>Ga0325401_1002946_pt1 | contig 15370 bp, 4 predicted proteins | sample PopdelMetagenome_FD_205666 | JGI IMG/M metagenome (GOLD analysis project Ga0325401, IMG submission 205666) | Populus deltoides microbial communities from Bellville, Georgia, United States - Xylem-PdKOR-R2 | ecosystem: Host-associated > Plants > Phyllosphere > Stem > Wood/Secondary xylem | place...
TAGCAGCTCCTGGGCTATATAAAGAGGAGCAGCCTTTGTTTTTTGGTTTTGCATGCACTGACCTGTTGTATAAAGACATGTCTTCCGGTGATTATTTCGCAATTTTCCAGTGTGGTAGGGCTCTCTGCTCAGATCAGGATTTCTTCGTGGATTCAGTCAAATGCCGACATCAATCGGACAAACTATTGGAGTGCTACGTAGCTATATCTAGCCCAGCTCCTGGTGCTATCTTGTACTAGTTGCAGGCTTGTTTACAGGAGTGCTTTTTTTTTTTTTTCCTCTCTCTCTCTTTTATTTAGCACAGTTAAAAGAAAATTACAATTTTAATAGGTGTACGCATCACATGCAACTCAACTAAACAAATATATGCTCGAAAGTTTTTCCGGCTCTCAACTCTCTTTTACATAAATAAAATAAAATAAAATAAAATAAAATAACAACAATTTACAATTTTGAATACAAAACAAATTTTACAATTCAACACTCAACTCAAATAAAAAAACAGCACATTCCTCAATTTACAATTCATTAAAATTAACAATTAATAATTCATAATTAAACATAATGAAGATTCACATAATATTTTATTAAATTTAAACTAAATTCATAATTTTTATAACATTAAAACATATAATATAACTATATCTAAAACTTTCCCTAGCTCACGAAAAGGCTTGTAATGCTTATGGACAGGCCTGCACCGCCTCAACTCGTCCAAATTAAGGACGGGCCTATAGCACTTGTGAAGAGGTCAACATCAAAATCACCACAAATTATAGATGAGCCTAGAGCGCTCGTGGATGGACCTGCCTCTTTAAATACATGTTCTTGTTCATGAAAAAACAACCTTAACACCTGCTAAGGCCGCTTTGAGATGCTCAACCTCCTCAAGTTCACCATGATATAAATTGAACGTAATGTTAGTCATGATATATCCCATCTCATTGACTCCTTTATGAAGTGCGACTGCTACTCTCATATCATCCCATATTAAATAATACATATAATAAAAATATAAAAAAGTAGCATTCATTAACAACAATAACATGAACAAGATATTTAATAAATGCTATATATAAAAAATATTACATACCAATCGATTTTGTCTCGGATGACGACGCTTGTAATGCATCATATTACATGTACGTCTCGAGAAAGCACAACCATGTAGGTGTAGTAAACTGATGCATTATAGGCAAATACCATTTCTTGTAGTTGTCTAGATCAATTATCGGAAAATATGCTTCGAAAATATCCAATCTCTCATGGCATGCCAAAGATCTAGGTAAGTTGTATGAATCACCAATCAACTTTCTTGCTTACCCTAATGATTGATATTATACAACTCGTCACCAGTTTCAACATAATCCAGGATGTGCTGAGACAATCCAAATTGCCACATTATCTAATCAGGGTAATACATCTCAACGATATCAAAACGGTGCAACGAGACTTGTGCTAACCATAAATCTTCTCCATATTGGCATATCAGTGAAGCTGCAAATTTTAAACCCTTGGAGGATGACATCCATATAACCTATCAATACATGAAATAAATATATTAGAAAACAATTCCAAACTAAAAAATGGACTCCTAAATAACAATAAATAAATAAATTTGTAACTCATTTCTAATAAGGCTACTTTATGTCCACCTCGTCCTTGTAAAACTTGTGGATGTGAGTAGGATTTAAAGTGAAATTTCTAGTCCCACACCATCTGACATGACAAGCTACAAGATTAATATATTTTTTTTCATGTAATTTTTATACTACTTGTTAGGTAAAAAAGGATCAACAAATTATACATGATCAATATTTTACAAAGTACAAGATGCAATATGATGTGTGTATGGTTAATGATAATATTGCTATTTACCACAACTGCAACTTTCATCATCAATGACAACTATTTCCCATACTTCTCCTTGAAAACCAACTATTAAGGGTGTCTCAACCTGAAATAAGACTTTTGCAAGATTAACTACACTTGTCACATGTGTTCTAGATATTGCCGCATCAATAAGAATAATTAGAGGTCACAATACCTAAAAAATTCTTCCACTTTGTCTCTTCGCTTAATAAAATATTTATTATACCTAAAAAGGTCAACTATACTATATTTGTTAATAGTAAGCCATGAACACTTTTCAATATATTATTAAAAATCTCTAACAAATTGATGGTTATATTGTCATAACAATAACCACCAAAATCATATAAGAGTGTGAATTTCTATTTAGATTTAATTTCTAGCCATTATCTGATTGTATCATCTATCTCAATTAAATAATAATAAAAATTATCAAACTGCTATTTTGAATTATCTTGACTTATCCTATGCAGATAATTTTCAAGGCAACATTTTTAACCTAGTGTTAAAGTTTCTAACAAAGTATCACAAATAATAATGATGATACTTAACTGGCTCAAAAAATATTCATGCCATGGAATTATTAATCACCACATGTCTATGATATAATACAAACCTAATGCATTTTAGTTACATACTGATGAAGCAAATCTAAAAATCATCTCTAATTATCATTTATAAATTTCTCAATAATAGCAAACACACAACGAATAAACCCTATTATTCATATCATAAGCAATTAAAATTAACAACTTAACCTTGTACTTACCATAGAAGCAAATGTTGTCAATACCAATCAGAGGATGATAGTAATGAAACTCATCATTTGAAGCAATAAATGATTAAAATACTCTCTCGAAGATTGCTTTATTGCTATTAACTATTTTATGATCCTAATCAATAACTATACTTGAATTTGATTATTCAAGATCTAATAACATTCTAGGCAATATTTGAAAAGACTTCACATGCATACCAAACAATCGCTTCAGTATTTTCTGTTTAGCCACCCATGCTTTATAAATGAGACGTGATGCTTATAATACCTATATATAGTAACTTGAATATTTGCAACACTCATACTTATATTGTTTTTCATATTTGACAATAGTATTACTATATATGCATGGTATTCAATACTATGAGACATTCTGTTAAACAACAAAACAAAATCCAAGTCTAATTTATCAATATCATAAATTAATCAAGGTATATAATTTTAATAAAAGTTTATTCAACGAAACCCTAAACCATAACATAATCGACAAAAACCTAAATTCATCAATTTTCTCTATAAATAAAAAAAATTATCAACTCAATTGATGTATTCCATAGCTAATTACTATATTTTATACCTAATTCGATAAAATTCCTAATTTAACATAAAAAACCCTAACCCTAACCCTAATTCATCATCGACAACAACCCAAATTCATCAATTTTCTTTATAAATAACAAAATTAACAACTCAAATTAATATTTTATTGATAATTAACATATTTTAAATCTAATTCATAAAAATCCTATTTTTTTCTTAAAAAAATGAAATCCTAAATCCTAAAATAATCAAATCAATAATTAGCACAAATTATCACAAATACTATGAAATTGATGGAGGGGAAGTGTGTAATATACCTCTAAGTGTTGAATATGGTTGGTGGCGACCAAGATAGAAGAGAGACATGCAGGTGTAAAATAAGAGTCTTATACTGTCGTGGTGAAGAGCGAAGGGGGTGATGTTGTGGTGGGGTAAAGAGAGATGAGTGGCTCAAGGTGGGGGTAGTAGTGGAGAAGGGCATAATGAAACGGGAGAAGAGAAATAAGGAAAGAAAGGGAAGGGAAATGAGGCTGGGGTTTTAATTTGTTTGGAGTTACAAATGTGGCATGCAACTTTTAAGTTGCATACATATCTCTCCCTGGTATTTGTGCTCCTTGTTTTGATGAAGATCCACCTTCATCTTCTTCTCCAACTTTTGTTACCTTGATAAATAAATTGTATTTAATAATATTTTTGAATATTAATTATACAAATTTGCTTTTTTTAATATAATTTTGTTCTAATTTTTTTAATTATGTTGTCTGTTTTATTTTTGTAAATAATTACATATAATACTGACAGAATTATCATCGGTTTATTCTATTTGTAACATACATATAAATGTAATTTTTCTACGGGTTAATTTCTTCGGTAATATGTATACAATCATCGATGGATTTACCATTAGTTTATTCCTTTGGTAAAATACATAAAAATATAATGATCTGATGGATTAATTCTGTCAGTAATATACTGTAATCATCGATGGATTTATCAATGGAACTGTTGCCGTTAATTCTTTTGATTTGGCGTGATAATTATGTCGTTGAATCTATCGATGATTATATCACCGACATAATGATCAATGACATAAAAATCTTTGATGATATGTTTTTTTGATGATATTTTCTGTCTGTTATTTTATTGATAATTGTATTTTTGATGTAAACAAATTATTCTGTCGGTGTTTTGCTATTTTCAGCATGGAACTAGAAACCATCCAAGACAGACCTGAGAGGTTATTATTATTATTTATTTATAATACTGACATAATGTAAAATAGGGGATAAAGAAGAAGAAGAAAGAAGGATAGTCCTATGAGCTAACAAGACCTGTAATGTAGAATATACAAGACATGTTGTAACAAAAAATATACCGTAATCTGTTATAGTACACCCTTGCATGGAGTGCAAGATTAAAGTCAGCAATGTCTAGAATAGCAAACAGGTTTAGCGCTCGGCCAACGAAAATTACGAGATTAGCGAAGGCCACAACTCGGTAAGGATCAGAGGCTTTTACATTTGACTCTCGCCTCCACCATCAAAATTTTGGTAGGGTATCCTTGAAACCAAAATCTCCTTCCATGTTGAAGAACCCCTTTCAAGAAAGTCATAAAGAGGAGAGAATTTTAATTACTCGAGGAAAATAGAAGGTGAAAAGTGAAACAGATTAAGGTTTGGACTGGAAAAAGATTTGCGGTTGAACATCATGCCTAGCAAATTAAGGAAGGCTATCGGTGCTGTGAAAGACAAAACCAGCATTAGCCTTGCCAAGGTTTCTAACGCCAATGCATCGAACCTTGAAGTTGTAATTCTCAAGGCCACCAGACATGATGACGTCCCAATTGATGAACGTTATGTTAACGAAGTGCTCAACCTGATCTCCTCCAACAAAATTTATGCAGCCTCCTCTGCTCAAGCTATTGCCAAAAGAATCGGCAAGACACGAAATTGGATCGTTGCTCTTAAGTCTCTCATGCTTATTCTCCGAATTTTCCAAGACGGTGATCCTTACTTCCCTAAAGAGGTTCTTATTGCAATGAAGCGTGGGGCAAAAGTTCTCAACATTTCCAACTTTCGAGATGACTCCAAATCAAAACCATGGGATTACACTGCCTTTGTTAGGACATTTGCTCTATATCTTGACGAGCGGCTGGGTTGCTTTCTCACCGGAAAACTTCAAAGAAGATTTACGAACCGGGAACGGGAAAATAGCCATCCAAGAAGCAGACGTGCCAACGATTCAGTTTCTGAAATGAAGCCGGCAATGTTGCTGGATAAACTCTCTTACTGGCAAAAACTGCTTGATAGAGCAGTTGCAACAAGACCAGCGGGTGCAGCCAAGACAAACAGATTGGTGCAAATTTCTTTGTATGCCATTGTACAAGACAGTTTTGATCTCTATCGTGATATTTCTGAAGGACTTGCGCTTCTTCTAGATAGTTTCTTTCAGTTACAACCTCATTATTGTGTTACTGCCTTCCAAACTTGTGTCAAGGCCTCAAAACAATTTGAAGAGCTATGCTCCTTTTATGATTTGTGTAAAAGCCTTGGGGTCGGACGAACTTCTGAGTACCCATGTGTGCAGAAGATATCAGAAGATCTTATAGAAACATTACAAGAATTCTTAAGAGATCAATCTTCTATCCCTACAAATGGTAGATCACCAGTACATTTGCTCCTTCCAGCACCATCAAATGACGATGCTTCTCCAAGCATTGATAGTTATTATGGCAGGTGTGACGAATCTTCAGAACCAAATGAGAGATTTTCAGAGAGAGGATCTGAATTTGGCTCACAATGTACCTCACTGGAGGATCTCATGAGCGTAAAGGACATGGGATCAAGCCCACCTATGACGTCTATGGATCATTACTTGGAGCTGTTTGAGAAACGATCTCTTGAAGACATCCTTTGTACTGCTGATTCTAACTCGATTCATTCATTCACCATTGATCAAGGAACGTTAAGTGGGGCAAATAGTATTTTAGATCTTGTATCTTTGGATGGCTGGCCACCAGAAGACCAACAGCAAGAGCAAGAACAAGGACAGCGAACCTCAGCCTCGGCATTGGACTCGAGCACCGATCAAAGTGATGGTTGGGAGGCTGTCCTAGCAGAGACAGCAAGCCAGTCAATGCAAGCATCGCCAGATTTGACCATTGGATTTGTGCCCAACACCGCGTGCAATTTCTTTGATCAAGATTCAGCTCATGTAGCTAGTGAATTAGAGCCCCCGATTGCCAACAATATCTTCGATCAAGCTTCACTGCCAGATCACCAATACAATCCATTTCTTCAAGATACAACTGAAATACCAGCAATTGTTGCTCCCACAGACAGCCAAGCAGTATGTCCTGTGAATGATACCCTCTCAATGGCCCCTACATTTCAGGCTACCCCAACCTTCAGCGTGCAGAAATCTGATACAGCAGCAGGATTGCACAACGAAGACGATCCGTTCGCATCATGCCTTGCTAAAATGGCTGCTGGACATAAATCCAATGGTTCCATGGATCAACAAATTATGTTGCAACAACAGCAATTGTGGCTGCAGCAGCAGGACAGGATTATAGCGAAGAATATGTCATATATTTGACACGAAAGCATGGAATATAAATTGCCGTAAACTTCGACTATGCGAGTACGTGAAGTTAACAAGAGTTTTTTGGGCAAAAACCAAGCACAAATGCAAAATAGCTAAGAGAATTTATAGCATGATCATGTAAATAATTTAAAAACTGGCAAATATCATATTCATCCTTTGTTTCTTACCTTCTTTAGCTTTCGCGTTTGAGTTCAGTATAAATAGGAAATACCAAAACAATGTACCTTTAGCCCGATGTTAATTCAATCACTCGTGATGGTACAATTCTTGACATACACATGCTCTCCATTTTGATATTTTCCTAAACTTCCTGCGTTGACATGACCAGATTAGCATGTTCCTCTCTTCCTGCCTTCTCCAAATCCTTTTTCTATGCCTTTTCTTCTGTGTTTATACTACAATCAGGCATGGTGTATAAGGTTGGGGACTTTTGTATAAATTCATAAATACAAATATATATCATTTTCCAATCACATGCACATTAATATATAAGTTTGGCAAGTTTTTTTTTTTTTTCCCATAAAATTTAGCAAGTTAAGCTAATTAACTACAAGCTTACAATTGTTTTTTCACAAAAAAAATAAATAAATTTGCAATTGTTCGATTTCGTTCTTACAAGTATAATTGCGTTATCCTATAAGCTAAGAAATCAAATGCAAGTAATAAAACCAACAATTTACATCCAAAAACCTTAAACTACAATCCCCTGACTAACTCAATATTCTCGACAAGAACCTTAAACTACAGCTCGATGATCATGTAAATACTGAAATAAAGCCATGCAACCATTGAAGATTCAGATTAGGAATCCAAAGCTCAAAGCATCATATTCTCACTTCTCTCTACCAACGATCACGTCGAGAAAGGTAAGCAAAAGTGACACCCGCCAAACGAGTGGAAGGTGAAAATGGAAGGGATTAATTTCACGTATCCATGAGACTAGTGTTCTGAAATTAGTTCGAATAATAAAAACCATATAGAAAAGTTAAATTGTTGATAAGATTTTTTGAACAGTACTGTAAATATAATTCTTTTTATTATTGGAATACACGTAAAAAAACTGTATTTATATTATTTAAAAAACTATATCATCAATTTGGATGTTGATATAATTTTAATATATAGTAACCCAGAACTCACAAGGTTATTTGAAACAATTAAAGATGTAGGACTTTATGGCATTTTTAAGTTGTTCCATGTGCTTATGTTGAATGGCAATATTATGGTGGGTTCCAATTGTGGTTTCACAACATGCCCGATGTGCAGATACGAATTATGCTAACACTATGGTTATCACGTCCAAACTCAAATTTCCACCACCAAAATCATTTGATGGTGTGAGAAGTTTTAAGAAATTGGAAAAATTCTTATGGGATATGAAGCAGTATTTCGATATTGCCAAGATTGGTGTGGGCAAATAAATGGATATCACAATAATATATCTTACGAGTGATGTGAAATTATGGTAGAGAATAAGAACAAAGGAAGTCTTGAATATTGGATGACCCATGATCAGTACTTGGGAATGTTTGAAGCAAGAGCTGAAAGAACAGTTCCTACAAAAAAAAAAGTCTTGAATATTGGATGATCCATGATCAATACTTGGAAATGTTTGAAGCAAGAGTTGAAAGAACAGTTCCTACCAAATAACATTTTCTACTTGCACGAGAAGAATTGAAAAGGTTGAAATAAGACAAGTATGTATGGGAATTTATGAAAGAGTTTAGTTCTCTCATTTTATATTCTGAGAAAATGTCAAAAGAAGACAGGCTATTCAACCTTTAATTGAGGCTCTAGCCCTAGGCACAAGTGGAGTTGAGGCAATAAAAGGTGAAAGATTTATCTTCTGCCTGCCACTGTTGATGTCGACAAGTTGGTGGATTTTAAGACAATCACTGAAAAAGATTATGTTATAGCCCTCTCAAAATCCAAGATAAAGGATTAGTGGGAGGAAAAGAAAAAGAAGTTCGAAATGGAAAGATTCAAGCCTGTTATTAACAAAGGGAAAGACGAACAACCAAAAGTGTAGGGGAAGGAATTTGAACCTAACATAAGATGTTTTATTTGCATTAGACCATATTATGCAAGGGAATAATGATAAAGAAGGAGAAAGTAAATGTTATTTTGGTTAATGACAAAGAAGGAGAAGAAATAGTCAAGCACGTTGCTATAATTCAATTTTTAACCCCTCTATCTTTTAAAAATCCAAAAAAAATAAAAAATAAAAAAAACATATTTTCGATGCATTTGACCATTCACATGCTCCTTTTATAATTTTCAACTGTTTTTTTCTTATTGATATCTTTTCAAAAAAATCAAATTCAAAGTAATATGTTTTTGATGCATTCATGTCTATTTTTTATTTCTTAATTACTTTTCTTATCAAATTGATATTAGTGTTACTTAAAATAACCAAAATTAAAAAATGATAAAATTAAAAATTAAAATAAGAAGAAAAATTAATAAGGAGCTAAAGTGCAAAACAAGAAAAAGAAAGACAAAACAAAATTGAGTTACTTTAGGACTAAGTAATTGAGAAAAAGTAAAAAAAAGTTAGACTGTAAATAAAGAAGAAAAAAAAAAACTAGGAAGGGTTATTCATCATCTTCTTCCTCCATTCTTTCAAAAACACTAATTAAAACCCCTGGCCACCACGTTAGAAGAGAGCTACCATAAATCAATTTGAAAAAAATAAGGTAAAATTTAAAGAAACAAAGAAAAAAAAAACATTATTCATCTTCCTTGCCTTTCTCCCTCGAGAGAAAAAAAAATCATGGCCTCATATATCTTTATCTAAAATCAAAACTTTTCTCATTGATTTCACTCACCTCTTAATTTTTTTTTTTATGAGACCACTACCATTATCTTTATCTTGAAGTGCTATACAAAACCCTATAATCAATTGAAACCAAATACCCATGCATCAACACATATCAAGGATAGAGAGAAAAAAGATACCAAAACTTCTTTTTTTGATGAGTAATTATTATTATTTCTCTCTCCTACAACCTCTAAACAAGGCGAGACCATCATTATTATTCTCCCTTTGATGAGTAATGTATAGCCATATAAGCCATGTGTAACCAATAACCTCGGTGTGAGAAAATCTAAAAGTTAGAAAACAAACTAGTAGGGAGAAAAAAGACTATTGGACCTTTAACGCCTTTGATCTCTCTCTACTGATGGTGATGGACAATAATGCCAAAACCAAAAGGAAGACCATAAAGCGGTGCAATATAAGGAGCCATCCACGCATTGATCATACACTAGTGGTGTGTCCAACAACACATCAACCATGATAACCCCTCTAAGCATGTGTTAAAGACACGCCCTACTATTTAGTCACTACCATCATTATTCTAGCAACTAGAAGGTCCATTCCAAACCCTAAACATTATTTTTGTTTATTGTTGATTTTGATGCATGATTTTTTGGAGTGAACAATTTTTATCAGCTTGGTATTTGTGTTTGCATTCCAACCAAGCCCCTCAAGTTGCATCTTGCTATTTTGTGTGTTTTTGATCATGCCATTGTCATCTCAAATGATATAATATCATTTTGTTTTATTTATGACAAGTATATTTGCATTGTCATTCAGTTCAAATAATATACGAAAATATTTCTTCATTCATGCATGTATATTCATATCTAATGGATATTGTCTTTGGTTATAAAATTTATTGAGGTTTCAGCCTACATCAAAAGACCTATTAGGTCTACATTCCAAGCTTTTTAAAACTCATTTCTTTTTTTTTTTTTTCTTAAAAGCCATGTAAAAAAATATGTTTTGCTATTCACTCTTGGTATTTAGGGTAAATAAACTCAATACGAGTTATTACCTTTGATAAAAAGAGTAGTAACTTATCCTTTTGATTTCAAACAATAGTAAAAAAAAATCTTATAAATTTCCAATTCCAATATTCACTAAATAATTAGGAGTATTGACCACTTTAATAAGTTCTCACATATGCATGTTAATAATCGTTAACAATTAAAATAATAAAATTTGATGAGTTATTTATTTGTTATGGATGTATATATATGACTTATAACATTGATATATCAACACTAATGACAAGAAACAAGACAACACAAATTCAAATATAGAAAGGTAATTGTAAAAATTAAGTGAAAAAAGAACTTGTCACTATATCTCATTTTCATGTAGATAAACCCATGAAGGTCACTGCTTGGATAGGAGTGGAGTGATTAGATAATCTCCATTTAACAAATATTATGAGTGAACTTGAGATATTATAAGATAAATAAACCTTAATAAGACATTATTTATGAACCCTTTATAGGATTTGAGATGATTTCATGAACTCAATTTAATATCATTGGTTATTCATTGGCATGACTAAATAGGTATTAATCACAGCTAGCTACACCATGTGTAAACATGTTAATTCACCAAGTATTATCAAAAGGTAATAACTAGGAGTGACAAAAACTAAACAAGATCTTAAATTAAATGATTAGGTTTAAACCAACCACCTAGGATTTAACTCATTACGGTTAACTTATTCTTATCCATGTAGATAGACCATTGGTAGATTAGAGGCAATAGAAAATTTAGAATAAAAAAAAAAGTAGAAATGTAGTTTATTTTAGGTAGGATATTTTAGGATGATAATATCTTTTTTTTTAACATAATCAATTTATCTTAGAACTCTGCAAACTAGTTAGGGTTTCTCAATGACCATAATATTAGGTGGTAATTTCTTTACAGTTTTCATAAGTTTGAAACCTTCTTTCTCCCCTCACAACATAAAAAAAAAAAACTATGAGAGTGCGTCGCCAAGATGTCAAGTAAGATAAATTTATCCTTATACTTAAAACTCAATTTGTAATATGGTTTTACAGGTCTAATTGCTTTCAATTTAACTTGACATCTTGGCAAACTTGTCAAACTCGTGATTGGTGTTATAAACTCCTCTAGATTCCATTAAATTTCTTTATTTTATTATATGATAAATGAAATATGAAAACACATTTCAAATCAACCATATATTGAAGGATAAAATTAGAAAAAAAAAGAGCCTAAGCGCAAGGGCCTAGGGCAGACCCATTGCACTTGAGCCTTGTATTTTTCAGCCATCATTGTGGTAGTTGGAAATTTAGGGATGAGCTTTTTGGGTTGAAAATGTTCAACCTATTTTTATTTAAAAACACCTAATAAATATCATACAAACAACCCTAAACCATTTAAGAACCCCAAAACATCCCCAAATCATTAAAAAAACAAAATCAACTGAATCAAAATAATCAAAATGGAACCCAATCACTTTTTTTAGGTATGTTTATAGAAGAAACCCACAACAATAGAACTCTTCTCATCAAGGAAAACCTTTTGACACTAAAAATGACGAGTTTAGTAATTAAAAGTGGCCAAACCAAACATTTTCTCTCTGCTTATCATTTTCAAGTGAGTTATTCTCTTTAACTCAAGGACTGAAAAAAAAATAAAAAAAAAACCATTTAGATCAAAATGAAAATTATCGTTAATGTGGGGTTAGCAAAATATTTTCTTGGTTTTTGACATTTTAATTCCCTATCTTTCAATTTTGTATTTTTATCATATTTTTAAGCCTAATTTCTTTTAATTAGACTATTAAAGGGTTTGATTGAAGGCAAAACTTAAGGCAGAAAGGGGAAGACAACCTCATATTTAACCCTAAATTCAATAAATTGAAGATAGTGATAAAATGGCTTCACAAAAACCAAACTTTATTCACTAGTCACTTTAAATGTAATTTTAATTATTTTGATTTTATATATATATATAGATTGATAGTCTATAGTTAAAATCTAAAGGATAGTTTTTTTTTTTCTCCGATGAGAGTCATGATTCAAATTTATATTTTGATATATAGGAGTGCATTGATACAAAAAATATTGCTCTTCACAACCTACTTTTAGATTCAGATTTGAGATAATAATAAGAGGAACAATTATATAAATTATATCTTGAGGTCTCACCTAAAAACTTAAGATGTTAAGCTGTTATAGTTTTTTTAATATAATATTAGAGTTTTATTGATCAAGTGGTAACAAGTTTGAATCTCACCATCTTAATTTTATTTGATTAAGTATAAAATAGTATATACCTATGCAAATTTGAAGTCCAAAATTTTTTAACTTGAAAAAGTATATTAAAAAATTATATAAATAATTTCCTAAAATCTTACCATCTAAAATATTGAGCTGAATTGTTCGCTTGATACAAACTTCACTTTGTGTTGAGTCGCAAGATAAAGAGGTTGTTTGTCTACGCGGCTGCGACTGCGTTTTATTTAAATTGCAGTCCGCAGCCGTTTGGTAATTAGAAAACTTACTTTACTGTGAATGGGGTCCACATGTTTTTTGCGTTTAAAACGCTGGAAAGAAAAAGCAAAGAAAACATGCTTTGCATGCACTGTAGAAACCTGCGGACAGTGCAATTCACTGCTGTTCAATTGTGAATTGCACTGTTCGTGGTTTTTTTTTAGTGTGTTAATTGTATTAATTTTTTTTTTAAAAAAACTAGTTTAGAGAATTAAATTCATTCGGGATGTGAACAATATTTTTTTTCTCGAAAAACTAGTATAGAGTGAATTAAATTTACGCGCACAGTAATATCAATTTTATATCTGATAATATTTTATCTAATTTTATTATACGCTCAAAAAGTTATGAAAACTGTAGTTCTTATCGGATGAATTTTGGACGTAATGGAATTATAAATAGTTTAATTGAATAATAAAAAATATTTTATATAAAATATTATTTTTTTCATGATGTAATAAGAGTAATTAATTTTACAATATTTAAATTTAAAACCATCAATATTAATATATTTTTTAAAAAATTATTTTATAATCTCAATTTCAAAAACATTCTTAACCAAACACATTAAACTACTTTTTCTTAAACCTTAATTTTAAACACAATTTTAACCAAACACCTATTTTTTCAAACCAATCTCAACTAAAAGTACTTTTTATAAAACAACTTTTTTTAAATCACAACCACAACAACTACCGCAATACCAAACACACTCAAATACATGAATTCACAACACAGAAATCATCTTAGCTGTCAAAGATTGGCATGAAATAACGAGAAAGTCGAAAAGCTCCGGCGGTGGAAGAAGCGTGGAACTTTACAGGATTGTTTAGGCTTTAGGGCAACAGTATAGTAGCTTTAAAGAGAACTCCTCACAGCAAACACTTCTCTTTACTATTATCTGGGCAAATAAGCAAATTGTATGGTCGGGCGCCGAGCAAAGCAATAACGTGTTAAAGTTAAACTGTGGCATCGTATTTTATCTTTCTTGTGCGGGGTCGCTCTTGGTCGGAGGGACCTGCAGTTTTTGCTTTGCCAGTCGCCTCTCCCCTGTTTTTTCCCACCCCCCTTGCTTCCCGGCATTTTGGCCGAACCTTCTTCTTCTCCTTTTTAACTTGGAATGGGTTACTCCTCCCAAGTCTTCTTTACTCGTAATTTCCAGATTCCCAATGCTCAAAATCGCATGCTTGCCTAAAAACGACTTAGTTTCAAGACAATTTATTTGATGAAATCATTCATGTTTATTTTTGTATTTTAAAAACATTTTTTTAAAAAAATTTATTTTTTAATTTTTTTCTTTGTTTTCAATTAATAATTTTTTAATTTTAATGCGCTGATATAAAATATAAAAAATATTATTTTAATACAATTCAACCGCAACCACATTTTTAAACAGTATGCGATGTGGGTTTTTTGGTTCTTTTTTTGAAGCTCTCAAAACTTTTTTAAAATATAATAGTTTGATAACATTCCAAAAATTATTTAAAAAATAAAAAACCAACTACTAAAGGATTTTTTTTTTGTTAGAATTTGTTTTGATGAAAATATTTTAACAACAAATATTATCAAATGCTGTTTCATAATTATATGAGCTACAGCCATGAAATGGCCCTGACCCTATGAATGGCAACAATTAGTATATAATATAACAACCCAACTTCTGCTTCAGCAGTTCGTTATTGGGATAATTTTTATTTTATATTAATAAATAAATTATTTGGTTAGTTATAGAGCTTTTATTTTTTACACTAAACCTCTTTACGTATTAAACCTTGATTTTATTAAAGAAAAATAACATGTTTTTCATTCAGTTTTTTATTTATTTTACATGCAAAAATATATCTCTCATCAGTATTAAACAAACATACATTTTTTAAAAACTAATTTTTTAAATGCACAACTAAACATATTTTTCTTTTTTTAAACCGTAACTACAAAAGCTACCACATTATTTAAACCATAAAACTATTACAACATCAAACACATGTTTATTTGATATCATGGTCCAACCTGCTTTTTAAAATCTTTTTTAAATTGTTTTTCTATTTAAAAATATCAACTTAATATTTTTATAAGTGTTTTTTTAATGGTTTTAATGTGGTGATATTTAAAATTAATATATATATATATATATATATATATGTTTTTAATTGAAAAAATCTTTCAAAAAATACAAAATACCATATTATCAAACACGTAAACACATGCTGATAGTGTGAAAATCACCTGGCATAATAGCAAGTCAAA
>Ga0325401_1002951_pt1 | contig 15366 bp, 10 predicted proteins | sample PopdelMetagenome_FD_205666 | JGI IMG/M metagenome (GOLD analysis project Ga0325401, IMG submission 205666) | Populus deltoides microbial communities from Bellville, Georgia, United States - Xylem-PdKOR-R2 | ecosystem: Host-associated > Plants > Phyllosphere > Stem > Wood/Secondary xylem | place...
TTTATTTTTCACTAAAGTTCATTGTATTTCAAAAGATGTCATAACCTATTTTTGACTTTTTGTTTTTTCAACATATCATTTTTCACCCCTTGTTTTTTCAATATGTATTTTTTAAAAATAATAAAAATGCAAAAAAAAAAAAGATTAGGAAGCGAAACAATAGGAAAGAAAGAAAATAGGGATCACGATGATGGATGCCAAATATTCTAGAAGATCATATAAATGCTAAAAAATAAATAGAGATTCAAACATGATTAAAAAATTCATAGAGAATGATCCTCATTAAAGAAGGAAATAATGTAAAAATCTTTCTATATCTGATTTTCTTGTTCTGACATGAACCCTACGAATATAAACAAAGAGGACATCAAACTACACTAGAAGATACGTTGACAAACACATAAATAATCTACATAAAAAAGACCCAAAAATCCTCTTTGTAAAAATCACTCCCACATCAAGAAAAAAGAAGGAGAAAACACCAGAAAAAAAAGAGGACAAAAACAAAAGAAAAAACTTATTGAAGTTGTTAGATTAGTCGCCGCCCTTTACTCCATCGAAATACAAGTGTAGCAACGACAACTATAACACAACTATAATCAAAACCAACTATAACAATAACTCCCATTTCAAACATTGGTGAAGCACATAACTAGCATAGGGAGGTAGAAGAAGAAAAGGTGCACGTGATCTAGTAGGTCAGGTGCCCCTTGCTCATAAAAACGTGTAATGCCATTGCCATATAGCTTGCCTCACTCTTAGTGCATGCATGACATGTGCCGTTACTGCCACTGTTTGCCCTGTAGGTGCAAGATATATGCAGCCACTATTTCTAGTGTTTTTTCTATGTTCCTCCTATCATATGTGTGTTGTGTCACAACAATCATCCTCCCGAAGAAGGATCTTTGTGATGATGGGTGAAAAGAATAAGAAATTCTTCATCTTTATCAGTAAAAAAGGGATGAAGTTGCCAACTAGTAGGAATCCTAACTGGTCTCAGAGTCTGGATTTGAAGACTTATTGTGTATAGTGATGACATATCACCCGTAGTACACCTTACCTAGGGTAAGCTGCATTGTTTATTTATCTGATAGAAACTAAAGTACTATTGTGTTTTATAACTATTGGCCATATGCACACAAATAAAAATATATTTTTGTATTTTTCTTTGAATAAGAGAATTTTGATTATTCTATAATTTTCTAAAATTTTGGAAAAATATCAAGTATATTTAATACAGGGTTAGTATCTTACAATATATGTCTACAACCCAAATATTAAATAAAATGGTTGGAAAACACACAAGAGACCCAAAAATAATTTTAAAATGGTCTTTGATTTTTTTAAAAAGATTTTTTAGAAATTATTTGGGGTTTATTTGGCAAAAGAACAAAAAGTAAAAAATAAACAATGCTGGAAAATCAGGATGGCGTGTTTTCTAAACATGCCCTTTAACTAAAAATCAGAGGCTAAAAAAATACTTTAAGGTTGTATTTGACAAACATGTCTTAAAGACAAAAAATACACCTTTTCTTTGGTAAAAACTTAACTCGTTAAACACTGCCTTATTAAAAAGATGGGCTTATTCCTGCCATATGAGCTAGGCTTCCTAGCCCAAAGGCCCAATGCCAAAAACAAGGGCTATAAACAAGAAAGAAACATTGAAGATCAAATGGGTTTTTTTTGCCTGAATTTGATGAACACGAAGAACAACAAGAAATAAACCTGAAAAACATATATTCAATTTCAGATCAGATTGCACAAAATTGAAGGCATAAAATCACGCACACACATCATTTATACAAGATTTTAGGGCTAGATCATTACAATAATGCAATAAAAGCCATGATTATTTGATTTTATGCAAAAAATAAAAAGGCAGAAACAAAGATTAAAAGCCATGAAAACATTTTTTTAAGCTATGAAAACCTCAAATTAATGACCAACAAGTATGCACGTATATGTAAGAACCAATAATCAACCAAAATTATAGTAAAATCAAGGACCTAAGACAAAGTTTATGGCAAGAACATCAACCCCGAAAGTTTGTTAACCCAAAAACCCTGCAACAAAACTTAAACCTAGGAAAAACGCAATATAATTCAGAATAACAACTAAACCTAGCAAACATAGCTTAAGCATTCTTAATACAACCTACTTGAATCTTCAAAACAAACAAGAAACAAAAATCAATAGCAAAAACAATATGTAATATCAAGTAAAACAATGAGCTAAAAATAACATTTCCTTAGGTAAAATCATTGTTCTATTGGATATATTTAATGTTCTGATGCTTAAACAACATGCACATAACTTTAACAAGCCCAACAAGTTATATCTTAAAACAACTTAAACAATAACAACTTCAAAACTTAAAACGCATTGCCATAACTTAAAAAATGATCATATTAACATCCAAGTATGTAAAACATTACTCTGTACTAACATTTGACACTTTAATGAACAAACTTAATCATTTAACTAAACTTCAAACTAAACAAACATACACTAAATCATGTCCTAACTAACCATTTAAAAAGGGGTAAATAAAGCATCAAATGCATCAAATTTAACAAGTAGCTAAAAAGAGAACGCATAATGAATTTCTGATACCAACATTTAACTAGCATAATGAAAAAGAGGGAGGGTATGTGCTCTATGAGTTATACCTCAATTAAAGCTTAAAGGTATACCTTATGAAAAAGATATCGCTTTTCCCTCTTGATCCTTGGTTTTTTTCTCTTTGATTTTAAACTCTTTTCTTACCTCTAACTAGTTTGAATTCTGTTCATTCCTTCTTTCTCAATTTGATGCACTATTTCTCTAGCTTTTCTGAATCACTTATAGTATTTCTTTATCAAATTTTTATGTATTTTTTTCCTTTTTTCTTTCCCTTTTCTTTTCAAGACTCCTTTATTCTTCTAAGAGTAGTTTTTTTTATAACAAAATCCAAAAAAAGCCATTGTAAAACCAAGATGGTTTTACACAAAATTAGGCGGCTTAGGGAAGATTCATGCCCATCCTTTCCTAACCTCCATAGAAAAAAGGGTTCTGGTTCATTTTGTAATCATGTGGGTTCAATTTGATCAAGAGAAGGCAACCATAAAGTTAGTCAATTAAGGGAGTTTTTCTTCTTTAGTCATGGTTGACTGAGTGTGCTGCTTTGACAAGGTCATCGTGAAAATTAGGAGATAATCATATCATTGGTATACTTGAACCATGTAGAGGGGATGTATATCTACCCTTAGAAACAAACCACACTCGATTTAGAGGTAAAAACTCCACATTCATTGCTTGGAAGATTGACCATCGATCAACTTTAATCTGTTAATGTAGAGTGGCTGACTAGGGACATTATGTTGCCTGATTTGTTGAAACGAATAGGGTGTAAGCATTTCATGAGAGTGGCTCATCCATGTAGAGGAGATGTTCTTAATCTATTGGTGGTGGTTAAAGCTCCTGAGATGGTTGAAGATGCCACATTCATTCATTTGAAAGTGACATCCCAATTAGCCTTCTCAGTCGGAAAAGATAATAAAATAGAGATAAATAATGTGCTACTCAATTTCTTCATTAAAAGTGAGTGAAATGTTGTCTGCTTAAACCCTAAAAATTAGGGTTTTCTAATTGGGATAAGAAAAACTTTAATTTGGTCCTTGTTGTTTCAATTTAAGTTCAAACATCCTTAATTGAGACAAAATTTGATTAATTTTATGCAATGAAGCCCTTACCAAAAATCAATTGAGATCTTTCAAGTTTGGCACCTTTTACAAAGTAGCCTTTGATTTCCAGTTTGTTCAATTTAGTCCCCTAGTAAGTCTTAAACTTTGATTTTCTTCAATTTAGTCTAGGAAAGGTTCGGTATAACCCCCAATGTTATGTGTTTTTTTTGCAGAAAGGTATTTGATCTTGATTTTTTTTTAATTTGACCCTTAATTAGCCTTCAAACTTCAATTTTCATACAACCGAACCTCTAATTTCACCAATTTGGCCTTCCAAAGTGTCAATTGTATCCTAATCTTCTACTATTTGCAAATTGATTCGAATTAGGCCTCAAAACTTGATTTTTCTTTAATTGAGTCTTTGATTGAATCCTTAAAAACCATTAGAAATTTAATTAAGTCTTTGAACTTTATTAATTCTTCCAATTTTAGGCTCAAATTGACTTTTAGATTTAATTTGCTTCAATTAAGTCATTAATTAAATCAATTAAACCTATTTGAAGTTTAATTATGTCTTTAAACTTAATTAATTCTTCTAATTTTGGTTAAATCAGATTTCAACCTTAAACTTAGTTTTTTTTCCTTCCTATCTTGCCAAAATACCCAAATCTGGCTATTCTTCTAGTATCTTGGTTTATAGTAGCTCAAAAGCTTATCTCTTTCTATCTTAAAAATATTTTGGAATTTTAAATTTCTGATTTTTTTGGATTCTTGAATAAGAAGTATTTTTCATAAAATAATTTTTAGGGACCAAAATTGGGTTATGACACCTCTAATGGTTAAAATGCTATTTATTCTTATGTTTTATTTTTTAAAATACTTATTTGAGTGATTTTCATATTTGAAGTATTTTTGAATTCATGTGGCATGATTATGTGTTTTTTTTTCTTTTTAGAACTATATGTTGATTTTCTTGTATTAAAACAATGTGTCATATATGTTTTCAATGTTTTTGGTGTGGTTGTATGTTAATTGTTGTCTATACTAAAGAATCAACTAGTGAGTGATGAGATCCATAAAAGAGTGTTGTTCTCTAAAAGTGGAGACTTTCTAGTTTTTTTTAAGGGATAAAATCTTTTTCCTACTATTTTTTTTCAAAGAACTAACCGTGGGTGGTAAGATCATTAAAAGGGATTCATCCTTTAGAAGTAGAGTCTTTGTTTATTTCTTCTTAAATATAAATCATGTAAATATTTTCTTTCTAATATAAGATTGTAAATACCACTTAGTCTTTTTTTTTTTTTAAATGTGAGAATATTTGGATCTTATGATAGGATTTGGGTTGAGTCAAAATGACATTTCCTAAACCTATACCTTAAAAGTGAAGATTAGACCCTATTGTTAGGCTTGGATCTCGAATCACTATTTTCAATCTTGATAGTCTGTTACCTTCAACAACAAATATATATATACTAGTTAGGCAAATTCTTAATATAGAAGCACAATATGTGTACTTTATCATTAAAACAAAAATGAAGCAACTTAATTTAGGTAATATATTTCAAGGTGATTTTCATCTTCCCTTTATGATAACTAGCTCTTTACATAGAACTTCTAAAAAACTAATTAGGGTTACTAGTTATCATAAAATTAGATAACGATTCTTTTTTTCTATTTTACCCCTATTAATTTTAACTAGCTCACTGAGATGTCCCATTCAATAGGAACTTCTCGGCAAGCTATTAGAATTGATAGGGGTAAAACAAAAGAAAGGAGTCACCATCTATTTATATAGTAACTATGAACCTTAACTAGTATTTTAGAAGTTCTAGGTAAATAGCTGATTATGCTAAAGGGAAGATAAAAACTCACGTTGAAAGAAATAACCTAAAGTAAATTGCTTTGAAATATGGAATACATGGATAATAATGAAATATTTAGAGAGAGAAAGAGAAAGACAAGCTTAGTACATGTTATAACAACGAAATAAGTAAGATGAGAAGCTTATTTGAGCACCTCTTATATAACTGATAAATGTTATGGTACTTATATTGTAATTACTAAATACTTACAACATATAAAAAAGATAAACATAAAGAAGAGAGAAACACAAAAGGAAAAATAAAAAAAATAACAAGAGAGGATTCTTATCATTTTTTTTTAATAAAACACGACATAATTCTCTTGTTTTTGTATTTATTTTTCTTCTATGATATAAACATACATGATAAAAAGTTTCTAATATATAAATGTATTAAGGATACATTTTTATGTTCTGATAGTCCATGAGGGTGTTTGGTAGAGTAACCAGAATGCCATTTGCCCAAAATTTAAAAAGAAAATTTACCTAATGTAAATTACGTAAAGTAAGTTGCTGGTAACAGAGTATCAATTTAAAAACTCATGTTTTTGTAATAACAAAACATGGAATACATCATGTATTTAGGCAAGATGTGGAGGCAAAGCTAACATATATGCTATCGGTTCAATTCTCTTCAACACTTCGAAAGGCCAAATATACCTTGACACTATTTTTCCCTTAATGCAAAATCACAACATATGTTTTCATGGAGCGACCTTCAAATACATCATATCTTTAACTTTAAATTCAAGAGGTCTTTTGACACCTGCATAAATATTCTATCTGTCTTAGGCTGCTTTCATTCTGTCTCTTATAGTTAAACTCCACTAGTGGTAGGAGCTCTTCCTAATTACCCTTAAATTCCAATGTCCAGGCCCCTAGTAAATCCTCTAAAGTCTGGATTGTTCTTTCTGATTTCCCATCCGACTATGGATGAAAGGCTGTGCTCAAATTTATCTTTGTCTTTAAAGCACGTTGAATATTGGGCTATAATCGTGAAGTAATCTAGGGTCTCGATCATAAATAATTGATACTAGTACCCTATGTAGTCTCCCCATTTAATTCACATACAATTTAGCTAACTTATTTATCGAATATGTTATTTTCTTGGGCAAGAAAAGTGCTGACTTTGTCAACCGATCTCCTATCACCCAAATTGCATCACTACCTTTTCTCCTTATTGGTATACATGATATGAATTCTATAATGATGTCTTCTCATTCCCATTTTAGTATCAATAATGATTGAAGAGGTCCAGCTAGTTTTTTGTGCTCCACCTTTACTTGTTGGCAAAAGTAGATGGATAGAGTTAATTAAAGACTTTGATTATGTAATAGATTATCACCAAGAGAAAGCTAAATGTGTAATATATATATATATATATATATATATTACACATTTAGCTTTCTCTTGGTGATAATCTATTACATAATCAAAGTCTTTAATTAACTCTATCCATCTACTCTATCACATATTCAACTCCTTCTATATCATTAAATACCTCAAACATTTATGGTTTGCAAGGGTCTGAACGCGAGATCCATACAACAAGATAATTGACTTCATGAGACTTTAATTGTCTTGAGGCATAAAAGATGACATTTCCATGTTGCATTGAAACACAATTAAGCTCTTTTTTAGATGTATCACTATGGACCTTAAATCCCTCATTTTTCAAAGGAAGTGTCAATACTAGGCAATAGTTCTTCTCTTCAATTCCTGAAAACTTTCTTCACACTCTCTTGTCTCATTTTGTCTCTTTTCTATTTCAACCATGTCAATAGAGTTGCTATAAAAAAAACCCTCAATAAACCTCCTATAACATCCTTCCAATCCCAGGAAATTACGGATTTCTGTTACATTTGTAGATTTTTCCCATTTTAGTACTACTCAAACCTTTCTTGGGTCTACAAATATTCCCTTTTATAGATATAACATACCTTGTAAAAAGCACATTTTTCATCCAAAATTCATATTTACTTAATCTAGCATACAACTCATGATCTCTATAGCACTTGTCTTGAGTGTTGTTCATGCTCAATTTAAGAGCTAGAATAAAACATTGTCTATAAACATCACCTTAAACTTATCCAAGTACGGTTAGAAGACCCGATTCATCAAGTTCATAAATACCGCTGGTGGATTTATCAATCCAAAAGGCTTTACCATGAACTCATAGTGATCATAACGAGATTTAAAGGCAGTTTTTGGTACATCCTACTCTTTGATCCTTAATTGGTAGTACCCTACTCTTAGATCTATTATTTAAAACATGCTGGCCCCTTTTAACCGGTCAAACAAGTCATCTATCCATGAAAATAGATACTCGTTTTTCATTATTATTTTATTTAATTGTCTATAGTCTATGTAAAGCCTAAATATCCCATCCTTCCTTTTCCCATATAGGATTGAAGTTCTATATGGTGAACTACTCGGGTGTATGAACCCTCTTTATAGTAATTCTTGCAATTGAACTTTCAAGTCAACCAGCTCTGCTGGTGCCATTCTATACAATGCTTGAGCTACAAGAGTGATGCCTGACAATATATCAATCGAGACTTTCACTTCCTTTTCTGGGGGTAGCCTTGGCAATTCTTATGGTGAAAACTCTTTCACGATGAGAAGATTATTTAACTCTACCCTGCCTTTTTTAAAATCAATTATGTAAGCTAAATAAGCCACACACCTTTTATTTATAAGCTTACTAGCTATTATGACTGAAATCACATAATTTTGCATGACATTTCTCTCTCCTTAAAAGTTATGCGTCCTTATCTAATCTTTGTAAAGTCATTGTTTTTGAAAAGAAATCCATTTTAGCTCTATTATTACTCAACCAATCCATTCCTAATATTAAGTAAAAATGATGTAATTCTATTGGCATCACATTTACTTCGATATCATATTCCCCAATAGAAATATTAACTTCGTTATACAAATGTTCTACATACACTGCATCCCTTAAAGATATGCTAATCAAATTTTCTAACTTAGTTGGTGGCTTTTTCAGTTTATTTTTAATTATTTTTTCCATAAAAGAATGTGTAGCACTAAGATTTATCAAAACATGAATAAACTAATTTCCTAATAATAAAGTACCTGCTACTACATCTGTGGAAGTCTGTACATCTTTTTAGGTCACGTAAAACAATTTGCCTTTGGTCTTCTCCCCTTGTCCTTGAGGTTGGCCTTGATTTTTACTAGTCCCAGACTACACTAGTCTAGCATGTCTATCCATAATGACTGATTGTTGATAGCTTTGTGTTTGTAATCTCTTTCCCTGAACATAATTAGTTCTCCTAGGACAATCTTTTTTTAAGTGTCTCTGCCCACCATAATTGTAGCATCCTTGACCTAAATAGGGGCAGTCCTACCATCTATGCTTATCCTGCCTCTTAATATAATATCTCCCTGGTAATGCAGAGCAATCTCCAGGATATCGCTGCTCACACTTGACACAAAGAGGATAAGTAATGGTTTTTTGCTCTGAAACTCCTTCAGCATAACTATCATTAACATTTGATTATCCATTAGCTGACCCTCCACTTATACTCTAATAAAATCCAGTAGCTAATCAACTTTGACTGGTGTTCCTCTCTTCTTAAACTGATTACACTGTCTAGTTCTCCTTTTGAAGGCCTATAAGGTTTACTCATGGAATAGTCAACCTTATTTTTTTTTCCACCTCTCCTGATAAGTCCTTTTGACCCTCAACAATGCATGCCTCTAAAACCTATGCTGCCTTTGTCAAATCCTTCTTCATCTCGAATTGTAGGGCTATCAATCTCTATTTTAGTTCTTGTCTGAGTTAATCTCTAAATTTCTCTATCATGTGCTGCTTAGGAGGCACATGGTGTGGGGCAAACATTGAGATGTCATTAAACCTCCTCTTATATTCCAACATAGACATATCTCCCTGCCTCAATGCTAAGAACTCATATTCCTTCATTTTATGGTGATACTGTGAGTAGAACTAATTCTCAAATTCAACTAAAAAATATCACCACATCCATAACTATATGACTCTAATTGACTACACTATTTATCACTATGACTATGTTCTATTGGTCAATAGTTGAGTGGCACAGTCTACCCTCAGTTCATCTAGCACCTTTATATGAATCACGATTTTCTCTATCTTTCTGATTTATCTTCCATCAACTTCTGCATCCTGATCCGCTAGCAAAGGCTTATAGCCCATCTCTCTCATGCACTTTACAATCCGTACTAAGGCAACCATATTATCTATTGGTGTGGTGATCACTGGAGCTGGTGGCATTACTAGGGCTGTTGTAGGTGTAGAGGTTGGGGCATCATGTATATTCTTTATGACAGCTCTCACTAACTGAGCAATAAGAGTAGGTTCAACATATAGAGCATGGGCTTTTATAGGTGCCACTGGTGATGGTGTAAGAGAGACAGTATCATCTAGGGGATCCTCCCCTTGACTTTCCTCAATATCTATATCCCAATCCCTCCTCTTTACTGAAGAGGGATGTGTCATCGTGCCATGTCTCATATGTACCATACTACAATAATTCCATATACATAAATTTTTATGATAGTTTATGAACCCATGCCATGACTCTAATACCAATTGTAATGTCCTTTGAAAAACAAAATACTTGTATTCATACTTAATATCTTAAGTTACAATTCTAACATTAATATCACTGTATTATCAAAATTATTGTAATAAACTAAGTAAAAAAAAAGGTTGAAGTGTATAATACCTATCTGCTGTAGAAGCTCTAATGGTACCTATATGTGGCTGCACAACTCCTATGGCTTCTTTTGTATCAACATATATACCATATTATTTTTCTATATTAATAGTGGTGGTTTTTGCATTGCTATTTTCTTTTCATAATGCCCTTTGTGGTGTTTTCTTCTTCTTTTTTTTTCTTAGTTAACATGCTATTTGCTTTCTTTCATTATTTCACAGCATTTTTAGGGTATCCAATGCTTTTTTTTTTTGACAAGGGGGTGTGTTTTCAACTTATTTTTGCAAGGTGTTGTTCTTTTTTCCAACGTTCTATCATGCCTTTGGCTTGTTATGTTGCCCTTTTAGTTTTGACATTTAGGAGCGTGTTCTTTGTTTTTCGTTCATTACATTTTGACCATGATTTGTGTTATGCATCTTTTTTTTAACAGCTTTGTCATGCCCTTCCGAGCTTCTCATCTTTTGGTTAGCTGCTTCTGTTTTTTTCTTAAGTTTGCGAATGGCATGTCTTTTTCTATTGCTCTGTGTAAGTTACCTTTGCTTTGAAATTTTCTTAGTGGCTTTGCGTTGCTTGCTTGGTTGTATTTATGGTTTATAATTTTTTTTTATGATCTTTAGAAGCTTTAATTTGTTTTGCTCTTGCTTTCTTATGCTCTACTCTTTGGCTTCTTTTTTTGGCTTTGGCTTTAGCTTTGGTTGAGCCAACAATGACATTGCCTACCAACTGTTTGCTTTTAATTTTGTCTGCTATTTGTTTTCTTTGCTTTTAATTCTCATCAACTTTGTGGCTTGTGGTTTTAATTTCTTTTCTTTTCATGATTAATTTGTGTTACAGTATACAAGTTTGCTTTGTTTTATTGAAAAGAAAAAAAACAATTCTTTGTCTACCATAGGAAAGGATAAATGATAAGTGCATGGTAGACTAGACAAAGATTTAAATTCCATTTTAATTTTAGTTTTTCTTTATATAATTAATTAGCTAAATTAAATCAGTTTTGTTAGTTTTGCTCATGAACTCAGATTGCTTTTTACCTGCCCATAAATGAATTATATTTTTTATTGGCTTTCATTTTATTTATTTTATGTTAACAATGTGGAGCTTATAACCAAATGTGAAAGTAGAAGTTGTTGATGACATTGTTTGGTTGGCTAAGTCCAATAAACTTTAATTGTTAGCTATAACCAATTGCTCATTGAGGTCCAGTAGCTTCATACTTCCATGAACAGTTTTAGATCTATTGAAAAACAAATAAATAAAAACATGAAAACAATTAAAGAAATTCTTTGTAAGGATCCGTATCACCACAAAGTATGTCAACAATAAAGTCCATTGTTCTTTCTATGCTTTGTGTTTCTTTCAATATTTATTGTGTTCTTCATATATAGTTAACTATCATGTGTTTCAATAATGTGTAGAACAAAAAATTTACTTGCAGAGCTTTATTAGCTAACTATGATCTTCATAGAGGTTGGCAGTATCAAAGTTTTCACAATGTATAAAATCATTGTCTAAAAAAGGCACTATGTTTAGATGTATTGAGCACAATAAAATAACACTAATTCCATGGTTAGAATATCTTTTTGATTGTTTTCCACATCTTACACTAAATTATACATTTGTTTTTTCATTATTTCAACCATGCCTTTTGTTTATTTATCTCACATTTAAACATTTTCTTAAGTTTAGAGTTGACTATGTAGTAATTGATGGCAATGATTTGCCACCTTTATAATGGTTGAGACAGCTAAAAATATTTTTTACTCTTCTACCCACTACTATCTGTATGAGAAAGAGTTTGTTAATTGCATTTCACCTCCTATGATTGACAAATTAAACAAGATTAAGAATTTTTTAGCTTAGATTTAAGGTATTTTGGTCAGTTGTCAACCATTATGACATCATTATTACCAATATTTTTATGATAATATGATTGATAAAGATCCACACCTACCTACTCAAGCAGACTTGTATGGTGTTGCATTTGCGCTTGTTAATACAACAACTCCATCATCCTCTAAAGCTACTTATTCATTGGACCTAACAGTTCTTACGGCCATTGCACCATCTAGAGCTAATGCTACTTTTCACAACAGCTGTATTTCTCACCAAACTAGTTGTCATTAATCATTTACCATTACAAGTAAAAATACAGTTACTCTTTGAAGATGAGACACCTCTCTAAAGGTTTTAGCAATCTCATTTCTTTCATTTAAGAGATGTTGCTTTTCTTTTTCAACAATGACAGTCTTTCCCTTACTTTTATCTGTGGCAAATACCTAACTAATGTCCTTTTATTTTAATTAATAGCTCTCACTTGGTTGTTGCAACTAATCCTCTATGTGAATTTGAATAATTTGACCATGGTCCATCTTCCATCTTCGAAACAAATGATCCACCAAGCAAACAACAACGTCCCTTTGAACGAGACCACGATTAAGTGATGTAGAATTTTCCATTAGATTGCTAATTTTAAGTTTGAAGAAAAGTTTGCAACTTTACCCAATAAGAACCTTTCCTTGGTGAGTCGAAGTTATGTGCAATTGATCACCCCCACCTATTTCTATAATGACACATGAACGAGAAATATAAATCATAACGAAGTTGTTTAATCCTTCGAAGACTTTACAAGTTTAATCAAGATCTTAGTATAGAAATCACTTACTTAAAGAGAATTAAACACACAATATGCAGTAACTTGTAAATTAAAAATCATTAACTGAATAAAAATCCTTACATAAAAGCATTTATATGTAAACTCTAAAATTAATGAGTCAGACATACACTCAATTTAAATAAAGCCCAAACTAATTAAAATAAGGTTTAAAATAATAAAAATAAATAAACCAATAGTCTAAGATTATTTCTCACCCTTTGCTGCAAATAATAGTAAAAAATATTCAAGAGAAATAATTATTGAAGAATCCTTACTAAACAAAAGCTTGATGCCTTGTAAATTAAGAATTAATTTCTGACAAATTAATTCTTTTTGTTTGATATGAAATCCTTGTAAAATAAATAAGTCAAAGTTTGTCACATAAGTTCTTAATACCGTTAAAGACTCCTTGTAGTGAATAGAATCCATAACTCTTAAGGAAACATTGTATTTTATGTTGTTGCTCTTTGCTAGTAGATTCCAGGCCCAACTTTAAAAATGTTGTTCTCTCTTGTCCAGATAAATTAGAAAACTTAATATATATCATTAAAAAAGTATAAATATTTAGTTTCTAACTCAATTAGAATCACATATAGCTCTATTTATGACCCGAAAATTAGACAAAGGTCCAGAGTATCAGATTTAAACTTTTTTAACGTAAACCTTTTGAATTAGCCAATTCAACTTTTCTTTAATCCATTTTGTTTAGGTCTTAAAATAGATTCAATAAACGCTTGTAATAATAGATCATGTGATATCTAGGATCACATCAATGGGTGAGTATTCTCTTGCTTTACTTCACTAAACCTCCTGTCATGCTTTGCTGAAATTGCTTTGTTAACACATACTAAGACACCTACCTTCTCTAACTCTTCTATAAAAAGACAGTAAATTGCTTTTCAATAAACACCTCCGGTATATACATATGCTTATGGGATTTCAAGAGTACTTCTTCCATTCACTAAAGTCCACACAGCTAAAAACCCTCCATTTTGATTGAAACCCCTTAGAGAGTCCCTCCATTTGAGGCTATTGTTAAGCTTAGAATCAGAGTGCTCATTTTAGTTTTTTAAGTGCATGGTGGCTTATGTTAATAGGTATATACATATGCTTATGCTTTTAGTTACGTTCCACAAGGTGTGAGAAAGAAAAGTAAGGACACAAAGTTGATGAATAAGTTACAAAAAAAGGATGTTATTCCTTCAATAATATATGATTGTGGGTAGAGGAGAAGGGTGATTTCAGAATGCTTTGAAGGAACATGTTGGAAAGATTAACCCCAGGTGGTGCTGTTACTGTAAAATCCAACAGAGTTAAACTGGAGAAACATGGAAAGTTGAAGAGTGGTTGGAGTCGGAAAAGGAGAAGTTAACGTACGGGAGTAAATTATAATTGTCAAACCATGAGAATGCTTCCTTACTTAAGCCCATATGAAGGTAGCAAAGGATCGATGCTTGAGAGGGAGCAGAATTTAATGGTAATTTATAGATGTCATGAATAATTAATTCCGCGCAACCATTAATCAGACAAATAAATAAATAAATAAGCAGAACAGAAAAACAGTCTAGAAAAACATTTTATGTATGAGCATAATTAACATTAATTACTTACTTAATTAATGCAATATTCAGATCGTACAAGATACAGTGATCATATTGAGTTTACCACCAAGTAAAAGAAAAAAGAAATCAGGCTCGAATATTGAACAATGGGCATGATCTTCAATTTCTAGTGAGTTTTATATATTTATTTCCATTCGAGCAGAGGTCCTGCGCGTGCATCTCTTAAAGCTTTATGCTGTGAAGATAAGGCTTTTCTTTTTCCATGATAATAATTTAAGAGTCTAGGAAGAACAACCTATACATACTTTTCATATCGAATTAGATATTCTCTATGTCTAGTTGGGCACTTTTAAGACAGAACATGTTCTCTTATCAATTCCTCAAGATTAAATCACAAATAAATTAAATTAATAGCAATCGTAATCATCAATAATTATATTAATTGTGGATCATATATAGATCAATTTTAGTTTTCCCCTAATGATTGCTTGCTTGCTGTAAGATTATATATATATATATATTGTACACAAGCCATATATATGTTCCATTTCCTCACATATATTTCTAGGTAATTTTCTTATGTTGAAGTGAACTGAAACTAAAACCTATTAATGTATGAATCAAATGCCTTTTTAATGTCATGAATGTCATTTTTCCTACACGTCTAAAGACTTGATTTAGTTGTTGTCATGGATTTTTTTATCAATTTATCATATTTCAAGATATAAAATCTTTGAAGGATTTGCAAGAAAATATTTTTTTATGCATGCACCAACGATTTGGTTGTGGACAATGGAATGGACTCAAATTCAATGTATGAGAAGATATCTTTAATGCTGAAAAAAAAATTTCGTTTTCCTTAATCATGCACATACAAGGTGTAATTAAAATCGACTTTCTGGCA
>Ga0325401_1002952_pt1 | contig 15365 bp, 5 predicted proteins | sample PopdelMetagenome_FD_205666 | JGI IMG/M metagenome (GOLD analysis project Ga0325401, IMG submission 205666) | Populus deltoides microbial communities from Bellville, Georgia, United States - Xylem-PdKOR-R2 | ecosystem: Host-associated > Plants > Phyllosphere > Stem > Wood/Secondary xylem | place...
CATGTTATGTATGAGACCTAATTAATTGATAATAAATCTCTTTTTAATATATTAAGTACATGTTGAGAACATTAATAGTTGTCTTTCAATTTTATATGCATAAAGATGACTTGAGTCACTCAAAGTCGGATAAATTAAATGGGCTATTCATTTACAAGAAAATAATGGGAGACCAAATTGAAATTATAAACCTTATCTAAATTTGGAATTTAAATATGTATGCATGAAACTAATACTCTCTATATTTATATAAATAGGTTGGTAGATTAAAATAAATAGTAGCATATCCCTACGAAACATACTTGATGCTAACAAATTGATTGGAATAAATTTCTTGGATTAGCCCTAAAATTTGAGAATTGTTCTCAAGTAAGACAAAAAGGTTGTTTGTTCTAGAAAATACAATTCTAAATGCCCCTGCTGAGGATACTAAAGAAAAAGTTATGAATGAACATCAATGCTATGTTGATGATGATGAACAAGTTGTATGTGTGATGTTAGCTAATATCTCACATGAACTTCAAAGGCTGCATGAGAATATAGATTTTCATACTATGATTATGCATCTCAAAGAATAGTTTGATGAGGTTAATAAGACTAAGAGGCATGAGACCTCTAAGAAATTGTTTTGCTGCAAGATGATAGAGGGTTCTTCGGTAAACACCCATGTTTTAAAAATGATTGGTTATTTAAGAAAAATTAGGCCAATTGGATTTTATCAAGGACCATGAATTAAGTGTTAACTTAAAAATTAGGCCAATTGGATTTTATCATGGACCATGAGTGTTAACTTAAAAATTAGGCCAATTGAATTTTATCATGGACCATGAATTAAGTGTTAACTTTGACATGCAATCATTACCTCAAAGTTTTTAGCAATTCTTATGAACTATCACATGAACAAGTTAGATAATACATTGCTAGAATAGTTTAATATGCTTAAAATTGTTAAAGAGGCCCTTAAAAAGGAAAAAAAGGCCTAGTTTTTGCGATAAGGTGAGTCTTGAAAGCCATTTACCAATACAAGATCATACTAGAGAGAGAGATATGTATGGCTTTTGTTGGTGTGGGGCTTAGGAGCTCACCATTAAAAAAAGATCTCACTAAAGAGTGGGAGGGTTGTGGCCTCCCTGGTGATGACATGGAGGATTGGAAGCCCCGACCAAAGAATGGTCAAATTATAGTGCAAAAGGTACGTGACCTCCTTCGCATTGTCATAAAACGTGAGAGCCCCACATTGGAGAGTAGTTGTTTTCTAAGAGTGACTGGGCTATAGCCTTCTAAAACTGAAATGGGGCATGAGAGCCTTCTACTAGAGAGAGGTTGTACCAAAGAGTGAGAAATCCAAGATCATCCATGGAGATAATATAAAGCTTGGAAGTCCTACTTGAGAGTTATATCAATTTGAGACTATATTGAAGAGGCATGAGACCCAAAATCAATCTATGGAGAATTAGTAAGGGGTCTTTTGGCATCACCTAAAGAAAGTGTTAGACCAATACTACATTGTAGAATGAGAGATCCAAAATCAACCCTTGGTGAATTGGTGAAAGGCTCCTAGGCATCACCTGGAGAATCTGTTAGTTCGAGACTGTACTTAAGAATAAGAGATTCGAGATTAACCCTTGGAGAATTAGTGAGAGTCACTTAGGTATCACCTGGAAAATGTTCCAATCTGAGATTGTACTGAAGAATGGAGGTTCTGAGATCAACCCTTGGAGAATTGGTGAGAGGTCCTTAGGCATCACCAAGAGAATGTGTCAGTCCAAGACTGCACTGGAGAATGAGGGCTACGAGATCAACCCCTTGTGAATTGGTGAGAGGTCCTTTAACATCACCTGGAGAATATGTTAGTCTAAGACTGTACTAGAGATTTGTAGAAAGAAAATTTATGTTAAAGATACATTAATTTTGTTTTAAAAATAAACTTACATTCCCATTATGATTGTCCTAAAGTGATCTAAGTGATAAGTATGAGAGAAGCTCTCTAAAGGAACATGTCTTGGAGATGGTAAGTTTTTTATGATTGTACATCCTAAGGTGATCTAAGTGATAGGTATGAGAGAAGTTCTCTAAAGAGACATGTCTTGGAGGTGGTAAGTGTTTGTCTAATAACTTTGAATGGGTGATTCCATTTTAATTGAAAGAAGTAAGAAATGCTTAGGATACACCAAACACCTATGGGTTGGTCACTTATGGTTCTTTCTCGAGCTTTCATTTCTACTAGAAGAATGAGTTCACTTGGAAGGTCCTTCATGATGGTTGTCTTTGTAAAAACAATGAGGTCCATATCATAGCACATTGGATTTTTCCACCTATTTATGATTTTTCATGACTTGCTTCACCTTGAGCAAACTTCTATCTAGTAAGGTATAAACTTTTCTTTAGAGGGCATGTTCATTTACTCCTTTTATCAAGGCCTCTAAAGCTACTAACTTAAGCAACTCTTCCACCTTGAGCATCTCCTTATTGAACCTCTTCAAGTATATCCGGGTATACTTGCCCTCTTGTTTGGTAACACCAAATAGCTCCATGGAACATTTATTAGTAGGTATGTTGGTGCTAAAGTATGTCATTAACTCCATGAAAAAGTCATTGAACCCTTCGATGAAGCTTGGTTCCAAATTATTTTACCAAGCATACATAAACCCTTGAAAGGTTGTAGGGAGGATATTGCGCACTGAGTCACTATCCTGGATGACTAACTCTAAGGTACTACATACCTTTTATACGTATCCTTTCGAACCAAAAAACCATCATAGTTTTCCAGACTCTTTTTTTTTTTGGAAATGTAGTTCTTAAAGAGTCGAATGTTTAATACTTGTTTAGACAAAGGAGCTTGAGCGACACTTTAAAGGACTCTTATGAATGTCATTATGCCTAGTCCACTTTGGGTAGTTTAATCTTCTACAAGCATCTGATATGGTTGGTAGTTGTTACGACGATAGGGCGTTGTGTGCTTTTAAGGGTGTTAAGGCTTGTTGGGGTGACAAGATTTGATTTAGCCTTTAGGTTGCTAACATGACCTCAGTGAGGACTTGCACATGATTAGTGAGTTATTGAAGGTCTGATTGGGCAAAAGTGCTCGCGATAATGGGCAGACCCATTACTCATCCTAGCCTAGGTGTGTTTTGGTTGTGTGCCATATAATAACCTAAAAATATCAAAAACAAGTTTTAGAAAGAAATTATTGGTTTTTTTTAATCAGTTTTGCATAGACAACATCAATTAATGAAAGTTAGGGTGTTACACCTAACATGTGCATATGCCCAACATGGGCTCAGGTTACCACACTCGAGCCCATGCACCTTGGGCCAAAGAAACAACCTGGGCTTGTCCCTTTTGGCAGCTTGTTGGGCTTAGGAGTGGTAGCCCAAGCCATTATTGGTTTTTTTTTTTTTTTTGCCTTCTAAGAAGTTTTTTTTTCCTATTAAATTTGGGTTTAGTAGTTTTTATCTATAACTTATTAGCTTAGACATTTGGTATGTATTAAAGATGATTTTCAACATTATAAGATATAAAATATTGGAGGTTACATGGTAAAATATTTTGTTATAAAAGACTATAAAACTTAATAAATTAACCAGCATTTGTTAAGTGTTATACAAATAATTAAAAGAACAAAATGGTATTTCACTTTTAACATGAATGAAGCATTTTCTTAGCACTTTTATTTTTTTCATCTTTTTTTTTTACTATTTTAACCTCAAACATTTTAAGTAACTTCTAAGTTAAAAAAACAAAAACCCATAAATTCAAAAGAGAAATGGATGCTATATACTAAAAAATATGCAATGATTCCATTAGCAAAACCAGCTTCTCCGGTATGAAATTTTCACACGAGAATATCAAACTAGTATTTGTGAAACAAATTGCTGATGAAGAAGCAGCTAAAGTTCCTTCCTAGCTGGTGGATTCTAGCTAAGAAGTAGCGCCTCCTAGAAGTAGCAATTCCTGGAAGTAGCCTGGAACTGGGACTCAGAAAGGAAAAGGACAGGTCAAAGGGATCGATTTATAGTACAGATTACAACTGGATTGCTTTGACGTAGAAGCACAGTACTTCAACGCTGCAATGCCACAGTGTATTCTAGACTGTGTTGTTTTGGATTATACTCTCAGCATAGGGTTTTCTTTAGTCATCAACAGCTAATGTGTCAACATCTGTTTAGTAAAATATTATTTTTGTCGCTTAATGTTGTGGGCAAGTTAAAGAAAATTTTATGTGTCTGAATTTGCTTGAAATTTCCTCAAAAGATTCGCCGCGTGTAGCTTCTTAAGAATACATAATTAATGTATGTATTATTACCAACACGTGTAGCTTTATAATTATTTCTGTCACCTTCAGAGAGAAAAAATATAAAGAATATTCATTATTATATAAAGAATATTCATTAATAGATACCGACTTGTCTCGTCCCTTGATCGGCAACGAAATAAAAGTAGTAATTTTTGTCTCCTTAATTTTAATGTCATAACAACTATACCTTTGAAAGAGTGCATGTAAGAGAAGTATTTGGTATGTTATGTAAATATGACATAAGAGGACAAAGCACGTTATAATATGTTTGGTATATATTTTAAATAAGACAAGATACTATGGATTATTTGGTGCATTAACTTTGAACAAGATAAAAATTGACCCTTATCTTGTTAAAAGTTGTCTCCAAAAGCAAATTTGGTGCCCTATCATACAGAGTGGAATAATCTTTTCCAATACCATAAGCAAAAATCATTATTTCAAAATTTTATTATTATTATTTATTTATCACATTTATTTTTTGACTTGGCATACTAAAATGTGACAAATTATATTGAATAAATATTTACATATAGTGGCTTAATTGAAAAACAATAATTTAGAGACTAAATTGTACATATTATAATTAAAATAGGAGGACCACAAAGCTCTAATAAGGATGAAAATGTTATGAAATAATCTATAACGACTAAAATAAGTTATTAAAATAATTTCTCAGACAAAAATAAATCTTGGAAAAGGTTCATTTGACATGGTCATTTGTATCAAATAGAAGATAGGAAGCCGTGTTATCCAATCCATTCCATTATAGTTAAATCTAGTCTAATACAATCTAGCTAGTCCACCATTATTTTATATTATCATGCCCAATCCCACATACTAAACACATCCTTAATCACTAGAACGGTAAGAGATTAAAGAGCACTTCTACCATTGTTAATGCATGTTTATTTTAACCATAATCTCTCAATGCATGAATCTTTATGGAAGATACAAAACCTCTAGTGACTCAACAGCGGGAATCTTGATGAGATCATGTCAAATAAAAGATAGAGCAAGATCATTGAGTAGGTCAAATTTCTAATATATTGGTTCTGCAATGGGATTTACGTTTACAATTATTTTCCTGACTCTTTTTTTTTCCATAGTACGTTTGTTTTCATTTTCACTTTTTTAAATGGTCCAATTTCATCACATATATTCCTCTCTCTCTCTCTCTCTCTCTCTCTCTCTCTCTCTCTCTCTCTCTCTCTCATGTGTTTTAGGTGCTCATACGAACACGTTTTGTGAAACCCAGAAGGATCTGTGATGTCTGCTATATAGTCATATCTTTCAAAAAGAGCAAAAATTAAAAATTATGCTGGAAATCTCCTAAAGGTTTCGAGAACGATATGTGCATTGAATTGGTAGTACTTAATGTTGTTGTTGTTGTAACAACACTAATAATAAATGAAGGCCATTGAACTCAATCCAAAAACTTGATGATAATATTAATAATAATTCAATTTGCACTGATTTGAATATTCTGCGTCAAATTTCTTTCTCTAACTATACATGTTATTTTCCCTTTTTCCCAAACTATTAATTATACTTATGTTAGATCAATCACAAACAAGCTTATCGATGGTTGAAATGGGTTGTAACTAAGTAATAAACATTTATTGCAATATATAATATAGACTTTGCTTATGATCACTCTAAAATAGACTTTGCCACATTATAAAATATCCCTAAAATCCTTTTTAAATGTCCTTCTCTTCTTTACCATTTAACTTAACATGTGTATGACATTGGGTTTTACTTTCATTTCCTTTTTATAATCTAAACGGTGTTGCGTAAAATATTTTCAAGATGAAAATATTGTACTGTGCTTTTCTACAAAAACAATTCATATAAAAAAATTATAAGATTTAAAATAGTATGAAAAAAATGCAATATTATTAAAATTATAATGATGTTTCATGATTATGGTATAGTCAATTTGATGATGTAATAGTGGTAAGAAAATTGATGGTGATAATTGTGATGACTATGTTAATGAAATGGTGATGATGGTGAAAGCGGTGTGGTGGTGGTGGCGGTGAAAGTGATGGTAGTTATCATAACTCAATTTTTTACCCATCTTAAATATTTTTTTTTAAAAAGAAAAACAAACATTTCAAAAAAAAGTGAAAAAATATTTCAAAAAATTCAAAAAAAAATAAAAAGTAAAATTAGAAGAAAAAAATGCAATTAGGACAAGTTTGAGAAGAAAAAAAATGAGAAAAGGGTTAAATTGACTAAACAATTAAAAATTAGTAGGTCAAGGATTGAACTAGAAAAGGTAACAAAATGAAAGGATTGGAAAAATGCAACCCGAGATAAAATCGAGGATGAATTGAAAAAAAAGGGATAAAATTGACTAAATAATTAAAAATAAAAAACACAAGGATTGACTTGGAAAAGGAAGTTAAATTGAGGGACCATTTTAAAAGCAATCACAAACTATATTGAAAAAAATATTGAGAAAAAAGATTGAAATTGGTAAAAAAAAAACTTCAAGGACCAAATTTAAAAAGATAGCAAAATTAAAAGACCTATATTTAAACATGAAAATTTCAAATAAATAAAACAACGTGTTTTGGGCTAAACAATGTCGTTTCCAGTAAAAATCAGGTAAAAAAAAGCCAAAACACCAAAACAATATTGTTTTGGTACATAGCCAAAATAAACCATTTTCTTTCTAGTATACCTCTATAATTTGTTCTTCTTTCTTCTTTTATTTTTCATGGTTCATGGCCATTATTTGACCTCAATTCTATCTTGCCTTCCTAAAACGCTAATCAACACACCATTCCTCTCCTAAAAGATGCAAAAGAAAGAAAAAAAATAATTTTAGGTTTAAAATGGAAGTGTTTTAAATTGGATGACATTATTTATATTTCATAAAATTGTGTCTTCTTCTTTTTTATTTATGTATGTTCATGTAAATATCAATTTAAAAAAAAACAACAAAAAACTACGTCAATGAGTTATCATCAAGTTATCATCATGTCTTATTTAAGTTTGGGTTTTAACACTTAGGTGGACATGTATCATAAGTTTTAGGGACTAATATAGGCATAGTGCCTTTCTAGAAAACTTTAAAATCTGCTCAATAATAAATTGATTAGTTTCCATCATGTTAGCATCACGTTTAAATTTGAAAAAATATTTCAAAAAATATATAAAATAAAAGAAAAAAATGCAATTAGGACGAGTTTGAGAAGAAAAAAAAATTAGAAAATGATTAAATTAACTAAACAATTAAAAATTAATAGGGAAATGATTGAACTGGAAGAGGCAGCAAAATGAAAGGACTAGAAAAATGCAACCAGAGATAAAATCGGGATGAATTGAAAAAAAAATGAATAAAATTGGATAAATAATTGAAGATAAAAAAGACAAGGATTGACTTGGAAAATGTAGTTAAATTGAGGGACCATTTTAAATGCAATCACGGACTATATTGAAAGAAATATTGAGAAAAAAAGATTGAATTTGAAAAAAAAACTACAAGGACCAAATTAAAAAATATGGTGAAATTAAGGAACCTATGTTTAAACGTGAAAAATCCAAATAAATAAAATAATGTGTTTTGGACAAAACAATATTGTTTTCTAGTAAAAATCAAGAAAAAAGCCAAAACACCAAAACAATATTATTTTGGTGCATAGTCAAAATAATCCATTTTCTTCCTCGCATACCTTTGTAATTTTTGTTTCTATTTTTCTTTTATTTTTCATGGTTCTTGGCCAATATATGGCCTCAATTTTGTCTCTCATGCCTCTCTAAAATGCTAAACAATACATTATTCCTCTCCTAAAAATGCAAAAGAAAAAAAAAGAGTTTTGGGTTTAAAATGAAGGTGTTCTAAACCTTCTGGTGTTGATGTAGTTTATATTTCATAAAATTATGTCCTTTTCTTTTTATATATGTATGTATGTTCATGTAAATATCAATTTTCAGAAAACAACGTCAAAGAGTTTTCATCAAGTTACAATCATGTCTTGTTTAAACTTGGGTTTTAACAGTTAGGTCGACGTGTACCATAGCTTTTAGGGGCTGATATAGGCCTAGTGCCTTTTTAGAAAACTTTATAATGAGCTCAATAATAAGTTCATTAGTTTTCATCATCTTAACATTATGTTTAAATTTGGATTTTAACAATTAGATAAATGTCATGATTTTAAGGTTCTTGTGAATACTTGGAAATAAGAGTCTAATTTAACAAATGAGTTACAAGAAAATGATAAAAATCTATTTTCTAATAAGTGCGATGTTAGCAATATTAGCACAACTCATACTATCAGTAATCATACTACATACATTATTACTCATGTGGCATATAGTATGAAAAATATTCTCTATTTGGTACTCCACATCATCATCTTTAATCAAAACTTTAAATAATCTCCTAATCACCAAAGCCTCTTCATCAATTGGATACTTAACATCATTATAATCCTCAAATGGTGGCATCTAATCCTTCTTAGATTTGTCACTTTAGGATTCAATCTCTCTATGTTCTAGCTTCATCATAACTCTTTTGTTTGGATATTATAAAACTATATATCCATTACTTAAACACCTAAAATATTTAATATCATGATTATGATTAGTTTGAGTTTTGGTTTTATCTTGGATAACAATGGCCAAATCCTTCTTTATAGCTTTATGTGGTTCAACTTTGTTTCCCATTGTATTTGTCTTTGATAGGGTAGCCTTCTCTCTCCTATAATTCAATCTTCAAGTTAAAAAAAACCTAAATTACCTCCTCGATATGTATTACCCTTTCTCTTCAACTACCTCTCTACCTTAATAGCCATATGAACCATATCTTCTAGCTCAATATAATGTTGTAATTCAACCATATTAGTTATCTTTTTATTCAAACCATTTAAAAACCTTGTAATAGTAACCTTTATATCCTCTATAATATTAGCTCTAATCATGATAATCTTTATCTTTTTATGGTAATCCTCCATACTTTTAGACTCTTGAGCCAAACTCTACAATCTCTGAAATAATTCTCTATAATATTGTCTAGGAATTCTTATAATTGTTTTCATCTCATCTTAAGTCTCTAAAAGTCTTTCTCTATTTATTTTTTCTACCTAAAACAATTTAATACCACTAAATAATAGCATAATAAGTAAACTCAATACACAACAAGTTTTGCCTTATTTTTCTCAAAGCAATGGTGATAATAAAAAAAATCAACTCAACTTTCTTCTCACATTTCAAATATGCTTTATAATTATTTCTGCCCTAAAAAGCTAGAATCTTCATCATAATACTCCCTAAAATTCTACCCAAACCATCACAAAAACCATCCTCCTTATCTGCTCTCATATGGGTGAAATAGTCTTGTGGTCGAATTCCCTTATATTTATAGGTCCTGTGTTGTTGAAACCTAACACCATATTCATAATCAAAATCCTTAACGTTATCATTTGTATTTTCGATTATAAACTCCTCTAGAGATGAAATAGCTCATCCTGCAAGCCTTCTACCTCCAGGACCTTTATAGACTACCTCATCTCAAAAGCTAGTTAGTTTAGTTCTCAATCCAACCATTTCATTCAAAACATCTCTAAACCTCAAGTTCATCATCTCTATTTGCTATTACATAGTCAAATGACCCTATTCTGGATTATTCTTATCCTTTGAAGGTGATGATTTATTTTTGGATGACATCGTCAAGATCTGAAAATCATGTTAGTAGCAAGAGGAATATATCATCACATACTCCTTCATGTGTTTACACTCAATAAATGTCACTTCCTCGTGTTTCACATACATTTTTTGTTTTTCACTATAATAAGCTCACCTTTTACCATTCAATCTAAAAAATTCTAGTTCTTTAAGGAACTAACTAATTCACAACAAATCATAAAAATTAACAACTTAGTAATGCAATCCAAAATAATTATATAGACTCAATAAGCAATAAAAAACAAAAACTATCAATACAAAACTATGGATATGAAATTGCAAATAACAAAACGAATTCGAGTGAAATATGAAAACAAAAACTATCAATACGAAACTATCAATATGAAATTGCAAATAACAAAATGAATTCGAGTGAAATATGAACAATATGAAGACATAAAAAATTATTGAGAATAAGAAAAGTAACGAAATAAGACTCAAATAACCTAAACTAAGCGAAGACTCTATTTTTTTGTACTTAGTCGAAATTAACAAAGAAAGAAATTGTAGACGCAAAAACTACCCGTTATATTTTTTTTGTAATTTTTAGAAATATCCAACAAATTATGTCTAAATAATCCTAAAATCAAGATATGAAACTAATATATCCCAATAATTAAGAATTTTCAAATTTGAGTTGTTGAATCCAAGATTTGATGAAAACCCTAATTTGCGGCCTAAACCCTACTTTTTTCCCCTTTTATGATTTCTTTGATCTTTTTTCTTCTTCCTTTTTTAATTGTAGACAACCAATTGCAAATAATCTTCCTTTTTAAAATTTTTGCGGCAACTAGGTGTTAGATGACAACAACAATGAAATAACATGAAAACTAAAAGATAAAGGATATAACTTGATTTTAGAGTTTTATTCTGATATTAACTAATACGAACCCCATGAATATAAAGATAAAAAATGCACAGCCAAATTGACCCTTCTCAAGATAGCTAAATACAGGCTTGTGATTGAGTTTAACACAACATTAACTTGTACCGAGGTACCAAGACTATAGAAATTGACCCTCACCCAACGCTTATGAAGAGACATGAATGAGAAGTATGGAAAACACTATGAAGTTTGGTTAATTCTTTGATAAGTCAGAGTAGTTTAATGAAAAACCAATTTAAGAGAATTCCTCTCACACACACATAATAAATGCGGCAATGATGTATTATTAAACCTAAAAATAATTTCTTACAAAATAATGTTTATAATTTGATTAAAGTAAACCCTAGTTGACTTAATAGACTAACATCAACCCAAATTAAAATAAGGCCCAAAATATGAATAATAATTCTAAAAAAAAAACAATTATTAAATGAAATCCTTTCTTAAAAAGGACCATTGGCCTAATAGCCCATGATGTTGCCCCATAGGATACAAAATAAATAAGGAAATAATTCTTCTTTAGCCTCTTATGTTTCCACCCATAATAAAGAATCATCTCGTAACTTGGAATCTATAAAACACTTGGAAGCAAATAAGCCTTTGGTTGCCAAAATTATTTAGCCTATAAAGTAGATGATTTGGGCCACTGATGTACATAAATTAAGTTGACTAAAGTTTAATCATCACTTGTTAAAGATGTAGCCTTCTTGAAATTCATCTTGATCCAAATACTCTAGATAAGTCTATTGAATGCATATTTGAGCTTTTTTGTCATTTACTTTGTAATTGGCACATGAGGAACTTTTAATGGATACTTCGGTATAGTTTGGATCGTATCATATAAGAGTTCGTGTGATTGACTAGAAGACCAAGTCCTACTCTAAAAAAAGTTTATAATAGTAGAGTACACTAGTAAAAATTATAAATTAGTTAGAAAACATATAGTGGATTAGAAAATTGGAAGGTGTGCATGCATGAGGATTGGATGTAAGCCAAGATTAGCCATGATAAATATTTGTGTTTGATCTCTCTATGCACTTTATTTTCTAGTCTTGTGCTTGGATATTGCATTATTTGTAGTCTTTCTTGAATTTTGTTTAATTGTTTTAATTTTTCTAAGTTTTGTTGTATTTTGTTAAAAACATATTCACTCTTCCTCTAGGTTTGGTTGTTGATTATATAATATGGCTTTCATTATTCTTTTTTTTAGATTGATTCTTTTATTGTTAAGCAAAAGATTAGTTATTTTTAAATTGAATTTTTTTTAGATTTTATCTTTGTTATATTTGACATTGATATTTTACTTTTACATGAACCATGAACACCTAATCAAATTAGAACATATGTATCTTATGATCCATGAAATAACTCAAATTCAAATCTTTAACAAAAAAAAAATGCATGGAAGAGCAAAACTTGCCATAGTTACAAAATAGTACAAGGAACTTATTGTGTTTTCTAGGAATCATCAAGTAAAAAATGCAACAGGTGAGGGAAAAAAATAGCCATTAAGAACTTGTCTAACCTCTATTGTGTTCACTATGTTTTGATATTAAACAAATAAAACTATTTAGTAATGAATTGTTGTACTATTTTGTTAGTTAATTGTTTGATAATATATTATTGTGCTATTTGAGTTAAATTACCATTAAAGACATAACTTAATTAAATATTTTTAAAATAACTAAATAATTTCCTTAAGAAAAGAATCTTTTATTTTTTTACAAACTCTTAGATATCATAAAACAAATGTAAAAAATAGAACAAAAACAGTACATAGTTTTTTTTAAGTACAGAGAACTACTAAATAGTTAAGTTTAATTTTCTTTTAAATAAAGTAAAAAAATAACTTACTTCTTAAGGTTTTTGAAATGGAAGTTAATATACTTTTAATCTATTTTTATAAAGATCACTTTTCACTTTTAATGCTTAGTAAGCCTTTATTGTATCTAGTGTGTTCTGCCATTATTGTCAAAATTGTGAGTTGACTTTTAAAATCGTACAATTTTACGAGTCAACATGTATATAACGTGTAAAATCGGTTAAAAACTCGAAATCGGTCAAACTCAGTTAAAATCAATCAAACTCGGTAAAATCAAAATGATTTTATGAGTTTTACAGAAATTTAAAAATTTACCGCCTCCCTGTCCGAGTCCCTCAACACTCTACTCCATAGTTTGTGATTGAAAGTTTAATGTTACATTTCTTTATGTGATGACTTGAAAGTTTAATTTAGAATTAAATATCTAATTTAACCATATAAAATATTAACACAATAAAATCAGGTTGATTCAGTTAGGGTTTTAGTAGCTTATTTAACTTCACTCAACTAGATTCAATTATGAATTTAACCATATATATATTGTCCAATTCTCTACACTATATATCCTTGTTGATGCATATATTGATTTTTGAACAGTTGTTAACTTTTAATTAATAAAATTCTATGGACATAATTGCATTATATTGTATTTTTAAGTTATTTAAATCATTTATAAGTTTTTATTTGAACTATGTATTTAAAGGTGTTTGGACAATTTTATTGTTTATTTCACTTTTATTTTAGTCGTGTTATATATATTATTATTTACTACTTGACTGACATTGTTAATATATAATTAGTTAAAATATTTTTCTTGTAATTTTATAATTTGAGTTTACAATCTGAGTTTATATTGTATATTTCATGTCGTATAAAAAAAAACATATTTGACAATCTTGTGGTGTACTATGCTTGTAGGGTCATGTTATAATATGAGATTAAACACAACAAACTATTGGGTAATGAACTGTTATGGTGTGGTATGAGTAAATTGTTTGGTAATCAATTATTGAGCTATTTGAGTTAAAATTATCATTAAAAATATTAAAAGTTACTAGCTATGTGACTAAATAATAGTTTATTTCTATGTATAAAATAAAAATGATAGAGGTTAGTTAATTTAAAAGTATTTAAGATTATAAGCTATAGAATTAAATATTAGTTAATTACTATGCATACAAAAAAAACAAGGTTAGTTAATTTTAAAATACTTAAGATTATTTTTATCTTTTAAATAAAATGAGCATTCTTCTATAAAAAAAAAACATTATTTCCTATTCTTTTTAAAGTGGAACCTAATATACCTTTAATTTGCTTCTATAAAAATCATATTTTAGTATAAAAAATATGTTTTATTTTTTATACAATATTTAAAACATATATAAATTATTATTTTCACTTTGCTTTATAATGAGCATTAATTTTTGTTAACTAACTTAATATAGTAATTTCTTCTCACGTCAAAATAATATTGAAAAATATTTGCAATAATAATTGCATTAATCATAAAAAGATAAATCATTGGGAAGAAGGTAATATAATTAATTTATGATTTATCCAATCAATAAATTACTTTTCAAAATATATTTAATTATAAAATAAATAACTAAACTAATCAAATAATAAATCAAAATATTTATGTCTAACACAAAGTTAAAAATCTAATATGGTTAAAAATATAAAATAATAATTTCACTGCAAATTCATATTTTTGGTTATTATTCAATCTCCTCCTATTCATCATTAAATTGAAGTTCTTTGAAAACATGACTAACTTTTATTTCTCTATATTATGTATATTTTAATTATTATATTAAATTTTCAATAATAATATTTTTTTCTCTAATAATGTTAAAAAAAACTGTGAAATATTTATATAAGCTGTGAAATATTATTAAATGAGATTAAACATGATTACAAACATCATATAAGTTTTTCAGTAAAAAAACTGCTAAATAATTTAATTAAGATTCATATAATTTCAAAAGTAATATACTTAAAATAAAATAATTGATGTTAGTTAATTTTAAAATATTAAAGATATTTATATCTTTTTAAATATATCTTTAATATATTTTTATAAAAATCATCTTCTTATTTCTAAAGTTAAGAGTGAAAATTTTAATTTCTAACTTTGTTTTAAAATAAAAAAGTAAAGAGTCAAGTAACCTTTTAAATTGTTTTTATAAAAATTAGTTTTCCATCTCAAATCTATTTATAAGATACTTAACATTTTTTTTTCTCTAATCAAATAGATTTAGAATTTATTTAGCATTGTGGTAGCGGTTGTTTTTTAAAAATATTTTATATTTAAAAATATATCAAAATAATATTTTTTATTTTTAAAAATTTATTTTTAGTATTAGCATGTGAAAAAAATTTAAAAATATAAAAAATAAATTTAATTTTTTAATAAAACACTTTTAAAATATAAAAATAATTCCACTACAAATTATTAAAATATTTTAATGTGCTTAACTAATTGCAGTATAGCACACCACACCACCGCCAACTAGGTTTTCCGAGAAAAAATTGTTAGCTTTGCCATTTAAATTTTGAAGCAATCAAATTCTCAAATTATCTAACGCGCTCCTCAAGCACTAAGAAAAACCCTAAAAACGAAAAGAAAGCAGAAACGGGCCGTCGAAAGAACAGTCAGACCT
>Ga0325401_1002954_pt1 | contig 15363 bp, 11 predicted proteins | sample PopdelMetagenome_FD_205666 | JGI IMG/M metagenome (GOLD analysis project Ga0325401, IMG submission 205666) | Populus deltoides microbial communities from Bellville, Georgia, United States - Xylem-PdKOR-R2 | ecosystem: Host-associated > Plants > Phyllosphere > Stem > Wood/Secondary xylem | place...
CGGCTTGGTGACGCCCTCGAGCGCCGGGGCGAGCTGGGCGGCCGGGTCGGGCTCGGCGCCGTGGCCGAGCACGACGTCGAGCAGCAGCACCGCGGTGTCGGGGTCGGCCGCGGCCTGCGCGAGGTGCTCCAGGCGCAGGGTCGGGTCGATCATCGGGTGGGCGCGACCGGTCGTGTAGGCGTCGTCGCCGAAGTCGGTGAAGGTGTGGTCGCCCTCGGCGTAGCCGCCGCTCAGGAGCGAGGTCGCGACCAGCTGGGCCTCCGAGGCGAGCGTGCCGCCCACGAACAGCCCGCGCAGGCGGTGCCCGCCCGAGGGTGCTGCTGCCGAGCCGGTCACCGGCCACGACGGGACCTCGCGGCCGAGCCGGGTCAGGATGCGCTCGGCGGCCTCGGTGAGGTCGGGCTGGCCGGCGCCGAGCAGCGCGAGCTCGACGGGGGTCGAGAGCGACGCCGCGTGCTGCTCGACCGCCGTCGCGACCTCGGGGGCCGGGGGCTTGGAGACGACCACGACCAGCTCGACCTCGTCGTCGGCCTCGAGCCGGTCGAGCGCGGTGAGGGTCGAGCGCCCGCCGACCTCGGCGGACAGGTCGCGCCCGCCGACGCCGAGGGCGTGGGTCACGCCGACCCCGGCGTGGTCGAGCAGGGCGAGCAGCTGCTGGCACCCCGTCCCGGACGCCGCGACCAGGCCGACCGGCCCGGGGGAGACGACGTTGGCGAAGCCGAGACCGACGCCGCCGATGACCGCGGTGCCGCAGTCGGGACCCATGACGAGCCGACCGCGCTCGGTGGCGAGCTCCTTGAGCCGGACCTCCTGGGCGACGGGCACGTTGTCGCTGAAGACCATGACGTCGCTGCCGGACTCGACGGCGTCGACGGCCTCGACGAAGGCGTTGTCACCGGGCACGGACACCACGACGACCGAGCCGGGGGCCCGACGCAGCGCGGCGGCCGTCGTGCGCGGCGGCGCGACCTCGCTGCTGCCGCCCTCGCGCCGGCGGCTGCTGTCGCGCAGGGCGGCGTCGACTCCCGCCAGGGCGTCGTCGAGCGACCCGTCGTTGAGGCGCAGGGCCACGACCATGTCGTTGGTGGTGGCCTCCTCGGGCACCTCGAAGCCCATGCCGAGCAGGACCTCGACGTTGAGCGGGGTGGCCATCGCGACCTGGGCGGCGCTGACGCCGGGCAGGCCCTGCACGGTCCGGCTGACCTGCAGGAGGGTCACGGAGTCGGCGTAGGCGCCGCGCCGGAGCTCGACGTGGGTGGTCATGCTGCTCCTCGGTGGTGGGGGGCTGTGGTGCGGGTGAGTCCGGCGAGGGCGAGGCGGGCGCCCTGGAGCAGTCCGCGCCCGGAGCTGTGTCCGATGCGCCCGAGGTCGGCCGCGCGGACGGACTCGTCGGGGGTGCCGAGGGCCCGGACCCACGTCGCGAACTCCGGCACGACCTCGCCGTGCACGGCGCAGTCGAGCAGGGCCGCCGACAGGGCGGTGGTGCGGTGGGCGGCGGCGCGGACCCGGGCGTCGACCTCGGGGGTCGCCACACCGGCGGCGCGGTGCAGGGCGAGCCAGCCGCACAGCACGTCGTCGTCGTACGGCGTCAGTCCGTCGCCGCGCCCGACCATCGCCTCGACGTCGGGCGCGGGGGCCGGGGTCGGGGTCGGTGCGGCCTCGACCGGCAGCTGCAGCGGGAGGCGGAGGCGGGGGCGGAGGCGCGGGACCGTCACGTCCACGACGCGCCCGACGACGACGGGCACGCCGTCGAGGTGCAGCACGCCGCCGACGACGCGGGCGGTGGAGACGGGGGCGATCGCGTCGAGGCGGGTGCGCAGCGCGCAGGGGACCCGGACGGCGTGGCGCCCGAGGACGCCGGTGCACCGGGTGCCGCCGGCGGACTCGAGCGCGAGGTAGACCGCGTCGGGGCCGCGGTGCAGCACCGGCAGGTCGCCGTCGGGTGCCGCGGCCAGGGCCGCCGCCACGCGGGCGGGGGCGCTGGCAGGGATCACCCCGAGGACGCTAGCCGTCGGGTCTAGGGTTTGCGATGTGCACATCTGCCAACGACCAGCGTCGAGGGGGCCACAAGTTGCCGAAGCTCGATGAGGCTCGCGCGATCGCCGCCCTGGCCCGCATCGACGCCCTCCACACGGGACTGACCCAGATCGCGCTCGAGGGCGGCGACCTGGGCGGCATCGCCGCCGAGGTGGGCCGGGTGCTCGAGGTGGGGGTGGCCTTCACCTCGACCGACGGCCGGGAGCGGGCGGGGGCCCTCGACGAGGCGGCGCGCACCGCGCTGGAGCTCAGCAACCTGCTCGACCCCACCGGGCGGCTGCGCACCGAGCGAATGGGCGACGGCGCTCCGGTGGTGCCCGACGGCGAGGCCCGCGCCCTGCGGGTCGCGGCCGGCGGTGCCGACCTGGCCCGCCTGGTGTGCGTGCGCACCGACGGGCCGCTCACCGACGACGACGTGCACGCCCTCGAGCGCGCCGCCGCGGTCGCGGCGCTGCTCATCACGCGCCAGGAGGCCGTCACGGCGGTCGAGAACAAGTACCAGGGCGACTTCCTGCGCGACCTGCTGCTGCGCCGCAGCGCGGACCCGGCGTACGTCGCCGAGCACGCCGAGACGTTCGGCTGGGACCTCGACCGCCCACTGGTGGTGGTCGCGGCGGAGATCGACCCCGGTCGCGACGAGCCCGCCTCGGGGCTGGAGCGGCGCCAGTGGCAGGAGCGGTTCTCGGCCGCGTGGCGCCAGGTGAGCTCCACCCTCGGCGAGGGCATCGCCTCGGTCGACTTCTCGTCGGAGGTCGTGACGCTGCTGCCCGTGGCGCCGACCGACCTCGAGCCGCACCCGGGCCACGACCTGGTCCACCGCGCCGTCGTGGCCATCGCGGGCGACCGCGGCGGGGGGCGGCGGCCGTTCTCGGTCGGGGTCAGCCGGGTCGCCCGGTCGGTCGCGGAGCTGCCGGAGGCCTACGCCCAGGCCCGGCGGGCGCTCGAGGTGGGCTACCGCGTCAGCGGGACCGGCTCGGCGACGTTCTTCGACCAGCTCGGCCTGCACCGCCTGATCGCGCTCATCCCCGACGAGCGCGAGCTGCAGGCGTTCGTGCGCGACGTGCTCGGTCCGCTCGCGGAGCCGACCAAGGAGGCGGCCCAGCTGCGCGAGACGCTGCAGGTGCTGCTGGACACGAACTTCAACCTCGCCGAGGCGGCGCGGGTGCAGTTCTTCCACTACAACACCATCCGCTACCGCCTCTCGAAGCTGGAGCGGCTCCTCGGCCCGCTCTCCGACGACGCGCACCTGCGTCTCAACGTTGCCGTCGCGTTGCGTGTGTATGACCTCGCCAACACGTGACACCGGTGAACGGCTCGGTTCGGCAGGTGTTGCCATGACGGACGTGAGCCACTTCTCACTACGTTGATCACTCTCGTGTCGCGGCACCGTGCCGCCCGCCCGAAGGGTGCATCCATGTCAATGTTCAAGTGGGACGTCGTCGACCCCGCTCCCGGTGAGGCCGTCGGGCCCAGCCAGCGGCTGCCGTGGGGCAAGACCATCGGTCTCGGTGCCCAGCACGTCGTCGCGATGTTCGGCGCGACGTTCGTCTTCCCCCTGGTGATGGGGCTCGACCCCAACCTCGCCATCCTGTTCTCGGGCATCTGCACGATCCTGTTCCTGCTCGTCTGCTCCAACCGCGTCCCGAGCTACCTCGGCACCAGTGCCTCCTTCGTGGCCGGCGTGGCCGCGATCCGCGCGCAGGGCGGCGACTCCGCCGACGTGACCGGCGCGATCCTGGTGTCCGGCCTCGTGCTGCTGCTGGTCGGCGTCCTGGTCCACTTCGTCGGCTCGGGCCTGATCCACAAGGTGCTGCCGCCCGCCGTGACCGGCGCCGTGGTCATGCTCATCGGGTTCAACCTCGCCCCGGTCGTGGCGGGCCTGTACTGGCCCGAGGACCAGTGGGTCGCCCTGCTCACCGCGACCTTCATGGTCTGCGCGGCCGTGCTGCTGCCCGGCTTCTGGTCGCGCATCGCGGTGCTGCTGTCGCTGGTCTTCGGCTACGTCATCTCCTGGGTCTTCGACGGCATCTTCGGCCCGATCACCTCGGTCATCTCCGGTTCGGCCGAGGCCACCGAGCACGACCGGATCTGGAACTGGGCCGGCGTCGAGAGCGCCGACTGGATCGGCCTGCCGAGCGGCAAGCTCGCCGACGGCGTCGGCGTCGTGCACGGTCCGAGCTTCTCGCTGACCTTCATCCTGCTCGTGCTGCCCGGCGTGATCGCGCTGATCGCCGAGAACACCGGTCACGTCAAGGCCGTCGCCGAGATGACCGGTGACAACCTGGACCCCTACATGGGCCGCGCCATCGGCGCCGACGGCGCCGCCACCGCGCTCGCCTCGCTCTTCGGCGGCTCGCCGACCACGACGTACGCCGAGAACATCGGCGTCATGAGCGCCACCAAGGTCTACTCGACCGCGGCCTACTACGTCGCCGCGATCGTCGCGATCCTGCTCGGCCTCTGCCCCAAGTTCGGTGCGATCGTCAATGCGACGCCGGGTGGGGTCCTGGGCGGCATCACCGTGGTGCTGTACGGGATGATCGGTCTGGTGGGCGCGAAGATCTGGGTCGAGAACCGCGTCGACTTCGGCAACCCCGTCAACATGGTCGGCCTGGCGGCCGGCATCATCGCCGGCATCGGCGGCGTGACCCTGCAGATCACCGACGACTTCCAGCTCGGCGGCATCGCGCTCGGCACGATCCTGGTCATCGTCTACTTCCACATCATCAACGTGCGCAACCGCACCACCACCCCGCACGACCCGTCCGGGCGGGTGACCAGAGCGCTGTGAAGCCCGCACCGTTCGCCTACCTCCGTCCGGGGACGCTCGCCGAGGCGGTCGCGGCCCTCGCCGGAGACCCCGGGGCGAAGGTGCTCGCGGGGGGCCAGAGCCTCGTGCCGCTGCTCAACATGCGGCTCGCGGCCCCCACCACCCTGGTCGACCTCAACGCACTGCCCGGCCTCGACGACGTCACCGTCGACGAGGCCGGGGTGCGGGTCGGGGCGCTCGCCCGCCACGCGGCGGTGCTCGCCTCGGCCGGGGCCCGCCGGGTGCAGCCCCTGGTGGGGATGGCGCTCGCCAACGTCGCGCACCCCACCATCCGCAACCGCGGCACCACCGTCGGCTCGCTCGTGCACGCCGACGCCGCCGCCGAGATGCCCGTCGTCCTGATGCTCACGGGCGGCTCGCTGGAGGTCGAGGGACCCGCGGGCCGGCGTACGGTCGCAGCGCGCGACCTGTTCGTCGGACCGCTCGAGACCTCGCTGCACCACGACGAGATCGCCGTGTCGGCGTTCTTCCCGGCGCTCGCGCCGGGCGCGGGGGCGGCGTTCGAGGAGATCGCGCGGCGCCACGGCGACTACGCCCTGGTCGGCGCCGGGGCCGTCGTGGACGGCGACTCGGTGCGGGTGGGGTTCCTGTCGGTCAGCGACCTGCCGACGGTCGTCGACCTGACCGGGGTGGCCGAGGCCGACCTCGGCGAGGCGGCCCTGGCCGAGCTCGAGCCCGGCGACGACATCCACGCCACCGCGGCCTACCGCGCCCAGCTCGTCCGCGTGCTCACGCCCCGCGTCGTCGCCGCGGCGCGCGAGCACGCCGCACCCACACTCGGGAGGACACGTGGCTGAGGAGCTGCACCAGATCCGGCTCACCGTCAACGGCACGGCGCACGACCTGCGGGTTCCGGCGCGGCGCCTGCTCTCCGACGCGCTGCGCCACGACCTCGCGCTCACCGGCACGCACGTGGGCTGCGAGCACGGCGTCTGCGGCGCCTGCACCGTCCTGCTCGACGGCGACCCGGTGCGCGCCTGCCTGGTCTTCGCCGTCTCGGTGCAGGGCCAGGAGATCACCACCGTCGAGGGGCTGACCCGCCCCGACGGCGCGCTCGGCCCGGTGCAGCAGGCGTTCGCGGAGTGCCACGGCCTGCAGTGCGGCTTCTGCACGCCCGGCTTCCTCACCACGATCACCGCGGGCATCCGCGACAACCCCGAGCCGACCCACGACGAGGCGCGGGAGATGATCGCCGGCAACCTGTGCCGCTGCACCGGCTACCAGAACATCGTCAAGGCTGTCGAGCGCGCCGCCGTGCTGGCGCGCGAGGGCGTCGAGGGCGACCGGCCGGGCGACGGCAGCGAGCTCGAGGCGGGCCAGCTCGCCGGGGACGACCGGGCCGACGACGCCGCGACCACGGGGCTCGGCGCATGAAGGGACGGTGCGCATGACCACCAAGCTGATGGGCCAGCCGGTCCAGCGGGTCGAGGACCAGCGCTTCCTGCGGGGCCAGGGCCGCTACACCGACGACGTGCTGACCGCCCCCGGCGACGACGTCGTGCTGCACGCCGCCGTGCTGCGCTCGCCCCACGCCCACGCGCGCATCGTCGACATCGACGTGAGCGAGGTGCTCGACGTCGAGGGCGTCCACGCGGTGTGGACCTACGAGGACCTCGAGGGGCTCTCGCCCGCGATGGCCCAGCCGCTGCCGCTGCTCATCCCGCACCCCGCGCTGACCCAGGGCCGCACGCAGTACGCCCTGGCCAAGGACGAGGTCAACTACGTCGGCGAGGCCGTCGCGCTCGTCGTGGCCACCGACCGCTACATCGCCGAGGACGCCGTCGGGCTGATCCGCGTCGACTACGACATCCTGCCCGCGGTCGTCGGCATCGAGGCGGCCCGCGAGGCACGCCACCTGGTGCACGACGACGTCCCGGGCAACCTCGGTGCCCGGCTGGTCCAGGAGGTCGGCGACGCGCCCGCGGCGGTCGCCGCCGCGCCGCACCGGCTCGCGCTCGACCTGACCATCGAGCGCAGCGCCTGCATGCCGCTCGAGGGGCGCGGCACCGTCGCCCGCTGGGACCCCGACACCGATCGCCTCCAGCTGTGGACCTCGACCCAGTCCTCGACCGGCGTGCGCGCCGCGGTCGCGGTCAAGCTCGGGCTCGCGCTCGGCCAGGTCGACGTGGTCACCCCCGACGTCGGCGGCGGCTTCGGCGTCAAGATCGTGCACCCCTGGCCCGAGGAGCTGCTGGTGCCGCTGGCGGCCCGGGCGCTCGGACGGCCGGTGAAGTTCACCGAGGACCGCCGCGAGCACTTCATCTCCTCCGCGCACGAGCGCGGCCAGGTGCAGCACGTCGAGGTCGGCTTCGACGACGAGGGTCGCGTGCTGGGCCTCGACGTGGAGTTCTGGCACGACCACGGCGCCTACACGCCCTACGGCCTGATCGTCCCGATCATCACCTCGACCCAGCTGCTCGGGCCCTACAAGCCCGGCGCCTACCGGGTGGCGTTCGAGTCGCTCTACACCAACACCGTCATCGTCACGCCCTACCGCGGCGCCGGTCGTCCGCAGGGCTGCTTCGCCATGGAGCGCACGATGGACGCGATCGCCGACTACCTCGGCAAGGACCGCACCGAGGTGCGGGCGGCCAACTTCATCCAGCCCGACGAGTTCCCCTACGACCACCAGATGGTCTTCCAGGACGGCCGCCCGCTGGTCTACGACTCCGGCGACTACCCGGCCATGCTCGGCAAGCTCAAGGCGCTGGTCGGCTGGGACGAGTTCCCGGCGTACCAGGCCGAGATGGCGGCGCAGGGCCGCCAGGTCGGCATCGGCCTCGGCTGCTACGTCGAGGGCACCGGCGTCGGTCCCTACGAGGGCGCCCACGTGCACGTCGAGACCTCGGGCAAGGTCAAGGTCGCGATCGGCCTGACCACCCAGGGCCAGGGCCACCAGACGGTCTTCGCCCAGCTCGTCGCCGACGAGCTCGGCGTGAAGTTCGAGGACGTCGAGGTCGTCTCCGGCGACACCCGCCGGATGCCGTACGCCGTCGGCACCTTCGCCTCCCGCGCCGCGGTGATGAGCGGCTCGGCCGTGCACCTCGCGGCCAAGCGGGCCAAGGAGAAGGTGCTGCGCATCGCCGCCGACGCGCTCGAGGCCGACGAGGCCGACCTGCAGATCGTCGACGGCGTCGTGTCGGTCAAGGGGGCGCCCGACGCCTCCATCGACCTGGGCACCGTCTCGGTGCTGTCCAACCCGCTGCGCTACGCCTTCGACGAGGCGTCGAAGGCCGCCACCCAGTTCACGGTCGGCGACCCCGGCAAGCCGCCGGTCGCCGAGGACGACGAGCCGGGGCTGGAGGGCAAGGACTTCTACTCGCCCGACCGGGCGACGTTCGCCTCCGGGATGCACGCCGTCATCGTCGAGACCGACCCGCAGACCGCGGAGATCACGATCCTGAAGTACGCCGTCGTCCACGACTGCGGCACCGTCATCAACCCGATGATCGTCGAGGGCCAGATCCACGGGGGCGTGGCGCAGGGGATCGGCGGCTCGCTCTACGAGCGGATGGCCTACGACTCCTCGGGCCAGCTGCTCAACGCCTCCTTCATGGACTTCCTCATGCCCTACGTCACCGAGGTGCCCGACGGCATCGCCATCGACCACCTCGAGACGCCCTCACCGCTCAACCCCCTCGGCATCAAGGGCGCCGGCGAGGCCGGGGTCATCCCCACCGCCGCGGCGTTCGCCGGCGCGATCGAGGACGCGGAGCGCCGGACGCGCTCGGACGCCTCGATCACCGCGATGCCGATCTCCCCCTCCGAGCTCTACACGCTGCGACAGGACACCCCCTGATGAAGATCTCCGGCTCCAACACCGTGCCCTACCCCGTCGAGCAGGTCTGGGACGCGATCCTCGACCCGCAGGTCCTGGTGGCCACGATCCCCGGCTGCGAGAAGCTCGAGACGACCGGCGAGCACGCCTACGCGATGACGGTCACCGCCGGTGTCGCCTCGATCAAGGGCACCTACAACGGCACGTGCTCGCTCGGCGACCTCGAGGAGCGGGAGTCGCTCGTCATGAGGCTGAGCGGGGCCGGCGCCCCCGGCACCGTCGACGCGACCGTCGACGTGTCGTTCAGCGACCTCGGCGCCGAGGGCACCCAGATCTCCTACGAGGCCGACGCGACCGTCGGCGGCATGGTCGGCGGCGTCGGCCAGCGGATGCTCACCAGCGTCTCGAAGCGGATGGCCTCGGAGTTCTTCGGCAACGTCGCCCGCCAGATTGGCTCCCCGGCCGCGCCGAGCAACAGCAGCGCCGGCTCCCAGCTCAGCTCGACCGCGACCGGTCCGGTCGCGGCCGGTGCCGGAGCGGGGGAGACGAGCGGTACGCCGTCCGGCTCGTCCGCCGGCGCCGCTCAGACCTTCACCCCGCCGGCGCGCGCCGCCTCGGGCGCGGGTGTCGGGTCGGCCGACGACTTCGTCAAGGGCGTGGCCGTCGGTGCCGGGCTGGTGCTGCTCGGCGTCCTCGCGGGCTCGCTCGCGAGCCGTCGTCGATGAGCGCTGCCGTCCCCGCCGACCTCACCGTCGACTCCAGCGCGCGCGAGCAGGCCGCCGCGGTCCGCACCGGGGAGATCTCGGCGCGCGAGCTGCTCGACCTGCACCTGGAGCGGATCGCCGAGCGCAACCCCGAGCTGAACGCGATCGTCTCGCTCGACGAGGAGCGGGCCCGTGAGGGCGCGCACGCCGCCGACGAGGCGCTGGCGCACGGCGACGAGGTCGGGCCGCTGCACGGGCTGCCGTTCGCGTTCAAGGACACCCACGCGGTGGCGGGCTGGCGCACGACGTACGGCTCGCCGCTGTTCGCCGACCACGTGCCCGACGCCGACGAGCTGCTGGTCGAGCGGGTGCGCCGCGCCGGCGTGGTGGTGGTGGGCAAGACCAACGTGCCGGAGTTCGCCTCGGGCTCGCACACCTTCAACACCGTCTTCGGCACGACCCTCAACCCGCACGACCCGACCCGCTCGGCGGGCGGGTCGAGCGGTGGGGCGGCGTGCGCGCTGGCCAGCGGCATGGTGCCGCTCGCCGACGGCTCCGACATGGGCGGCTCGCTGCGCAACCCCGCGTCGTTCTGCGGGGTCGTGGGGCTGCGCCCGAGCCTCGGTCGGGTGCCGGAGTGGCCGCTCTACAACCAGTGGGAGACCACGTCGGTCGGCGGCCCGATGGCCCGCAACGTCGGCGACCTCGCCCTGCTGCTCTCGGTCATGGCCGGCCCCGACCCGCGCGCTCCGCAGGCCCTCGGCGACCCCGGGTCGACGTTCGCCCCGCCGGTGCGCGGCTCGCTCGCCGGGCTGCGCGTCGCCGTCAGCCCCGACCTCGGCGGGCTGCTAGAGGTCGACCACGAGGTCGCGGCCGTCGTCGAGTCGAGCCGGTCGGCCCTCGCGTCCCTCGGTGCCGACGTCTCGGCCGACGTGCCCGACCTCGCCGAGGCCGACGACACCTTCCGCACCCTGCGCGCCTGGCACCTCCAGGCCAAGCTCGGCGCCCGGCTCGCCGAGAGCCGCACGTCGTTCAAGCGGTCCTTGGCCGACAACATCGACCTCGGTGCGACCCTCAGCGGGGCCGACGTGGCGCGCGCCTACACCCAGCGCACCGCGCTGTCGGAGCGGATGCGGCTGTGGTTCCTCGACCACGACCTGCTCGTGCTGCCGGTCTCCCAGGTGCCGCCGTTCCCCGCGGACCAGGAGTTCCCGCACGAGATCAACGGCGCCCCGATGAAGACCTACCTGGACTGGATGCGCGCGGCGTACCTCATCACCGTCACCGGCTGCCCCGCCATCTCGGTGCCGTTCGGCACGACCCGAGACGGCCTGCCCGTCGGCGTCCAGCTCGTCGCCGCCCACGGGCGCGACCGGTTCCTGCTCGAGGCGGCCGCGGCGCTCGAGGCGCGCTGAGCGCGTCCCCGGACGATCACCAGGGGACGACGCCGGCGTCCTCGTAGAACCCACCCGTGGGGCCGTCGTCGGGCAGCAGGGCGAGCCGGATGGGGGTCGTGGCGCCCTGCTCGACGGTGCGGGTGCCGCGGAAGCCGTTGAGGTCGGTGGCGACGTAGCCCGGGCAGGCGGCGTTGATCAGGATGCCCGTGCCGGCGAGCTCGCGGACGTACTGCAGCATCACGGCGTTGAGGAACGTCTTCGACGGCGAGTACGCCGCGGCGACCGGCCCGGCGGAGCCGTCGTCGGCCGAGGCCGCCTGACGGGTGAGCGACCCGACGCCGCTGGAGACGTTGACGATGCGCGGGTGGGCCGAGCGGCGCAGGAGGGGGAGGGCGGCGTTGGTGACCCGCATGACGCCGAGCACGTTGGTCTCGACGACGGTGCGCACCACGTCGAGGTCGACGCGGGTGGGCTCCTGGGGCACGGTGCCGGTGATGCCGGCGTTGTTGACGAGCACGTCGAGGCCGCCGACGGTCTGCTCGACGAGGGCGAGGGCGTCGCGGACGCTCGTGTCGTCGGTGACGTCGAGCGGGACGCCGAAGGCGTCCACGCCGGCGGCGCGCAGGGAGGCGACGGCCTCTTCGCGGCGGGCGTCGTCGCGGGCGCCGACCCCGACGCGGAAGCCCTCGGCGCCGAGTCCGGCGGCGATGGCGTAGCCGATGCCCTTGTTGGCGCCGGTGACGAGGGCGGTGCGGGTGCTGGTCTGCTGTTCCTGGGTCATGCCTCGAGCCTGCGCGGTGGACCGACCGCGGCCCAACACCGTCTGGGTCAGCGGCGATACCGTGGAGGTATCGATCGGAGGAGGACCGGTGGAGACCAGGGAGCTGCGCTACTTCGTGGCGGTGGCCGAGGAGCTGCACTTCGGCCGGGCCGCCGAGCGCCTGGGCATCGCCCAGCCGCCGCTCTCGCGCGCGATCGGCCAGCTGGAGCGCCGGCTCGGGGTGCAGCTGCTCGAGCGCAGCAGCCGGAGCGTCGCGCTGACGCCCCCGGGCGAGGTGCTGCTGGAGGAGGCCCGGACCGCGCTCGACGCCGTGGCCGCGGCCGAGCGGCGGACCCGGCGCGCCGCGGCGGCCGTCGACGGCGGACCCCGGCTGGTGCTGGCCACCAAGGCCGGGGCCGCCAACGAGCTGGTGGCCAAGCTGCTCGACCGCTACGCCGCCGAGCCGGGCGCGGTCGAGGTCGACGTGCTGCTGGGCGCACCGGGTGACCAGTCCCGCGCGGTGCGCGACGGTCGCGCCGACGTGGCCGTCCTGCACGCGCCGTACGACGACACGACGGGGCTCGACGTCGAGGTGCTCCAGCGCGAGCCCCAGGTCGTGCTGCTGCCGGCGGGCCACCCCGCGACCGGCGCCGGCGGGCTGCGGACCGAGGACCTCGCCACGCTCGAGGGGCTGCCCGCCCCGCGGTGGCCCGACGAGGCCGGGGAGTACGCCGACGGACCGGGCCCGGCGGTGCGCGACACCGCCCAGCTGCTGCAACTGATCGAGCTCGGCCGCACCTACCTCACCGCCCCGGCCTCGGCCGCCGACCACGCGGGCGCGGCGGTCGCCGCCGTCCCGCTGCTCGACGCACCCGAGGTCGAGACGGTGCTCGCCTGGTCGGCGCAGAGCCGGTCGCGCGACGTCGCGAGGTTCGTCGACGTGGCGACGGCGCTGTAGCGACAACCGCCCGAGACAGGGCGATCCGTAGGCAACTCCTGCCATGGCGGCAGCGGCGCGGCTCGACTTGAATCTCTCGCATGACCAGAGCGCGGAGCATCCGGATCGGGATCGACACCGGGGGCACCTTCACCGACGTCGTGGCCTTCGACGAGGAGACCGGCGAACTGGTCACCACCAAGACCCCGTCGACGCCGAGCAACCCGGCCGACGGGTTCCTGGCCGGCATCGACAAGGTGCTCGAGCTGCTCGGCGCGGACGGCTCCGCCATCGACGCAGTCAGCCACGGCACGACGGTCGCGACCAACCAGCTGCTCGAGGGCAAGGTCGACCGGCTCGGCTTCATCACCAACGCCGGCTACGAGGCGATGCTCGAGATCGCGCGCCAGTCGGTGCCCGACGGCTACGGCAACAGCTACTTCTGGGTGAAGCCGGAGCGCATCGTGCCCCGCCACCTGGTCAAGGGCGTCGAGGGCCGTCTCGACGTCAACGGCGAGGAGGTGCGCCCCCTCGACGAGGACGCCGTGCGCACCGTCGCCCGCTGGTTCCGCGACCAGGGGATCAGCACGCTCGCGGTCTGCTTCCTGCACGCCTACGCCAACCCCGCCCACGAGGAGCGCGCCCTCGAGCTGATCCGCGAGGAGCACCCCGACGCCGTCGTCTCGCTGTCGAGCGAGGTGCTGCGCGAGTACCGCGAGTACGAGCGGGCCATGACCACGCTGGTCGACGCCGCGGTCAAGCCGCGCCTCTCGGCCTACGTCAACAACATCAAGGCCCGGCTCACCGCGTACGACGAGCGGGAGGTGCCGTTCTACGTCATGAAGTCCAACGGCGGCGTGCTGTCGGCCGACGAGGTCGTGCACCAGCCGATCACCACCGTGCTCTCGGGCCCGGCGGCCGGCGCGCTGGGCGCCGCGCTCATCGCCCAGGTCGCCGGCTTCGACAAGGTGCTCACCTCCGACGGCGGCGGCACCTCGACCGACGTCTCCGTGGTCATCGACGGGGAGCCGACGCTGACGACCGAGGGCTCGGTCGGGGCGTTCCCGTCGAAGATCCCGATGATCGACGTCGTCACCGTCGGCGCGGGCGGCGGCTCCATCGCCTGGCTCAGCCCCGAGGGCACCCTCAAGGTCGGCCCGCAGTCGGCGGGCGCCGACCCCGGCCCGCTCTGCTACGGCAAGGGCGGTCGCGAGGTCACCATCACCGACGCCCACGTCTTCCTCGGCCGCATCCCGCCCCACCTGCTCGGCGGCGAGATCCCGCTCGACGTCGACGCCGCCCGCGAGGGCATCGTCGCCCTCGCCGGGCAGCTCGGCCTGAGCCCCGAAAAGTGCGCCAGCGGCGTCCTGGAGATCTCGGCCTGGAACCAGGCCAACGCCCTGCGCCAGGTCACCGTCAAGCGCGGCCTCGACGTCCGCGACTTCACCCTCACGACGTTCGGCGGCTCCGGCTCGCTGCTGCTGTGCCGCCTCGTCGACGTGCTCGGCCTGCCCGCGGTGCTCGTGCCGCCCAACCCGGGCAACGTCTCGGCGTTCGGCCTGCTGACCGTCGACGTCAAGAACGACTACGTGCAGACCCACGTCGCGCTCGCCGACACCCTCGACCCGGCCGCCGTCGGCGGGGTCTTCGACGACCTCGCCGCCCAGGCCGCGGTCGCGCTGACCAAGGAGGGGTTCGCCACCGACGACCACCAGTTCGTGCGCACTGCCGACCTGCGTTACTTCGGCCAGGCCTTCGAGGTCCGCGTCAGCGTGCCCGAGGGCACCGTCGACGGAGGGGTCCTCGACGAGGTCGCCGCGAGGTTCCACGCCGAGCACAAGGCGCTCTACGGCTACGACTTCAGTGCGGACCCCTCCCAGCAGGTCGAGTGGGTCAACCTGCGCGTCTCCGGCATCGGCCCGATCCAGCGGCCCGAGATCACCAAGCACTCTGCTGATCACTCGGCCGGTGACGCAGCCGGCGACGGCACCCTGCCCGCCGAGAAGGGCCGACGTCAGGTCTGCTTCGACGCCGAGGAGGGGTACGTCGACACGCCGGTCCTCTGGCGCACCGACCTCGCTCCCGGTGCGGTCGTCGAGGGCCCCGCGATCATCGAGGAGTTCGGCTCCACGGTGCCGCTGCACCCGGGCTTCTCGGCCCGCATCGACGAGTTCCTCAACATCATCGTCACCCGCTCTGACGCCCGCGCTGACAAGGAGAGCATCTGATGTGCACCTGCTCGACCGGGGTCGTGACCTCCTCCGCCCCCGACCACCAGCACGACGTCACCACGGGTGAGAGCCGCCGCGCTCCCACCGACTTCCCCTTCGGCCACCTCACCGACGACGCCGGCGTGAGCGCCGACCCGGTGCTGGTCGAGATCGTGCAGGGCTCGCTGGCCAGCGTCGAGATGGAGGTCGAGACCGCCATCGGCCGCACCTCGCGCAGCCCGATGATCCGCGACGCCCACGACTTCCGCGCCGGCATCCACGACCGGCTGCTGCGCAAGCTGACCGGCCGCTCGTACAGCGCCCTGGTGCACCCCGTCGCCCGCGACTTCCCGATCGAGGAGATGCGCGAGGGCGACGTCTTCTTCCACAACGACGTCTACCAGTCCGAGGGCGGCATCGGGCACCTGCCCGACCTGTGCGTCACCGTGCCGGTCTTCGCCGGTCCCGACGGCGAGCGCCGGGTCGTGGCGTTCGTCCAGGCCTTCGGCCACCACGACGACATCGGCGGCGCGGTGCCCGGCTCGATGCCGTCGCACGCCACCAGCGTCTTCGAGGAGGGGCTGATGGTGCCCCCGATCCGGCTGTGGGACGCCGGGGTGCCCAACCGTGCCGCGCTGTCGATCATGACCCGCAACAGTCGGATGCCCGAGTCGCTCGCCGCCGACCTCGACGCCGAGTGCTCGGCCTGC
>Ga0325401_1002957_pt1 | contig 15352 bp, 14 predicted proteins | sample PopdelMetagenome_FD_205666 | JGI IMG/M metagenome (GOLD analysis project Ga0325401, IMG submission 205666) | Populus deltoides microbial communities from Bellville, Georgia, United States - Xylem-PdKOR-R2 | ecosystem: Host-associated > Plants > Phyllosphere > Stem > Wood/Secondary xylem | place...
ATAAGTAAACACACAAATAAATTGCATATATTACAAAAATATAAAATAAGAATTAAGATTTTAAAATTGAGTTCAAACAAAAAATGGATAGTTTTGCTTACTTGATATGGGGAATCTTAAAAAAAAAATGAATCAAAACAATGATGATGACAGACTAAGTGTTGGGGTGGCTAGATTTGTAGTAATGAGAGGTTGATTTGTGATAAAATGGAGGGGGGGTCAGCTACTTTTTGCAAAGAAAATGGAGGAAGAAGAAGAAGAAATAAGGGGAGGGGGTCAGCTATTTTTTGCAAAGAAAATGGAGGACGAAGAAGAAAAGGGGGAGGGGGGATCGCTTGTCGGGTCATAATTTAAATATTAATAATGGATTCACGGACGAATATTATAGAAGAGTTTATTCCATCAGTATTTTTGTTTGTAAAAATGACATATTATTGTATCTTTTTGCTTTTTTTAATTCCTTTCTTTTTCATTGTAGTTCCATCAGTATATGTCGATGGAAATTTTATGTGGTGTTTACCAACGGACATAGCAAGGAACCATTTCGTCGGTAAAGTTCACCGCAATGTACTAATAAAAATTTTTCTATCAATATTTTCATATGTATTTACTAATTTTATAGTAGCGAAAGAACTATAATGTCCAAGTTGCAGAAAAGAGCAGATGATCAATTAGCATAATGTGCAAGTGAAATCATGATAGGATATTAAGATAATCGGATTGAGAATTGAACTATTTATTTATAAACAATCTAATGATTAGAATTCAATTTCTCACAACGTGTACCATTTGGCCAGTAAGGTAAAGTTGTTGATGCCTCGCCATCCAGTTTCTTGTATATGGGCTTAGCTTTCATAAACGGCATTCATGGAAGGGAGTCAATTATTTTCCTCTCGTTTTTCGTGTTCCATTGTTATAAATAGGATTATCTTGCAATAAAAAACATATTCTTTAATATAGAATTGTTCAGTGGTTCATGAACTTCTTCGTTTGATGGATGATGATAACATCAATTATTTAAATTACTAATAAGATACGTCTTTTAGTTTTTTATATACAAGTAAAAGACTACAATATTAAATCCAGATTATTTTTTTATACTAATTAATTGAGATTGAATATTTTTATTAAATGATCTAATTGAGAGATTTTTTTATATCAATTTAATATATTTAGAAAAATAAATTTTTTTAAAAGAAATGAGAAAATTTCTTAAAAGCCAATCCGTCGAGGTTTTGTACCATCAAGGACGAATCTATTGCTGCATGTGATTCTTGAAAAATCAATTATCTCCGATCAATCAATCTCTTGTGTTTGCTTTTTCGTGCATGAATATTGGCCCTTCATGTTTTGCTTGGATATTTCAACTCTCAGTCTGACTATTGACATGTGAACTAACTAAACTTTATTTATTGCTCCAGATGTGGAGCCATGTGTTTTTTAAACTTTATTTAGGTATTATGCAGTAGAGTATTTTTTAAACAATATTTTTAGTTTGAATATATATATAATTTCATTTTTTTTTATTTTTGATATTAACACCTCAAAACTATCAAGAAATAATAAAAAATCAATTTAATATTTTTTCAAGCTAAACACATTTTTAAAACGCATGCAATCAGTTTCAACCGCAAAGTTAAACAAACTCTTAAAATTTGCTTCTGTTTTTCGTAATCAAGATGTTTTAATTCAATATTTTTTAGGGATAATTATATAAAAAAAATCTTCTATACTTTGATATGTTTTTCGTTTTCAATCTAAGGTTTAAAAAGTTATGGTTAGATTTTGTGGCTAATAGAAAAAATTAAATTAGACAAAAAAATATTTTTATACTAGTATATGATAAATGTAAAATTGCATAATTTTTTCATAAATATTTTCTCTCTCTTTCAAATGTAATTTATCACTTCGTTGTCTCTTTTTTTCTTTTAAAATAACGACACACCTATACAAAAACACTAAATTAAAAGCAAAATCTTTGTTTTTTTATACTTAATATCTTCGTACTAGTATCAAAGCCAAAAATCACATGATGTTGTTTTATTCAACTTTTTTAAAATTATGAAAACCTCTAATTTGATAAATTAGGGTTATTATAGGCAATCACTGGATATTTCTAAGTTTAACAACTATGACGAGTTTCGTAGTGATCTTGCTTGCTTGTTAATTATTATTATTTTTATTATTAACTATTAACTAAATTGTGTGGGAAAAGAATTGTGTGCAATGTAGGATATAGAGTGTAATCATTGTGAATGGTATTGTAAACAACACTATATACATACATATTTGTTTTAACTAATAAACTAAAAGCAATTCGTTGTGTATGCTTAACTATGGATTATAATAGTTCAATGACAATTATGCCCTTGAATATGTTAGATAACTTGGTGATTTAGAGAGGGTGTTTTGGGTTTTTTAATCTATTTTATTATTCTTTTTTTTTTTTGCCATGGCTCAATATTTGCCAAATTTATTTTTATTTGTCATCTAGTTTTTTTCACTAGAGATAAAAAGCTTTTTCCCTCTTTTGATTTCTATCTTCTCTTCTCTTTATAACCCTTCCTTTCCTTTCTTTATGCAGGGAATGAGAAGATAGGCAGAAAACTTGGGCTTTTGCGTACAAAAATCAGTGATGATTTTCTGTTTCTTCCTTTTCAAATTTGGGGTTTATAATTGAATTTATGTTTGTATTAATGATTTTGAATTTTTCTTTTAGAATTCCAATGTAATGTAGGAGAGTGTGTGGACGAGGAGGAAACCATGATGGAGAAAAAAGATCTGCAGAGAGACTGAGAGAGGGCTTTTCTTACATCACTGATGATGAGGGTGGTTGTGCTAATGGTGATTCTTCCACGATGGAGCTAGGTATGTCAAATAGAAAAGAAAAGAAGGTTTGTCATCTAAGATCCTTGCTCTCTTTTTTTATTTTTCAATTACCTCTTTCTTGCATTTCTGAGCCTATTGTCTCAGTTCTGTGCTACTCGAATATGCATGTTACATTCTTTTATGCTTTAGAACAACCAGTTTTTTATTTCTACCTTTTTACCATAGGGATTGATTATATTGTCTAGCTTGCTTAGTTTATTAAAAACTTTGAATCAACTTTTTTATTCTCAACTAACCCAACTCCTTTTCATATGTGATTTTAATGTTGTCTTTGAATTTTTTAAACATGATTATTTTTGTGGCTTTGATAGTCTGGGTCTTTCTTTTTCAGAAGGCTCATGCTTGCTTAAGCCCTTGATTCATCTTTGTCAAAGTTGTGTTTCATTCCTCAAGTGACTTCTTTTTGTCCTCTTGACTCATTTTATTTTTTTGATTTTTTTGCTATCCTTTTCCTTTTCCCTCTTCTTTTTGTTTTCTTTCGTCATTGTTTTCATCCTTTTTTTGGCTTAGCTAATATTCGTTATCTTGTTGTAACAATAATTTTTTTTTATTTTCCTTTTGATCTACTGGTTCCCCTTTTTACAAGAGTGCTTGAGAAAGTGCATACTAAGCTTGTTAAATGTTTACTAGCAGCTTGGGTTCGGGTTAGGTCTGCCCTTCTAGAATTGATGCCTTTGATTATATTCATGTGGTTTTTTGATATATTTGTTGTAACTAGATTCTTTTGGATGATTGGCCATGACTTTTTTTGTTGGTGTTCATGATTTTTTGTTGCTTTTTTGGTTTCCATTTTTCTTTTAATTATATGTCCACATTTTTTTTCCAATCTTGATGTTTCTAGGTTGTGTCTACTCTTCATATCTTTGTGTGGTTTCTTTCAGTATTGATTCTTGTTTTTTTTTCTTAGAAGAAGTTTGAGAGAAGTTTTTCTATACCTCAATATAACTTAAGTGTATAATATATAGGAGAAAAGTGTTAACCCTACAGTCTATCAAAATAGAAAATACTTACTAGATAGGAAAGAAACCTACATTAAACTAGAAAAAAATAATCTATGGGATTTGGTTTAGCTAGTACCAGATTCTCCTTATTTAAACATATATTCTAAGATTTCCTAACTAATTTTAAAGGAGATTTCCACACTCCCCCTTAAGCTAGGTTGTATATGTTACACATGCCTAGCTTATGACTCAATTCTTTAAAATTAGTTCTAGGAAGTGCTTTAGTAAGTATGTTTGCAGTTTGAGCTTTAATAGGAGTGTAGATTAGATGGACAATTTTCTTTTCAATCTTTTCTGAGATGAAATGTTTATTTATTTCAATGTGATTTGTCATGTCATGATGCACTGGGTTTTTAGTTATACTTATGGCAGCTTGATTATCACAGAACATCTTGCTAGGGTTGAATAGTTTCACTTCAAATTCCTTGAATAATCTTTGTATCCACATTCCTTCACAGATGCCAAGGGTTAAAGCTCTAAACTTAGATCATGCACTACTTCTAGATACAACCTGTTGCTTCTTGCTTTTCCAAGTAACTAGATTTCCCCAAACATAGGAGCAATACCCAGAGGTAGATCTTCTATCTAGAATATCTTCTGCCTAGTCCGTATCTGAGTAGATTTCAACATTTCTATTGCCACCCTTCTTGTATAGCAGGCCTATTCCAAGGATCATTTTTAGATATCTCAGAATTCTATTAACTGCTTCCATATGCTCTTCTGTTGGATTGTTCATTAATTGAATTACAACATTGACAGAGAGGCCAATGTCTGGTCTGGTGTGTGAGAGATAGATGAGTCATCCTACCATTATTTGATATCTTTCTTTGTCAAGTAGTGTTATGTCCTCTCCTACTTCTATCTTCTTGGTTGAATCCATTGGAGTCTCTACAGGTTTACACCCAAGCATTCCTATTTCTTTTAATAGGTATAGGATATATTTTCTTTGAGAACATATATACCTTTCCTTGATCGTGCCACTTCCATACCAAGAAAGTATATGAGGTACCCAAGGTTTTTAATCTCAAATTCCTTGGCTAAGAGTTTCTTCAATTTCACTAGTTCTTTCCCATAGTCACCAGTTAGGATGATATCATTAGCATATATAATTAGTATTGCCTTTTTTATTTTCTGAAGAAGATTTGATAAACAAGGTATGGTCTGCTTAGCATTGAGAATACCCATTCTGGACTATTATCTTTGTAAATTTGTCAAACCATGCTCGTGGTGATTGCTTGAGTTCGTATAGTAATTTCTTCAGTTTACACACTTTGTTATAGTTGGAAGATGTTTCTAGTCCTGGAGGTATCTCCATGTAAACTTCTTCCAAATCTCCATTAAGAAATGCATTTTTGATGTCTAGTTGATGTAATGGTCAGTCTTGATTAGTTACTAAAGATAGAAGAATTCTGATAGTGTTGAGTTTGGCTATTGGAGCAAATGTTTCATGGTAATCTATCCCATAGGATTGAGTAAACCCTTTTACAACTAGTCGGGCCTTTAATCTTTCAATACTCCTATCAGCCTTGTGTTTGATAGTAAATATGCACTTGCACCCAACTAGTTTCTTGCCAAGTGGAACTTCAAACATTTCCCAAGTGTTATTCTTGTTCAATGCATTGATTTCTTCATTGACTGCCCTTCTCCATCTTGAATCTTTGAGATCTTCTTCAATAAACTTAGGAACCTGTACATTGTCAAAGGCTGAAACAAATGCATGGTAAGATGGTGACAACCCTTCATATAAAACAATTCTGTTGATGGGGTGACTTATTATCTAACACTTTTTCTTAAAGCAATTGAAATGTCTGAGTCATCAGGAAAGGAAGCAGTATTCTCACAATCTGAAATTTACATACTTGAGTGTATTTGAGCAGATCTTGGACTGGGTTCTGAATCTTGGTCTAATATAAGAGGTATTGCATGCTCTATCTTCTTTTCTGGTTTTTCCTCCTGGTATAGGTAAGAAGTTTAGGCTCAGGATTCTTAATTTATTTTGGTGCAGGATGGCTTTGTACAAGAGATTTAACTAGGACTGGTTAGATGGATTGAATTGAAACTAATGGACCTGGGACTATAGTTATTAGAGAATAACTTTGTGGGATGTCTTTTGCGTGAAGTATATCAGAATTTATATCCCGTTTTTGATATTCTTGTATGTTCTACTATTGAATATCAGACTTAGGGTAGTAAGCTTGATATTCAAAAAATATGACATCCATTGAGGTATAAAATTTTCTGTTGATGGGAGAATAACATCTGTACCATTTCTGATGTGGAGAGTATCCTAGAAAAATACACTTGATGGATTTAGAATCTAATTTGCTGCGATGGTGAGGATGGATATGGATAAAGACTAAGCACCCGAACACTTTAGGATCTAATGAAGAGAGTATTTTGGTGTCTGGGAAGGCTTGAAGGAGGACTTGACTACGAGTTTTGAATCTTAGAACTCTAGAAGGCATTCTGTTGATGAGGTATATGGCTATGAGTACAGCTTCTCCCCAGAATTGTTTTGAAACATGAGTGGAGAACATGAGAGATCTAGCAACTTCCAACAAGTGTCTATTTTTCCTTTCTACCATTCCATTTTGTTGTCAAGTGTCATCACAAAAGCTAATGTGGAGAATGCCTTAATTTAGACAATAAGTATTGAGTTCAGAATTGAAATATTCTTTGGCATTATCAGTTTTTAAGATCTGGATCTTAGTATGGAATTGAGTTTGTATCATGGAGTGGAAGTTTTGAAAGATTTGATGAACTTCATACTTTTCTTTCATGAGAAATAGCGATGTCAATCTGGTGTGGTCATCAACAAAGGATACAAACTAACGAGTTCCAATTATATTTTTTTACTTGTGAGGGACCCTATACATCATTAAGGATCATGACAAAAGGATGTGATGATTTATATGAGATAATGGGATAACTATTACGAGTATGCTTGGAAAGTTGACATACTTCACATTTGAAATACTCTGATTTTTTATTGGTAAATAAAGAAGAAACTAATTTCTCCAGGTACATGAAGTTTGGATGACCAAGATGATAGTGTCATAACATAACATCACTATCTTTATTGACATAGAAATTTAAAATTAAACGGCCCTTATAAGGTGCAATGATTCCATTCTAAGTTTGTCCTTTTTGAGGAGTGAAACCATTGAGAAGATAAAACCCTGAGCACATCTTAACACTGCCAATCTTCTTCCCCGTATCCAAATCCTGAAATACACAAGTTAGGAAAGAATTTAGCAACACAATTCAGATCACGAGTCAATTTACTAATTGAGATGAGGTTATAGTCTAGTTTAGGAACATGAAGAATGGAATTTAGGATCATGTCTCTTGAAATTTTGTTTAGGACTATTCCTTTCACTTGGGATGAAGATCCATCAGCTATACGGACTGTAGGATTCTTATTGCACTAATTGTATTCATTAAAAAGACTTGCATCTCTTATCATATACTCTGAAGCTCTGAAGTCTATGATCCATAAACTTAAGTATCTTTTACTAATAATAAGAGCTTTTGAAAATTTACCTTTTTGAGCTAACAATCCATATCCAGAAACTGGCGTACTTAAGTGAGATAATGAATTTTGATTAAATAGTTTCTATAAGATCTCAAGTTGTTCCTTGGTGAAGCGACTTGTCTTGGTTGAAAGCTTGGTGTTCTTGTCTCGATTATCATCTAAGCTAATAGTATTGGCACGTCTATCTTTGTCATTTGTTAATCTTGATGACTTCCAATCAACAAGTTTGCTATGAATCTTCCAACAAGTTTCTTTGACATGTCCTGACCTGTTGCAGTGATCACACCAGGGTTTTCCTCTTTTCTATCGACTGTCATAATTGTTGTTTGGATATCCTCGAGTAGTAAAGGCAGATTCTTCCAATGTTAAGGCTGAATTTTGAGATCCCATCATTACTTTCTTTTTGCTTTCTTCACGCCTAACTTCAGAGAATGCTTCTCTGAGGTTTGGAAGGGGCTTTTTCCCCATTATTCTCGCTTTAACTTCATCTAGATTTTTGTTAAGACCAAGAAGAAATTTGAAAGTTCATTTCTTCTCTAAAATTCTTCTATACAGGGTTGTGTCTTTAGGGCATTTCCAAGTGACACGATCAAAGAGTTGATGTCTTATCCCAAGTGCAGGAGTGTCACAGTAATAAATAATCCGGCAAAACCGGGGTCGAACCACAGGGAGGTGAACTATATAAATTATAATAATAATAACAATAACAACAATAATAATAAGAATAATAAGAACAACAACAACAACAATGATTATGATGATTTAAAGAGGACTTTGAGATATAATATTATTAAAGAAGATTAAACAATGATAAAAACAAATGTCAAGGTTAAAGGGTTCACTAATTGTATTAAAGATAAGTAAAATATAAACTCTTTATAAATAATCAACATGATCATATTAATCATCTTATTTACATAATACCAAACTTACAAATTTTATCAAGCATTCATGATGCTAACTTATGTTAACAACAAATCAAGTTCCTCTCATAATAACGATGTCGGACGAAAACTATGAAGGATCAAGTATTTGATGTACCAAGTGTTATACAACACAAATCTAGATTAACCATTTAACAAGCAAGATATTAAGGATTGATAAAATAAAAAAAGACAAGACATGTTAATAGCAAATTGTTTAGGATTTAAGCATTGAAGTCCATGTTGAGTTCATATTATACTTCTTCTAACACCATTAGTGAAACCTTGTCACCTTGACATAATTAACTTAGCTAGACATAATAAAGAAGAAGAACATAAATAACAAGATAAGAACATAGTTAACTAAGTATAGTAAAGGAAATGAAAAGCATAAACAAGAGATTAATGAAAATAAAACTTAAGCATTAAAACAATAAAGAGAGAGCAAGAACATGATCTTGATCTTAGAACCAAGATTGCTAAATGAATGGAAAATGCCTCCTTTTATAGGCTAAAATTCAGAACTATTCATTTGGTAATTGATTATTGATGTAGTGGCCAACTATTGATTTAGTGGACTTGGTGGACAGCAGCACTCAAGCACTTTGGCTAGATGAAATGACATTGATCCTTTCAGAATTTGGCAAAGTGTTATTCATGAAAGTTGTTGGCAATCATCTTATCTTTCCAACCATAAAATTTCAAAGCATTTGGATCACTAGAGCTTGAGATATGGCTAAAATACTGAGTAGTGTTGTTGGTGGACGTGGTGGATAGACCTCAAGCTCTTGTCTTGATAAAATGTCATTGTTACCATCCGAATGTGAGCATATCATCTTCATGAAAGTTGTTTAAAATTGTCTTTTCCTTCCACTCACCAAATTTCACATCATTTAGCCTTCTAGAACTCCAGATATAGGTAAAATTCTAAGCAGTGTTTGGGCTGGATTACAGGACAGATTCTGACTTCTCTTTTGTGGCCAAACTTTGAATTTGAAAACGGCAGATTTGGGTCTTACACTATTCATTAACATTGTAGGCCTATTTCTTAGCTTTCCATCCATATAAATTAAGTTGAAATCCAAGATCTACAGCTCCATATATGACCCAATAACTGAACAGTGTTCCAATTTGAATTGAATCGGCATCTCCTTTCTAAGCTTAGCCGTTTCTTTGTCCTTTCACTTTCAATAGTTAATCACATCAATCAATCATTTGAATTGTGAGATATGCCTGCATTTAAAATAAACATTTACCATAAATTAAAGCTAACTTATATTTTCACTTTCTAAGCTTATAAAACATGCTCTAGTTAAGGAGTTATTGATACTTCAAGTGCAAAATGATGATATAAAACCTTGATAAAAATGCACTTTTAAGTACTAATCACTCGTGTTCCTCAAAATTATTGGATTGATGTTGTGACATATGCAATGTATCTCATAAATCGGATGTCATCACAAGTCCTCTTTTTCAGCACTCCTTTGCAGGCTCTAAATCAACATGTTCAAATTCCATCCCTACTACATTTAGAACCTCATGTTTTTTGATGTGTAGTGTATGTCCACCTATAGAAAACTCAGCGCACAAAACTAGATCCATGCGCAGTACGTTGTATGTTTCTTGGCTTTTATCCTCACCAAAAAGGGTACTGGTGCTACCATCCTTCTTCTCATCAAATGTATATCAACATGGATGTTACTTTCTTCGAAAAAAATATTTTTTCTGTATGAATCCATCCACTTCTAGTCTTCAGAGGGAGCAGCTGCAACATGAGAACTATAACTGGATTGATCTTCCCTAACCATCTGAGCAATCTGATTCAGGGGAAGGAGAGGAGTCCAGTACATGCATAATTGGTAGTGCAGGGGAAGGAAACACAGAGCCCAATTCCGATTCACATAACAATAGTGTTGTAGGGGAAGGAAACACGGAGTCCAGTCCATGTAACAATTCACATAACAGCAGTGTTGCAGGGGCAGGGTATATATAAAAACAACATGATAGTCAAGATGAAGCAGCCCCTTCCTCTCCACATATCCATGTTCAAGATCGACCAGATATTCATAAGGTAAGTAACACTGAGAGCCCTTCCTCTTCCCCTTTATTACCTGCTCCATATTACTCTCTTCCTCCTAGGCAGAATCGTGGGAAGGCACCTGACAAGTACTCTCCAAATGGAAAAGTAAGATATGCAATCATACAATATGTCTCTACACACAAATTGCCACCACAACATCAAGCCTTCGTAAAAGAGATGGAGAATATAAAAATACCTACAAAGGTTGAGGAAGCCTTAAAGAACCCAAAATGGGCAAAGGCAGTGGAGGCTGAAATGCATGCACTACAAAGAAATGGCACATGGAGTACTGTATCACTCCCTTTAAGAAAAAAAAAAACCAGTGGGTTGCAAATGGATATTCACCCTCAAACATAGAGCATATGGGATAATTGATTGATACAAGGCAAGGCTTGTAGCAAAGGGGTATACACAATCATTTGGCATTGACTATCAGGAAACTTTTACCCCAGTTGCAAAGATGAACACCATCAGAGTCTTGTTGTCTTTAGCAACAAATTTCAATTGGCCTTTGAAGCAATTTGAGGTGAAAAACACATTTCTCCATGGAGATTTGGAAGAAGAAGTGTACAAGCAACTCCCACCTGGTTTAATGGTCCGCAATCTAGCGGAAAAGTGTGTAAATTACAGAAAGCATTGTATGGCCTAAAGCAGTCACCAAGAGCATGGTTTGGGAGATTTACAGATACTATAAGACGAATTGGCTATCACCAAGGTAACTCATATCACACTTTATTCATTAAACATAAGAATGATAGAGTTACACTGCTCATTATTATGTGGATGATATTATTGTAACTGGTAATGACACAGACAAAATACAAAGACTACAAGAATGTTTGTCTACGGAATTTGAAATGAAAGATTTAGGAGGGTTGAAATATTTTTTTGGTATTGAAGTTACAAGGACCAATGATGGTATATACCTATCACAATGAAAGTATATACCTATCACAATGAAGTTGCAAGGACCAATGATGGTATATACCTATCACAATGAAAGTATATACTGGATTTATTATCCGAAACCGGTATGCTGGAATGTAAACCAGTAGAGTCTCTTATTGTTTAGAATCATCGTCTGGCCATTCACCCAGATCAGGTACCAACAAACAAGGAATGATACCAACGACTAGTAGGGAGATTAATGTATTTGTCTCACACACGCCCAGACATTGCCTATGTTGTTAGTATGGTAAGTCAGTTTATGCATGCTTCAAATGTCATATGACAGCTACAATGAGAATTCTGAGTTATCTAAAAAGGGCTCTATGGAAAGGGCTGACTTTTAAGAGATATAGACATATGGAGGTGAAGGGATTTATCGATGCATATTGGGTAGGGGATCTCACTGATCGGAGATCCACCTCTAGCTATTTTACATTTGTTACAGGAAATCTTGTCATGTGGCGAAGCAAAAACAAAATGTGACAGCAAGGTCCTCAACAAAAGCAGAATATAGAAGTATGGTACATGGAATAAGTGAATTGTTATGGCTTAGGACCTTACTTACTGAAATAGGTTATGAACCAAAAGAACCTATGTTACTATACTATGACAATCAGGCAGCACGGGAGATAGCTAATAATTCAGTCCAGCATGATCGAACTAATCACATTGAGGTAGATCGACACTTCATCAAAGAAAAGTTACTTTTGAAGTTAGTGGAAATCCCTTTCGTTCAATCAAGCGAGCAGTTGGTAGATATTCTGACTCATACAGTTTCTACTAAAGTTCTTCATAAGTCTCTAGACAAGTGAGGCTTAGAAGATATCTTCGCACCAACTTGAAGGGAAGTGTTAACGTGTAATTAGAAAATTAGAGATTATCTTTGTATATAGGAAAGATATACACTATAGGAATCCTAAAATATATACATTGATGTATTCCATAAAATAGGAAATGTAAGCTCCACATAATTCTACCTATAAAAGGTATTCCTCAAGGAGAGAAGAATAAGAAACACAATTAAAATAAACCTCTAAACCTTAAAATTTATCAAAACTTCCCAAACAATGTCGAAATCAAAAAAAAAATTAAACTAACACTTTTTAACACTAAATTTAAGTTTGGACTAAAATCTTTATATAATAAAACCATAAATAATAATAAAAAATCAAGTTAAAGGAATCTTCTCTACTCTTCTAACGGTAAAACAAGTTCTTGTAAAAACAAGGATGTTGAAATTCATTTCCACCACCACCACTTACCTAAAATATACCATTTCCATGGTTTATTCAATTGCATTTCATGTCATTATCTTCCAGAAAATCCCTCTCTTCTCTCCAATTTGATAACTATTAAGATCTACCCTCTTTAGTCTAGGAATTTCAGGAAGCCAATCTCTCTCTCTCTCTCTCTCTCTCTCTCTCTCTCTCTCTCTCTCTCTCTCTCTCTCTCTCTCTCTCTCTCTGAGATTTATAAATATCACATATTCATCTCCTTGTACATAAATTAAGATGGGTATAATTTGTGTCCTCATTCTTCGATAGGTATATGAGCCTGGGAGTTTTACAAGGTTGTTTATGTATGGTTTTCTCTAGGGCTGGGAGAATTAGAATGGGTTTTGCAAGTTATTGTTTTTAAATGGATTGTGTCAACAACTCCTAGATGATTATTTGTGTTCTTGTTTTTTTTTAATTAATTTGGATGTCCGAGCTAACTTGTGTGTACCTCAACTAATCCCACGAGCCCTGAAGTTAATGACCATGTAAGTTTCTAGTAACCCTGAAAAGATTCGAACTCGTGACCAGTATTCTCGTTCTCTTATACATACAAATGTGTATTGTTTTTATGTAATTTTGTCACTGGTAAATAATACTCTTCTTTATTGGTATGTTTTTTATTTGTCACTGTTATGTTTATTACTTATCTTAATTCATCCATCCATCCATGCAATGGTCACGAGTTTGATAATACACTGCAAACCTATAATATTTTCCTTATAAGGCTATTTTGGTTATTATATGGATTATAATGGCAAACTTGTGTGTTTGTTGATTAAGTTTGTGTGTTCTTACTTAATATATAAAGTATTATAAACTATATAAATAGTAAGATATAAAGCATAATTTCTAAAAAGATAGAAGCAAAGTGTTGCCACTCTTAAATATCGCAAGAGTTAAGAGTATTTTTTCTTAAAACAAAATCCATAAAGATTGTTATAACTCAATTTCTATAAAAGCCATTTTTGAAGTCCACTTGCTTAATCATTGATAACAAATTGAAGAAAATAAAAAGGCCGAGCATTTATAATTAGTGAGAAATAATCACAAAATCTTTTTCAAGAAATTGAGTAATCCCAACCCCAAATCCAAATCCCATTTGATGTAAAAGTAAAACAATGAAATATAATGGGTGGCTATTTTCCTCGAATGAGAAGAGAGTAATGGTGGGAGCTGGGTTAGTGGATAAAAGGATGGTAGTGGTGGTGGTATTGTTAGTGTTAGAAAATTGATGGACATTCAAAGATATTGATTAGTTTTAGAATTTTACTTGATAAAATTTTTTTTAAAATATACTTGACATTTAAAATGAATATTCATAAGAAAAGGAAAATGTATTTTTTAGTCAAAACTCTCATTTTTTATTCATGTGCTTTTTTATGTTTTGGCCAAAAAGAATATCCTTTTTATTAATAACATGATTTATTTAATAAAAACTAAAAGCAATTAAAATAAATATGCATAAAAATTTCAATATTTTTAATTAAAGAGGAATATATATATATATATATATATATATATATTTTAATTAAAGTTAAAGAGACAAAAATTATAATAATAATTAAACATGTTATTCTTGTCAAATATTAATAAGCCAATTCTTTTAAAAAATTGCATATTAGATTAATATAGAGTTATTTATAAAGTAATTGTTAATATTACCATTAAAAAACGTGTATCTTATTCGAAAACTACGACATAATTGGATTTTTAAAATTAAATAAAAAAAAAAAGTTAAGAGCCATTTAAAAAAAAAGCCTTGCATCTTTGGGTCTTGTAGGATGGGTCTGTGCACTAAGCTAAAATTATGATATCTGTTTATGTCAATATTTTATGAACCCATTAAGTTACACACATTGAGAATCATTGGCAATCAAGTTGGATGTAAGTGTAAATACATTTTAGAAATTAAGGAGGAAAATATAATAAATATAAGGGATTACAATTTTAGATATAGAAAAATCAAGTAGAGACTTGATTGCATAAATTTATAAACATATCCTAATGTGGTGTTTTTCAAAGGAAAAAGTAATATTTAGCCATTGAAATGATTATCGAGTTTTTCTATAAATATACTATGCCTTATACTTTTCTTCATATATTCTGTATACATTAAAGACATTTAAAAACAGGTAGAATAGAGAAGAACGAACAAGAGTTGGTATTCAAGATATAGCAATTCTTTTCTTTTAAAAAGGTTTACAAGATTTTTTATGTAGTTGTTTGTGTGGATTAAAGTTAGAAACTAAACAATTGAATAACTTACGGTTAGTAAAAATTCGTTCTTAAAGAGTTGATCAAATATTTTTTTTTTAATTTTTAGGTAATCAATCAAAATTGATTTTCTTGAATTTCAATTTTTAAGTTGCTTAGGTGTGGATCTACATCTACAATTTTTAAGTCAATTTATAGTTCTTAGTTGATTGAAAAAATAAATAGGTCTCATCAAATAAGGAAAAAAAAGAGGAAATATATGGCATGTTGTGATCAAATTATTAATATAGGGTTTAATATGACTCAAATTCAAGAAGTACAACACCAACAATGATTTTTTTGCCGCATTTATGTTATCTTGCCCCAATTTCGCTGTAAGAAAAAGAGTTACTGTTTCTATCCTGCCGTAAAAAAATATATGATTTAAAAAAAAATGCTAAATGACACAAATCCATGTCATATGAATCGAACAGCAAATAAATACG
>Ga0325401_1002958_pt1 | contig 15350 bp, 11 predicted proteins | sample PopdelMetagenome_FD_205666 | JGI IMG/M metagenome (GOLD analysis project Ga0325401, IMG submission 205666) | Populus deltoides microbial communities from Bellville, Georgia, United States - Xylem-PdKOR-R2 | ecosystem: Host-associated > Plants > Phyllosphere > Stem > Wood/Secondary xylem | place...
ATCAACTCGACGGGTCCAAAGACAACTTGGACGAGTGGTAAAAATATTATTTGACTAAAAAAAATTTAAGACAACATTTTTTTATGAGACGACAACATATTGGGTCAATACATGTCAACCTGGGTTAACCTTTTAAATTCATAACCCAGGTCATGAGATCATGAAAACTCAAAATAAAACAAATTATAAAACTCAATTACTAATAAACCCATTATTTAATGATGAATTTGAGAAAAATTCAATCTAAAAAACGACACAATAAAATGATAGTTCTGAACAAAATTACAAAACTACAATCGGTAGTCTCGCAAGGACTTTCTAAACTTTGATTACTCTAAAATTTTAACCCGAGATATAACAACATGTAATGAGACTTCTCATAAACTTTTAGCCCGATCTAAATGTTGAATTGAGAGATATAATTGATACCGTAAAACTAGATAATATTACAAAAAACAAAAAAAAACATTATTTGGCTAGAAAAGAATGACCGGAATGGAACCGGAACGGTCCGGTCAGAATTTAGGTAGAATTCTTTTTAGTTCTCATTATTTTATTGTAAGTGATTAAATATTTATATTAAATATTCTATATATGTTAGATAAAAAAATTTAAAATAAAATATTAAAATATTAAAAAATTATTTTCTAACTCATTTTCCATAACATAACCAAACACTGGAAAATGTTTTCTAATTTATTTTCCATAACACTATCAAACATCGGAAAATAATTCACTTTCCAGGAACTTACTTTTCAAGAAAATCACTTAAAAAAAAAACTTTCCAGCAAACAAACGGAGCCTAAGTGTGTGTTTAGTAACGTAGTACATAATACTTTTGCAAAAATATTTTTTAATTAAAAATACATCAAAATATTTTTTTAATTTTTAACTTCAACCCATAATATTTTTAATTATTAAAACACACACAAAAAATTATTAATGCAATATTTTTGTATATAAAAAACTAGGGGTGAACAAAAAAACAGGAAAACCGATTAAACCGAGAAAACCGGAAAAAAATAACCGAAAAAACCGAACCGAAAAAAAACAGATTAAATTTTTGAAAAACCCGGCCGGTTCGGTTTGATAAGCAAAAAACCAAAAAAAGGAACCGAACCGAAACCGACAAAAAAGGGAAAAAACCGAGCCAAACCGGAAAAACCGAGCCAAACCGGTTTGAACCGGTTTTTGCCCTAAAAAACCGAACCAAACCGAAACCGGTCGGTTTGACCCGGTTTCGGTTCGGTTTTGGTTTTTTTTCACAAAAAATTCATTTTGGTTACTTTTTTCGATAAAAATCAAACCAAACCGAAAATATTCACCCCTGTAAAAACACCAACGGCATAAACAAACACTTCCTAAGCTCACCCGTAAACCCAATGTTGATGGTTGAACAATGCTTCTTGACAATTACTATGTAGAGTTTTAACTCTTAAGAAATAACAAAGGTAGTAAAAGCCGGACAGTAAATTTTCATTTATTTACTTTTTACCATGGAAACATACCATTGGTTGTGTGCCTGCCCCCACCTTGCCCCCCGCGGGAAACCAATAAAGCCGCTCCAATTCCCATGGAGGAAGCTCACCTCTAACCTCTCCATGTTAAAGAATGTGAATTTGGTTGTCAAAGACAAGAAGAGGCCACTTGACCACAAGAACTTATTAACCCAACATAATCAAAGTATCAAATCCTTCTACTTCAAGTTCAAGATACTAATTAATCACCCTTTAATTACCTTTTTATTTTCTTAATACACTCAATTTATTTCCCACCAAATCCTCTCCCTCTCTACTTTGCTTCTTCAGCTCTTAAGAGAGAGAGAGAGAGAGAGAGAGAGAGATACATATATATATATATATATATATATATATATAAAAAGAGACTTTCTTTGAGAGAGTTAATGATTCTCACGTCCCACAAAGAAAGAAAGAAAGTCCATTCCTTCAATCCAACTCCACAAATCTCTTTCTGTGAAAGCTTCTTTCAACAACAAATCTTATTTTGTTTAGAGAAAGACTTGAAAAATCAAGAAAACCACTCTCTTTTATTGTTATTGTTATTGTTATTGTTATTGTTATTATTATTATTATTATTATTTTAAGAAAAGAAAAAGAAAAAGAAAAAAGATTGGACCTTTTCATTGCCAGCCATGACTGAAGTCCTTCATTCTCCTTCACATTTCCCTTCTTCCCCTCCAACAACTTCGTCTTTGTCTTCTTCTTCCTCTTCTGTGACCTGTATACCCCCAGAATCTCCTTCAACACAAGATGGCATTGATGATGATGAGGAGGAGTTGGTGAAACAAAAAGAAAAGAATCAAAGGGATCAGCTTTCTTTATTGGCTCTTCTTGTGGCTCTGCTTAGGAAGTCTTTAGTAGCTTGTAAGAGTGACAGAAGGGAATTTTGTTCTAGTATGGAGATTGGTTGTCCAACCAATGTGCGCCATGTGGCTCATGTTACCTTTGATAGGTTTAATGGGTTCTTGGGTTTGCCTGTGGAGTTTGAGCCTGAAGTCCCCAGGAGGCCTCCCAGTGCTAGGTAGGTACATTGTGTTTTTTGATCGAAAGGAAATCGTGGGTTTTCTCTATTTTTATCTTTCTGGTGTTTTATATGGTCATTTCAATTCTTGGCACTGTTAAGTTTCTTTGTTTTGTTAGTGAGTTATTGTTTCTTTGATCTTTTCTTTGGTTTCTGCAATGCAAGTCTCATAAATGAGATTTTTCAGTGGTTAATTGGTGAAAGTTTCTGTTTTTCATTCGTCGATTTGATTTTCTTTTTCTGAGGTTGGGTTTTGGCTATTCAGTTTAACTTCTTAATTTTTGTGCATGATTGTTTGTGTTAAAGTCGAGGTTTTTTCCTCTCTTTGCACGCTGTAATGTTTTCCCTGTTCTTGAAATTTAGTGTTGCTGTATCCGAGTGGTGGATTTATTTTTGAGGTTCTATTGCCCCATCCAGTCTTGAAATTGTGGATTTTATTATAATTGATTTCTGGTTCTTCATTCCTTTTTTGTCCATTGGAGTTTGATGTTTTTCTGAAGTTCCATTTTATGGGGAAAAAAAGGGGGGGAAATCAACTGTAAAGTTCTGCTGCAGAAATAATTTCTGGAACCAATAATTGAATTAAAGAGATTGAACTGAAAAGTTTAGCAATAAGAGAAATTGACCTATGCAATTTTGTTCTTATCCCATCTTTTATGTTGTTTGTTATCCGGAATCATGGATCTGAGCACATAAGCAAGCATCAGCTTTATCACAAATTGATAGCATTATCCCAGAGTTATATTGTAAAATATTCGACCTTTTTATTTCATTTTTGTCAACTCCCCAAATTTGGAGAGACGTGGCAGACCACTCCTCTTTTCTGTCTTATTGATGCATTGTATTCTTGGAATGAGGTGTGGTTGCTGGCCTGCCATTTGAATCCACAAAACATGGACTTTTCCATATAAAGTCCGCTACTTTTGAGTTTCAACCTTGTTATGCATGGATTGATGCATAGAAATTGCTTCGTGGACCATCAAATGCTTGATTTCTGGAGCCAAGTTTCATTTGTTTATGGGAGTATATGGTTAAACTTTGATACCAGTACAACATTCTCTATTTCTTATGGGAAGTCTTGTCTCCCCCTTGATTATAGACTTAAATTCCTTTTTGTTTCATGTTAGTAATATAACTAAAAAGACCAAGATTATTCACAACTCAACTAAATACAGATGAGCTGATGCCCTCTCCCCTTGGATCACTTGCACTGGTTCCTTGATTATGGTTTAAGTTGTGTGTGTGTATTCACAAGCACCCCACTTGATCAGTTGTGAGCTAGATGCTTTCTAGGATTTAACATGTTGGTTGTTCTGTTTCAACTTTCACTGCTAGTCTAAAGAAACACCAATGGCACCTTCAAGTAACTTTTCCAACAAGTCACTTGATAATCCTTTTATCCCTGGAATCTGTGTTTGTTAAGTTGTTCCTGTTTTTTCTAGCTTTACATCATGCCAATTAAAAGCAGTGAACTATTTCATATGATTGCTGCCTTGCTCTTTGCCTATTGATTTGAATTTTATCATTATGCAGCGCAACTGTTTTCGGAGTTTCCACTGAATCTATGCAGTTGTCATATGACTCAAGAGGGAACAGTGTACCAACAATTCTCTTGCTAATGCAAAGACGCTTGTATGCTCAAGGAGGCTTGCAGGTACGTCACCTTGTCATTTTTCTATATTAGCATTGTTATGCTGACTCCAAAGATAGGGCCATTGGGGATAAAATGGAAAACTTCTTGGTAAAATTGTCTGATTTAGGTAAATTGGGGCTTGTTTTACATGTAATTTATTGGATTTCATTTTATTTTGAATATGGTGGTCATAATCAAATCATTAATTATTGCATTCAGGCTGAAGGGGTTTTCAGAATTGCTGCAGAAAACAGTCAGGAGGAGTATGTTAGGGAGCAACTGAATGGCGGGGTGGTGCCAGAAGGGGTTGATGTACATTGTCTGGCAGGACTTATCAAGGCATAGCAACACAAATTACTCTTGGATCATTTACAAATTATGCATCTGCTTATGAGTTATCACACATTTAATAGTGAAGGAGTTGCATATTCATTGAAGACTAATTGAACTGGTTAATGCTACATTGAAGATAGTGTAACAAAAAAAAGGAAGAAATACTGATATGTAGATCACACATATAAAATCCTTGTGAGCTATTTCTTTGTTACAATTAAGTGGATAAAATAAAATTGTAAGCAACAATCAATTTTTTTTATTGGTGGAGTGCAAAAGTAGAAGACATTGTTTAAGACACTACAAAATCAAATTAACCTTTATCCTAGAAGTTCATGAACCTGTTTATCATAATGATCATGTGTCCATTGCTGGATACTACTCTTACAAGTATGATATTGTAAAAAAGCAACTGTACTTTCTATATAGAAAGCTGTTATTATTATACAAATTCAGTTTTATTTCCTGAAAGCCATCTCAGTAAAGCTGTATCTATGACACTTTATTATTAAGCTTTTCTGTGAAGATTGTTTACAACCATAGATCCTGCAATTTTTTCTTGCCACCATTACCATCCCGTTCTCTAGCTTCAATTCCACATCATTGCTGTCACCAAATGCTGCACTGTGACCACCCCTTTTCACTACCATCATTCCTTCTGCAATCCAGTTGTATTAATTATATCATCTTTATTCATGGTTTTAGTATATTCTGTCTTCTAAGTTTAGGGTGTGGTGCTGTCAGTAGAAAGTGTTGCTGTTTTTTGTCTCAGGATTTACTTCTTTTGTTTATTTTGCATTCAATACATAGCTCTATTTTGACTTGAAGTACAACTGTTTGTCTAGGCTTGGTTTAGAGAGCTTCCAACAGGGGTTCTGGATTCTTTATCACCTGAACAAGTAATAGAATGTCGAACAGAAGATGATTGTGCTTATCTTGCAAGGAATCTACCTCCAACAGAAGCTGCTCTATTAGATTGGGCGATCAATCTGATGGCTGATGTTGTCCAACTAGAAAACCTGAACAAGATGAACGCACACAATGTAGCCACAGTTTTTGCGCCAAATATGACTCGAGTAAGTGTCTATTATTGTTTGGACATTCCTGAACTTCAATGATTTTTCTTGTTTACCTATGATCTGATTTGTACATGCTATTTGTTGTCTTTAAAGGATCCACCTTGCTTTTCTTTAGGCTTTAGAGAAGCTTATCTAAAGTACTCCCACTTTCCTTTTCACCTTTTTTCTTTGATTATGTCTCTAGATACTGCTAGTACTCTCACCATGTCAGAGCAAATGGATCGGCCAGAGACATGGTTAATTAGTAATGGTTTTCCTATTACAGTATAAAATAAGTGAATGAATAAGTGAAATTGCCACAAAAAGCTGCAGATCTGGGCAGTTGTTGGTGTGCTGAATGCTGATGGTTGTCTTTGTCTTAATTTTATTGCAGATGGCCGATCCTTTGACTGCATTGATGTATGCAGTCCAAGTAATGAACTTTCTCAAGACACTTATCCTAAGGACACTGCGAGAGAGAGAAGATTCTTTGGTGGAGCCTACTCCTTCACGGATAGAGCCATTCGACAAGAACGGTCACGAGAGCCCTTCACTGTCCTGTGCCAAAGATAGCGAAGACGAAAATGAAACAACTGAGCAAGCCTTTGTGGCTGAAGAACCTGTTGTAGAAAGTTCGTATCACTCCAGTCAATACAATGTCATAGCTGATGAAGCAGGCCTCAGTTATGCAACTTCAGTTGATAAGCTAATTGCCAAAGGAGATTGTTCCTGCAAGACTGCTTCCGAGGTTAACTTAGTCAATGACGCATATAATCGTAGAGTTAATGCTGGCAATCAAGCAGGTATCGGAAAGAACAGCATTGGCCAATCAAGTAATTCAAGTCTCAGAAAGAGTCCTGGAAAATTTAGCAGGCAGTCACCTGTACTTCATTTAACACCACCTTCTGACAAGACTCGAGGAATTGGTAGCTGTATAGACTCAAGGTCAGAGCGTATTGAAGCTTGGCGATGAAGGATGTCCAAAAGCGGTTTGGTCCCAACTGATTCTTCGAAAGGAAGCTATGTATGTTTGATTTCAAAACAGTGAGTATGTTTGTGAATTGTTCACCTATGGTTTCTGTGTGGTGGGTGGTTTTCCAATTTGATAAATGACAAGAGTGTGAAACTAACATCTTCTTCTTAAAATTTCAGCCGCATTTCTTTAACGCTAGAGTAACATGGATGTTTAATGATGTAATATCTGATGTTAGCTTGTTAATCTTGTACAATTATCATCTTGGTTTTTCCCCTTCGCCTTTTTCTCTCTTCAGAGTGGAACATCTGCTTTCTTTTAAATGTGAAAGCTACACCATTATCCAACGTTGTCTTTAATACCATCTTTTAGTCGTTGAAAACTTCAATTTTGTCCACATTTATGTTGGATTTAGTCCTTGTGGCGGTAGATGTAGCATCTACTCGAATTAGAATCTGAATACACAGTTCAGAGGTGGCACTGCTTACCAAAGCCAGTGAACCAGTAAAATGTTGTGGCAGGAGAACACACACGAATACGGCACTCTATGGTTACAACAGGACCTACTTGCCTATTGATTGGCCCTATCATGCCCTGCCATTATATATGAAGATGGACTATCTCAAGATGAAGATAGGCTATTCGAAAGTGAAGGGTAGCAGCCAATCATTTCCGGGAACAGGATTGAACATGTTCAGAGAACCAGGGAGAATATTCCAAGAGCTGCTGATACTTTTTGTGCTCTTTATGATGAAAATCACAATAGCAAGATAGATGTTAAGGTGGTGATTAAAAAAAGAAATGAGAAAAAGACACATTATGCTGAGATTATGGACTTGTTAAGATGGGCGGTGATTGAAGACATAAACTGATCTATCAAATCATCATCAGGATAGTCTCTCCAGCAATACAGCAAAATATCACTATCAAATACTAAATTATGATTGAAATTTGCATTAACATGGCCTTTTAAAACCAACACTAAAATATTGTGGTCCCTGTTGGGGTTTAATTTCAAAGCTTGTGGTCTTTTTTTGACTCAGATACAGATCATAAATTAAAATCTAGAATGACGTAAGATATTGTTTTAAACCTTGTATTACTTGAGGTGTGATCAGTCAATTGAGATATAGATTGATCCATTAAATTGATGGAGTTTGAATAGGTTAATCTCCACTCACTTCGACTTGAAATCCAGCTTGTTGGGAATTTATAAAAGGATTTTTATAAATAAATTCAAAAATAAAATTTAATGTATAAAACTTATCAGGAAGTGAATTCTCTACGTTAAGAATATACAAGAAAAGTTATTGCACATGTACATTTATTTATGGCCACCAAATTTCGACCTAGCTTCAAAGCCACCCGTTCTTGCTCCTCTTCAATGGAAGAGACGCCCTAGGCCCTAGCCAAAGCAACAAGAAGCATCATCTCTTGATTTTTTTCAACCTCCACGCCAATCTCGTGCTTCTTTATCTTCCTGTTTCTCTCTACCTCCCACCGAGAACCCTAAAAACAAGAAAAGAAAAGGCTTATATTCCTTTATACTAGAGTAGATAGAGGGAGCCACAACCTAGCTATGGCTGCCTGTGGAGGTCTCCAACACATCTTTGAAAAACCATTACCAGAAAACCCTACACTGCTTGAATCCCTCTCATCACGGAACCAAATCAAGCCTGTAAAACCGATGGAGCAATCCTCCTTCACTGAAATATTCGGTGAGCTTCATTTCAAAGAGAATTCGCAGTCATCATCATCTTCTGCTTCTTCTTCCTTATTGTCAACTTCATCTTCCTTTACTCTATCACCCTTCTCCTCTCCTTCATCCTTCCTAGATTTGAACCCGGAAGCCGGAGCAACTAGACTCAACAAGAATGACAGCTTGGAGGGCAAAAGGAGCGAATCAATATTGGACTGTGTCTCAAGAACCACCCCGAAGAATCATCAGTACACAGGTTGTCACCAGAATGGTCATAACTTTTCTAGAATGAATTATGAGAGCTTGCAACTATGCACCGAGGGGCTTGGTTTTGAAAGTTCTGATGATATTGAATACTTGAAGAATGATATAAATGAAGACTGGCGATACCAGGAGGAGAAAGTAAGAATCACAAGGCATGCAGCATCAGATGATCTCAGCAGACCAAGATCAGGTAGACGGACATTTCCTCCGCCGATTTCCTGTATTGGAAGGGGTGGAAAGCCTCGGGCTATCTTTAAGTCTTACAGGCATGACGGTAGGTTTGTCCTTAAAGAAGTGAGGATGCCCACCTTCAAGTTTTTGAATGCATGTAGAGAGGACGGGAGATTGACGCTGCAGTTTGTTCATCCGAATGATGAAACCACTGATGAAGCAGAAGATGAGGTGGATGTTGAAGAGGACTATGAACATGATGCGCGAGAAGAATCTGATGACGAAAAAGGCAACGATGATGATGATGGATGAAAAAAAAAAAAAAAAACTGAAAGAAGCAGACATGAAGCCAAGGACAGTTTAGGTAGGAACACTTTTGCTTGCCAGTAAAAAAAAAAAATTCAGCTTCTGCTTTTGTGGTCGAGCTACAACCCAGTAGAGAAAAGAGGAGACAATAACTTGAGAATCTATACTAAAATTCCCTTTTCTGCTCCTTTTCAGAACATTTCAAGGATGGAAACCCCCCTCCTTTTCACTGTCTGTGTATTTTGTTGTAGATCATCAACCATCATCACAATATTGTTTAATATTATAATAAAAATTACTTTTTAAAATGTTTTTTATTTAGAAATATATTAAAATAATATATATTTTTTTATTTTTTAAAATTTATTTTTATCACCAACATATTAAAACAATAAAAATATACTCAAAAAATTAAAAAAAAAAAAACACGATCACATCACAATAACAAACAAGCTCCGAAAACTTTTAGAATTGCCATAAGCTCAGTTTCATTCAATCGATCTCCGAATACTAGGTCTCTACTGCCTCCACCAAATAAGGAAGTGCTCTACAGAACATGTCATTTGGATTCCAGGACCATCACTATCACTTGAAATGAGTGGAAATAAAAAGAAAAGGCATATGAAATGCCTAAGAATCAACTAGAAAAGAAAGTTTGAGTAAAAGGTCACACCTTTAGAAAGCAAGAAAACACTATGTGCTCGTAGCCTAATTAATGCCTTTGCTTTGGGTGCGTCTGAAAATGCATTTTTACTGGAAAAAACATCAAATTTTATCATGAATATGTCTAAAAATAGCGAAACACCAAATTGATGCCTTGTCAGCCCAAGGGCCCTTTTGTAGAGAACAAGAACAGCATTGTCAAACGCGAACTAAAAATAAACCAAACCCCACTTGCAGGGCCAGTATGAAGAAGTAATCAATATTGACTTTCACCTCAAGAACTCTAGTCATCTCTTTTCATTGATGAAGGCAATGGCTTAGATAGAAATGAAGGTTCAAGAATGTGATGACTCGTGTAACCCAAACTACACCTTTAATTAGAAAACTGTGATAATAAACACCTATTTAGTTTCCAATTTTTCCGCCTCGTGTAACTACGTGAAAGGCAGTCACTGTAGTGCTGAATGCACCTATTCTTAACTCATAAGACAGTAAACAATTGTCCTTTAGCTTACACTCAGCTGGAGTGTAAAATGATCTGTGCCAATTGAAACTGATTGCTCAGTGCTCGGCTAGACAAATAAAAGGAGAAAGCACATCATAAAAAAACAAACTTAAAATCCAAAATAATACAAGTTTTGGTCCCAGAGCCGTTCATTGTGATCCAGAATAGATTCTTGGTGCAAGCTTTTTCCTAATGAATGATGTTGAAAGAGAAAGACTTCTAGAAACATGTTGAAATGGAAATATTCTAGGGATGGAAACAGATGATCCTTTCTAGACTGGCAGGCACACGGCAAGACTTGTACCCCAAATCCAAAAGGGACAAGACATTTGTTTCTTTTCCTAAAGCTACGTGGAGCATATTTGAAACGTACAAGTAGCTGCAAGTCCAAATCTGTGGCTATGATACTTTAGAAAAGTTCTACCGTTTATTTGAGCATGATTGCCAAGCAGCTGGCGTGGTTTAGCTCCTAAGAGGAATACATGACATAAATCTAAATAACTAAAATCCTTTGCAAGATTTCTTCCTCATGGACATGATTTCAGGCTATTAGAAACTGCTGAACCGTCCCATCAGAAAAGCTTCAAGAATAGTAACATCACTCGTGTAAGTGAACATGAACCTTTGGATTATTTATCAATAAAAATAAATTAAGAAAGCACCCACAAAAACAATGAAGTTTCACAAAGCACACAAATACAAACACCCTCTCAATTCAAGTCTCGAAAATAAAAATACTTAGACACTTATTGAATAAATTTAACTTGGACTTGGGACCACGACGTATCATTCTGCATTTTTATATAAAAATTATGGCATGCATTGACTTAGCTTTATTCCAGTAATGGATAGTAGTGGATTACGACTGAACCATGTAAAAAAACCTCTACAACAAAGAAAATAAATGCAAAAAGAACAGGAAACAGCAGAGTGATGTTTTGTGAACCACATAGCAGGTAAGGGGTTCAAGTCAATGTGCCCAAGCACTTGCCTTTCGATATTTTATTCGAGTCGGGAGTTTTATCTATGATTACCCACACCTTACTCTTGCTCATTCTAGGGTTATAATTCATGGAAGGGGAAATTTTTGGAAAGAGTTTACAAGAACCTAGAACAAGGGGCGTTAAATCACAATAAGGGATTACTGCCATCTAATGTCAAAAGAACCTTGTATAAATCTGGACGTCGATCACGGAATACCCCCCAACCATGCCTCTTGGACTTGATTTTCTCTAGATCAAACTTTGCAACAAGAACAGCTTCCTCTTTGTCATCAGCTGCAGCAACTATTTCCCCAGTTGGTCCTGTCAGTGAAATCATTTATAGTAAATATACTTTCACCATGGTTAAATGTTCATACTGACTGGATGACTGTCCACAAATAATTTTTTTATACCTGCTATAAAAGAGTTTCCGTAAAATGTAATCTCACTGTTTCCATGCTCTGTCTGGATTATTTCCTTTCCAATGCGGTTTGAAGCTACTAGAGGTACCTGAATTTGTCAGAACATACGTCAAACATCTTTTCTATGGCAGCATCCTATAACAGAAACCACACTACAGAGATGTTGCGGGACTCTCAAAGAGATGGTATCTAAATGAAGTGGACCACACAACATCGAAGGTAAAATCCTTGGAGAAGGCATGCACAAAACGAGGATCAGAACCAAGTTAAAATCAACATGACAAGCCAAACATGAAATACAATTGCCAAACTACAAACACAGCAACTCACCAAATTTGCCCCAGCATGGCCCTGCATAACTCGTTTCCAGTGATCTAGAGAATCAAGTCCTTGATCTTGAGGTTCAGAACCAATGGCAGTGGGGTACAATAATATCTCAGCACCTTGCAGAACCATAGCCCGGGCTGCCTCTGGAAACCACTGATCCCAGCATATTGCTGGCATTATAAAAAATAAAAAATAAACACCACCAGCTGCTTCAATTTTTCCATTCTGTAATTCCTCTTTAGGAAAAATGACAAACAGAAATGGCTCTGCAACACATTTTGGATAACCAACTAACTGGACATTTTGACTGAATAACATCACCAGCATGGCCAAAAATTTGAATCAAAAGATACCACAATATCTAGTAAATATGACCAGAAGAAAGGGTGAAAAAAAGGGGAATGTCTCGTACCTATTCCAATCTTTGCAAATTTAGTTTGGAAAACCTGTTTAATAGTGAAATAAGTAACCTATTTAATACAAAATGAATGCAGATTTAATAGGTTCCAGAAAAATACTAAACTTAGAAAGAGAAAATCCAACAACCAACCCTGAAGCCAGTGTCGCCTGGATTAAAGTAGAATTTTTCCTGGTAACCTGAAGTCAAAAGCAAACAGAAACGGTTGTCTAAGAAACCATATATGAAGCATACAGATTCAAGCAATAAAAAATATTCAGCTTTTCATATACCTGGTCCATCTGGAATATGAGATTTTCTATAGAGCCCAAGGTCAGCCCCATCAGCATCAATCATGGCTATGGAATTGTAATGGGCATTATTTGCCTCTTCAAAGAAGCTAACTGGTATGACTACACCCAGCTCTTTTGCCAGTTTTTGCATACTGTAGAATGCACACACAAAGTAAATTAATTCATACTGAAATGCATCTGGAAGTAAAAGCTTAACTTCTGTTCCTTTAGTAGGAGTTAGGACAACAGCCATGACAACAATAAATACAGCTTGCAAAGTAATTTAAGAAGCTAATTGGTTTTGATCCAGAAGGAGACACCCCACTTCATAGTCCTAGGTTCAAGATGGGAATGGAAGATGTTATGGGGTGGAGGAATGCTTGCAGGGTTGTGTAGCGCAAAGCTCAGTTGACCACCAAATAAAACAGGGGAAAAAATGTTTTCTGCTCCATCTACCTCAGAATTGTAGGATGGCCCTTGTAAGGCTTAGCTCGCTGGAAAAAGTCTTCTCTTTGAGCTTGACAGAAGTAATATCCCTCAAATAGTTCCTGGAAGTGAGAGTCATAAAGTATAGAGCTTAAATAACATGGAAATGAATATGTTTGAACTCAGAGTTCGAAAAATCCTACAATTATGGAATCTCTTCAATTAATAATATACACAGCCAGAGCACGTAAAGAAACCTATCTTTATTCACATCGCTTTTAATCATCACCCCACCTCAAAATAGACCACCAAATAAATCTGTAATCGCTGCTCATGCAACAGCATGATACTCATTTTTACCACCAGCAAAGACTAGTCCATATTGACTTATACTATCATGATCCTACATTAACAACATAGACAATGTTTATATGTTTAGCATGAGCCCTTCTCTCAATTTTTTTAGTACGATGGACCAACCTATTCATAGTCACTTCTTTTTCCAGAAAGACCAAGGTTTAGTAATTTCATCAGCAGTTCGTGAGTCTAGCTTTCCACTTAAAAGACATAGACATGCAGCAATTAAAATACTCGATAACACCACCATTACAAGCATTAGGTATCTTAGACTGTCTTTGTCCTAGTGTGGCTAACCATCCCCTTCCACCCATTTTTGATCATAGCCACAGTAAGTCATCACCTGAGCAGGCGAGCACAACCAATTCCAAATGCTGGTTCCCCTTCAGCTTATAGTTTAACTGTAAACTATCTTCATAACCACAAAAACCTTAGACCCTAAACTCCTTCCCTCATCAAAACAACTGATAACTTCCAAATTTCACAACTTGGCAACAACTTCATTGCATTTCTTATAGCATACCGCAACAAGAGACTAATCTCTCGGCAGTGACAAGAAAACTGCTAAAATACTTGATATTTCATTTAAGCAGTGATGGGAATATTTCATTTCATTTATTCTTCTAAGTTGTAGCTTCAAATTTAGCAAACAGATTGTCACCGTAACTTCCATACCTGAATGAGAATGATGTTTGATCCCTTCTTGTGAGCAGCTCTAACCAATCTGAACAGAAGAGGATTAATCAGATTCAGTAAAAACCAAGATGGGGTTATTAATTTTAGAAAAATAAAGCAGAAAAGTTTTTTGCAGATGGGAATTAACAAAACCCATTTGATGGGTGAAAAAATTCCTTGTAAGTTATTAAAAAAATCAGAACTTGAGCTACTTTGAAATCATACATAAAAGAAATGAAAAGGTAAGAAAGAAAGAAGCAGGAGTAGGAAGACCTTTCAGCGGTGGCGAGATTAGCTGCCACATCATCGGTACAAGCAAATTGGAGAGCGGAGACCACCACCTCTCTTCCTTTCCCCTTCTCCATTTCCTTTCTTTATTCTTCTATGGATTGCTTCTTTGTTTTTTCTTTGTTTTTCCTTCCTTCCTTCCTTTCACTTCAGAGTCAAGAAGACGCCGAGGGGGGAAGGGTCTGTGGCCGCTAAAACTTCAGAAAAGATCAGTGGATAAAAATCATTGCGGTCCCTAAACTATTCTTATTTGGTCAAATTGAACCTTGTAAATTATTTAGTAAGAGCCATTGTCCAATGAGGTACTTCATCTTCCAAGTAAAAACTTATCCTAATAATTACACATTTCTTTCATTGATAACATATTTCATTTTCTAGATAAATACAAGAAGATTTTTTAAGAGAATTATGAAAACATGTATTTAAAGAAAATAATTATTTCTTAATAATTTTCAAGAAATATATATTCACGAATAAATATTTTAAAACTAGTAGCATTCATTTGTTGATGCTCTAAAATCCAGAATGTTAGTGAAATTACTTCTTACCATGTTTGGATGATAGATGGTCACGTGTTCATGTCCATCTTCTATTTTTCATAACTAAAAATTCTAAGGGTTGGTGATGGGGAGTGTATTTCCTACAAAACAATTTTTTTTTTTTAAGGATTTTAAGGACTATTCAATAATTAAGTCGGTGACTTTATTATAAGAAATTACAGTAAATGAGCATTAAATTCTAAGAACAAGAAAATTTGTCCTTAGTCTATGTTTAATAAGTACTAAGAATGAGTTATAAGAGAGTGAAAATGGTAAACCTATTTTTTGGGTTGTTCAAAGAATATTTATAACCTTGAATTTTTCTTTTTCCTACTCGGGGGGCCATAGTTGTTGGTATTTTCCTTCTTCACATTCAAATGGGAGGAAGACCCTTACAATCAACATTAATATTGATTGTAGGTGTCTCATTACATGGCATTAATTGTTAATGAGAGTATCATGTGTCTATAGAAAAACGATCATACATCAATCTACAC
>Ga0325401_1002959_pt1 | contig 15349 bp, 10 predicted proteins | sample PopdelMetagenome_FD_205666 | JGI IMG/M metagenome (GOLD analysis project Ga0325401, IMG submission 205666) | Populus deltoides microbial communities from Bellville, Georgia, United States - Xylem-PdKOR-R2 | ecosystem: Host-associated > Plants > Phyllosphere > Stem > Wood/Secondary xylem | place...
GAAATCCTTAAAGGACGAATATCCAAAATATTATTGGGAATAATTTGTTATTATTCACTGTTAATATTTGGATAAAGAAACCCGGAGTGGTAAATATCTAAAATAATTTTCTAGGAATAATAAATCCGCACACATTCTTGAAAGAAGCCTTGATTATAATCGAGGACATTTCAATTTTTTTTTTACTCCACGGTTCACGAGCCGTGAGAGTATAGAACACTAAGACAAAAAAAAATAGATTTTTAAAGCACCCTAGATTTCTAAATTTTTGTCCCTCCTCCTTGCGATTTACGAGTCCCAAACTCTTGAAATACCAAGGGAAAAATGAGCTTGTAAAGCACATGGAATCTCCTTGGATTTCTATCTTAATAAATTTAGTTAGAATCAAACCGAGAAAAACTGATGGGATTAGAAAACACCAACACCATAGCAATTATAAGACAAACCAAACACCAAGCAGCTTACCTTAGGTAAGGCGTACTAGGGGTGCTAACACCTTCCCTTTACGCAACCAGTCCCTTGCCTTAGAATCTCTGAAAGACCAGTTAGGTTTCCTAGTGACCATAATACTAGGTGGCGACTCCCTTTACATAAAAAACGACCCCGAAACCAATCGAGGATCGCCACGACGTCGCGTTCCGCTCGCGAGGGTGCGACATTAGTTAACATGGTTTTGTTGACACAAATTTGATCCATTACACGATTTTAAGTACCATAATTGAAGCCCGGATCAAATGATATTGGAACAACCTAAATTTTGATATATAATACCCTTATACCTAATAAATTGTATAAATTAGATTATAGATCATTCTCTTATGCCTAAGTATCGAAAACTCATATTTGATCAGTTTGCGGCAGAATTTAACTTAGTATTGAAACTCTAATTAAATGATATCATAAAGAGACCAAATTAATATATAGATTGACTTCACCCTAAATAACCAGTATATCAATTTATAAGAGATTTCAAGATGGTTCGATTTGGTTTCTCTACTATTTGTGTTTTCGTAACAGAATTAAAACTAGCTTGAATAATATTTGTTTTTCTTACTTTTTATGTTAGTGATATGTTTAAACAAAATAAAACAATAATTTTTTTGTACTACGATGTTGAAAACATAAATAGAACAAGAGAGTAAAAAAACACAACTAAACTTATAAAACACAAAGAAAACAAGATTTTTAGAAGTATATAACCTTAGTTTAGAGCCTAGCTTTGTTACCAACTAATGCGAACTTGGTGATCACGTGGTCATGCAACTTATAACAAGATTGACAACGAATCTTAGAAAGTCAAAACAAGTATGATATAAGAGTAACAGAATGGAAACCTATCCCAGGGCACCAACATTATCTGAATAAAAATCCTTTCCCTATAAATACTAATTCACAAACGAGAAGTATGAGAAAGCCGTCACAAAGCCAGTTAATATTTGATAAATCAATGTAGTTTGTTAGAGAACCGAAGAATGCAAGAATTTCTCTCACACAAGATGAATAAATTCAACAGCAATAGTATTATCTCGTCTTAATATTTTGTCCTTACAAAGAGTATTTATACTCCTGAAAATAAAAACCTTAATAGATCTACCTTTGTGAGTTAAATTTACCCATCTATAAAAATAACTCGAAACTTATACTAATAAACTTGAATATATAGACACAAATAAACTTTGGGTCATAACTGAGAACTAGTTATTAATTAAGCCTAATTAAATAAGCTTTGAGCCTTAGCTAATTAATCAAACCCAAGCTCAATATGAACTAAGCCTATTAGAAACAATAGCAAGGCTATTGACCCTATTAAATAGCCCAAATAAAAGTTATAACAAAAATCAAACCCATGATAATAAATCTTCTTTGTTTCCTTGAGAGAAGTAGAAGGAAAAAAAAAATAAATCTGAAACAAGGCATTATATAAAGCCTTGTTGCCTTCACTACTGTCCTTGAAAATAAGGAAAACTTGTTGCCTTTTACTTCTTTATTTTAAAGGAGAAATTGCTGCCAGTTTGTTTCCTCTTCAAGCATGGACTCATCTAAATAGCCTCCTATAATCTCATTTTTTAATAAGAAAAACCTATAAAATAAGGAAAAATACAACAAAAGAATCCCAAGTCTCTTTGTCACTCATAAATTCAATAATGGATATGGAATCCTTCCAAACTATAAATAATAGTTGTTGTCTTAAATGTCTCCTTATTTGACATGCAATCCTTATATAATAAGTAAGCCAATAACTGTTACACATGCTTTTAAGAGCATCAAGGAATCTATAATACAAAAGGAAACAATGTTTCTCTAATTTTCATAAATTCCTTGTAGATTTCAGTCCTGACTTCAAACAAGTTGTTCTCTCTTTAATAAATGAATTAGTTGGCCTATCATATATCACCAGAAAGTTATAAATGTCTACTTTCCAACCCAATTTAAACCTTAGAATAATTCCTTATGAAGCTCTAGATATAGTCCAAACAGTCGAAGGTCCAGGCACGTAGATTTTACATGATTTGTCCAATAACTTCAACCATATGGAATAATCCATTACCAAACTCAGATTTACCTAAAGTTTTCACCCAATATATAATAGCATGTCTAGAAACTCCTGTAAAAATTTTAGTGATCTAATTGTCAAATTAAAAGTCATGTTTTATAGTATAAAACTGGATAGTAGGAGATTTTACGCTAAAATCTAAATTTGACCTTGCTTGGATTGAATCAAGTTCTATTGGCTTTCAATCTCATCCTTCAATCAGTGTTTGTGTTGTTATTTTTTTCAATTTAACACTCATTATTTTATTAAAACTATTTTTCAATTCAATTTAACCCTTCAATTAAAAAAATTTGTTTGCCTTCTAATTAATGTTTTTTTTTCACCCTCATTTTTATAATTAATTTTTTTTATCGTTTTGTGTAATTAATTTTTTTATTTAATCTTTTAATATTTAATTTGTTAGGGATTCAGATCTGAATTTATTTTTATTTTTAAGTTTTTTACTTTAGACTTTTAATTTTTTGATTTAAAAAAATTCATCAAGATGCCTGCATATCCGGTAATTTTTTGAAAAACAGTTTCCAACCTGCAGCGGCGGAACACAACACAGCAACACTGCAAACACGTACTAGAAAAGACACGCACACCATGCAAGGTTCTTTCTAACATGTGTCACGTCATTATACTTCGTGTCTTTCCCTCTATCTCCTAAAATATAGCTCTGATCCTTCCTCTCACCGTCCCTGCCTCCCTCTCCATCTCTCCATTTTCGCATGCCGTCTCTGTGATACTAATCTACGAGCTCAGCTCTCTAACTAGGCCATTTTTTGAAGAAAATTGATCCATGGCTGACTTTCGCCAACAACAGCATCAGCATAGACCTGGAGGCCAAGGCTTCGCGAGCACCCTCCCAGGAAAGGGACCTTCAACTTCCCAGGTTTTAGCAGTTGTAACCTTGTTATCTGTTGGTGGCACCCTTCTCTTCCTTTCAGGTCTCACTCTTGTAGGGACACTCATTGGGCTAGCCGTGACCACCCCCGTTTTTGTGATTTTTAGCCCAGTTTTGGTCCCTACAGCCCTTGTGATAGGCTTGGGCGTGTTGGGATTCTTAGCATCCGGTGCTTTTGGGGTCACGGCACTCTCGTCACTCTCATGGATGGCCAGCCATTCGCAGAGCTTGAGCAGAGGCCCCTTAACACAAACATTAGATCAGGCAAAACGGAAGGCACAGGAAACAGCAGGACAAGTGGGCCAGAAAGCTAGAGAGACGGGCCAGACTGTTCAGGGTAAGGCCCAAGAAGCTACAAAAGGTGCTCCTGGTCAAGAGGTTAGCAGGACATGAGGATTCTTGAGGGCTTGGAGTCCACCTGACCCATCTTCTTGTGTATCAATTTAGTTGTCGTGTGCTTCTCATGTGTATTGTTTGTTTGTTTTCTATATATTATTTGTATCGTTTTCTATTCTCAAATAAATTATACCCTCCTCCTTGGGAGGGTTTCTCTGATTTGAATTTTGAATTTTATTATTTTTAAGTTTTATTTTTCTTCTGTAAATGATTGATGGGAAAGAATGAAACGAGGATGGGAGTGAAAAAGTGAAAATGAAAATCAAACATAATAGAGATGGAATGAAAACAAAAACAAGGAATTTCGTGATTCTTTTTTAAAAAGTATTAACTAAAAAAATTGAGAAAAAATATTAATTATAACTTTAATGTACTAATGAACTTAAAATAACTTGAGGAATTAATTTTCGATTTATGATACCTATTCTAATAGTAAATTGTATCAAATTAATAGCATTCAACTTCTAATTATAAAATATTAAGTTAATTCTGTTTCTTAATTTTTCTTATTTATACTACAAACGGCCCATATAGGGTTTCATATTTTGACTGTAGGAAAGTTTAAAAATATTTTTAAGAGTTAAAATATTAAAATAATAAATTAAATTGTTTTTTATCTTCTTTTTTAACCATCTTACATTGACCCATTATTAAAAAAATTCAAGAAATAAGTATTCACACATGAATTGTTATTTTCTTTCAACTTTATACATATAAATTATAATTCATAAAAATATAATTAACATAATATTTTTATTATATTTAATTAATAATGAGGAATGTTTACAAAACAAATTAATAAATATTATAATGATGGTAATTATTATGTAAAAAAATTATAGTATTAAATATAAATAAGAATAGATTACATTTGAATAACATCAAAAATTTACTTGTTAGAGAATAATATAAATCATATATTGGAATCTTAACTAAAGCTTAAGTTTTTTACTTGAATTAATTCTTTCACATGATATTAGAGTTTTAATGATCAAACGGTCACGAGTTTGAATTTAACCACTATATTTATTTGATAAAAATTAAGCACAAAGTAATGTGAATCTGTGCAAGTTTTAAACCTAAAGAGTTTTTATTTAAAGGGATATGTTAAAAAATAATATAAATTATATATTAAAATTTCATCTAAATTCTAAATTTTTAGGTTAAACTGATTTTTTAAAGGGAAATAAAATCGGCATGAATAAACTTGGTCAAGAAGACATTTCTTCACACCTGCAAAGAGACAAACTAGTAGCAGTTAGCAACATCCCCTACATGAGCATGATGACAAGTTGTACACTATTAATAATAAATATTATCCATCGACTTGTTGTTTGGTGTCACTAGCTAGTAATGACGAACAAGTTCTGCCAAGAATGGACTAATTTTGAAGTTTAATAGAATCTGTAAAATTAGCAAAACACCAAAAAGAAGTAGTTTAATAGATGAATGAATAAACTAATTAAAACCATTTATGCTTAATGGCTTCAAATTAAGTTTTTAGCACTTGAATAATTCAATCTTAACAAACACTAAGATAAATCAAGAAAACCATCTACAGTAGTCCCATAGAGAAGCATTCAACCTATTTCATAACAAATTTCGAACTCATACAAAAATAATAAGAAAAAATCACAGTAAATTGTGTCAGTCGACAGTTTATGGGAGAAAAATTGCAGTCTCCCAAAATAATTTATCAGGAAATCAAGAAGCTATTCAAAGACAAATCAAGAAATTCAAGATGAGATAAAATTCCCAAAAAGCTGAAGGAATTTCACCATAAAAACTATTGCTAGAAAGATAAAGCTACTTTAATGCTTTAAGCTAAGATATTAGAGTCACATTACCTTTATGGCTAAGCCTTGAAAAAATGAAGCCCTTCAACCATTGATTGATTCCACAACTAATGCCAAGCTAGCTACAGTAATTTGTGTTGTTGGCACCCCGCCCAGGGACTCCAAGCTCAATGTTAATGGCTAACAATATAGCTTATTCGTACAATTGAGCAGTCACTAGCTTGGACTTCGATAAAAACCTCACAAGAAAAAGACATCAAGCATAAAAATGCCATTATTGAGATGTCACATATTCTTGTGCTATCTCTTGTTCATGCGCGAACTTAAAATTTTAAAATCCGAGGAATAATTTAATTGGTTATATTTTAAATTTATTTTTTAATAATTATAAGTTTAAGTTTTTTTATAATGATTGAAGACTTATATAATTATTAATTTTAAAACCTGAAAATTAATCAATAAATTAATTCAGATATTCAAGTACATTAATAAAAAAAAAAAAACTCAAAATTTCACTACACCCCAAGCATAAAAACCTGGCGCTCTAGAGCTTAAAAATGATTTTTAATATTGAAATATTATTTTAGTGGTTTCTTGAGTTGATTTGATTGTTAAAACAATGGAGTTTTGACACCCGGTGTAATAATTCAAAAATGTGTGTACTTATTTGATAGTAAAAATAGCCTAACTACAAAGAAGTCTGTACAAATTAAAATGCTTATACTTCAAAGGACAAAGACACATGAAACATAATGAAGTCGTCAAAATTTATATATTACCGCTGACAGGAAATAAGCGTAGGGGAATGAATACATATAATCTGCTAGTGTAGTTCCATATACATGGAGACAAAGCATGTTTAGCCAGAATTGGAAAAGACGCAAATTCTGGTGGGTCATATGGTATGAAAAATAAGCCAAGTCCATAACTTTAGACTATCTCGTATCAGTTCCATGCACTTGCAAAGACGTGAATGGCACTCAAGACTACTTCCTCGATACCCTCTACAGTGTACAATCTGGCGACATATACATTTCCTAATGTTTCCGGGATTCTCTACAGTGGGCCGGCAGGCTTGGGAGGTTGTAGGACAGGAACAGCTATTTATTGCTGGAGATGTGATTAGTCTACACCATCTACGTGTGTGGAATATTCATAGAGGTAGAGACTGAAGAGATAGCGACATATACAGTTCAGGAAAACAATTTACCCTAACTGGGATATTTGTAGAGCTTCTATCTGCAGGACTGGCAGACTTACTCGAAATCCAAGCTTAATTGATGTCGGATGGATTCAAATTCTTCTTGCATAATATAAATGGTGTTAGTTGTTGGAAAGAATAATCTTTTAATGGTAGGTAACTTCTCTGTTTCTTCTTGTTCGAACAGAACAAAAACACTGTTTGACAATAATCCTTGGTACACTGTCAGTTTTCATTTTATTTTCAGTATATGTTCATTGCTGTTCCTTCACAGAATAAACAGAAACCATCAAAACAGAAAAGAAGATACAAAAGCTGTCAAAAAATGACAAAGTCCTTCTAAGACTTCCCTAAGGGGGCCGTTTTCACATAAAAGACGAAGATTAGACCCCTAACTTGGTTCTTAAACAACTACAGCTCCCTTGTCGAAGTACCTAAAATTAGTTGCGCTATTGAATATTGTAAAGAATCAACTCAATTCATAAATTTAAGCCATCAGATGAAGCTTAATGAATGGTTTTATTTTAATCTCTATCAAATATAAATTCAGAATAATAAAAAAAACAATTGATCTCGACGGATTTATCTAATAGACATTAGCTGAATTAGTCTAAAGGTGTTGCTTTCTGATGTTATTGCTCATGTAAAACTGAATTGCTTGGTGTAGATGCAACATTTGAATCTGAAAGACCTGTTGTATATAGCTTGAAGGAGATAGAGGAGGCCACAAGTCACTTCGATGGAAGCAGGAAAATCAGACAGGGTGGATATGGTAGTGTGTATTGGTACATTGAGAGTATGATATCATTTCCCCTAGGTGTTCGTAGTTGAGTCTGTTGACCTGAACTTGATCATAAAACCTTGTTGCCAAATCCAATGGGAGGAAGTTGTCAAATCAAAGGAATTTTACTAGAGCTCATCAAAATGTTATAAAAGATACATCATATTAATGTGCTAAGGATTATATACAGAAAAAAGGGCATGGAACACTTTAAAATACAAAGGATTATGTGATAGCTGTGATGAACAAAATATCATTCCTTAGATGGAGGGATGCAAGCAGAAGCTAAAGATAGCAATTAAACAAAGAATATAAAATAATTTAATAGGCAAAAAGAGTTGTAAATGTGAGCTTCAAATTCATAAGTTTAATAACGTTTGCCTTCTTAGAAGGTTTACAAAGTTATAAATAGACAAAACCCCTATCTCAACTAGAACATAAGAAAAAATCCAAAATTACAAAGGAAAGAAGTGCAAAATCCAAAATAGGCAAGAAATTCGAAAATAAAAAGGAAAATTACAAAAACTACCAAAACGGAGGGGCCTCAAAGATATTTTTGATGTCTAAAGATCTGACAGCTCGTATAACAACGCAATGGCTACTCTAAATTAAGAAAATGACATTCAAAAAATCCTATAAAAATTTGAGCGTGATCTAACGGTTGAATAAAAACTTATGGCATTTTTGAGCTGCTATTCTGGTTTGGCGTGACCAGATCTCTTTTTGGGCATTGACCTATCCCGCTAGTCCATAAATGCATCTACTAGGTCATTCACATAATGTGTATAGGGTAAATCCTCATCTAGTTGTGGCATGCTCACACCTAACAACTCAGAACCACCCATTATCGTAAGCCTGACTACATCATTTTTCTCGGGTTGGAGAGAATTCATCCTTAAGTACGGTTACTCTTCTAAATAAGATGTCAAGTGTTGGACATTGAAGACATTAGAAGTCTTCATATGATGAGGAAGATAAATCTTGTAAGCATTGTCATTTATCTTCCGCAACATCATACAATGACCTATCTTCATTTCCTTCAACTTGTTATACTCACCCATTAGAAACCTATAACTTGTAAGGACTACCCATACCAAATCACTAACCTCAAACACTACTTTCCTATGATGAGTATCAGTAAAGACCTTATACTTGGTATTATTGTCGCTAATATTCTACTTGACCTGCTTATGAATTCTATACAAGTAATCTGCCTTATCAGTAGCTTAAATGCTTAATCATCCAATGTGAGGAACATGAATTAGCTCCAGTACTCTAGAAGGATTTTGTCCATAAATGATCTTAAAATGACTTAGTTAAGCAAACTCTACATGTGGCAATGTCATATCCCACTACTTTGGCTTATTTCTAACTAGGTTTCGCAGTACGTTGTCGAGGCTGTGATTAACCACCTCTGTTTGCCCATCTATTTGAGGGTAATAAGCACTGCTAAAGTTCAGTTGAGTTCCCATCATTCCCCACAAACTCTTTTAAAAATTACTCATGAATTTAAAATCCTTATCCGAAGTGATGGACCTGGGAATGCCATACAAACAAACCAACTTATTAAAGTAAAGTTGGGCTACCCGAGATACATTCATAGTCTTTTGGCAGGCTATATAATAGGTCATCTTTAAGAACCTATCAACAACAACAAAAATAGAATCCATGGCCTATTGTGTATAGGGTAGACCTAATACAAAATCTATGCTCACGTCTAGCCATGGAGCATCAGGAACTGGTAACGAGGTGTATAACCCAGCATTTCATGAAGCCCTCTTGGACCTTTGACAAACAATACACCTCTTGACAAAGTTGAAAACCTGACCTGGTAACTTAGGCCAATAATAATCTGTGGAAACTAGAGCTAATATCTTATCACATCCAAAATATCCCTCACAATGCAATTCACAGATGATATGCTCTCATAAAGAACAAACATGAACACCAAGCTGTAAACCATGAAAAAGATAATTGTTTAAAAGCATAAAGTTATCTTGTTTAACTCCCTCAAATAATTTAGCATAAATATGATCGAATGAGGAATCATTCAAATACATCTCACAGAAAATATCAAATCCCAACACGTGGACGCATATAGTATTGAGCAAGGTTACCCGTTGACTGAAAGCATCACCCACCTTGTTTAAGCTGCCCGATTGGTGTTTCAATGAAAAAGTGAACTTCTATAAAATTGACACCCACATCGCACGCCGACAACTCAGCTTATGCTACCCATTTAAGAGCTTTATGATCAATAATTAAAATAAACTCCTTTTGCACAAGGTAATATCGTCAATGTTTTTGAGTCTGAACAATGGCATAAAACTCTAGATCATATATGGAATAGTTCTTCTTTGAGTTTGACAGTTTCTCACTAAAAAAGGTGGTGGGGCACCCATCCTGGTTAAAAACTCCTCCAATGTCTGCCCAGAAGCATCACAATTTACTTCAAACAACTTTTCAAAGTCTAGTAATACCAAAACTAGAGCTTCAGTCATCTTCTGCTTCACTAGCTTAAAACTAGTTTTAGCTTACTGTCCACTAGAAAGTGTTTCCTTTTAGGCATTCTGTAAAAGGTGTGATAATAAAATTGAAGTTCTTGATGAATCTTTTATAAAAAGATGTAAGGCCATGAAAACTCCGATGATGGATGTTTTTTAGTGTCGAGCACTAAAAAATCACAAAAATCTTATTTTGATCAGCCTAAACACCATCAACAACTAGATACAAAATATGATAGTACTTAATGTCATAATTTCAAAGGAAACAAAATTTAATTTGGTGTATTCATTTGTTGTCTTGAATTTGATTATGTAGCCCTATTCTTTTGCTAATCAATATTCAAATCTTGAATAAGGTGGTGGGAGTTTTTTCTATAGAATTTTTCTAAAATAATTGAATAGATAGAATGGCTAGCACCATTATAGTATAGAATTAAGTGCAGGTACTATATTATGGAATAGGAAATTAAAAAAAAATCAAGAACTTATCATTTCTCACTAAAAAAGATGATGGGGCACCCATCCTGGTTAAGAACAACTCCAATGCTTGCCTAAAAGCATCACAATTTACTTCAAACATCTTTTCAAAGTCTAGTAATGTCAAAACTAGAACTTCAGTCATCTTCTGCTTCACTAGCTGAAAACTGGTTTCAGCTTTACTCTCCATTAAAAAGTGTTTCCTTTTAGGCACTCTATAATAGATGCGATAATGGAACTAAAGTTCCTGATGAATCTTTTATAAAAAGATGCAAGGTCATGAAAACTTCGATCATTGATGTTTTTTAATGCCAGCCACTAAAAATCATAGAAATTTTCCTTTGATCAACCTAAACATCATCAACGGATACAAAATATGGTTGTACTTAATGCCATAATTTCAAAGGAAACAAAATTTAATTTGGTGTATTCATTTGTTGTCATGAATTTGATTTTGTAGCCCTATTCGTTTGCTGATCAATATTCAAATCTTGAATAAGGTGGTGGGAGTTTTTTCTATAGAATTTTTCTAAAATAATTTAATAGATAGAATAGTTGGCACCATTAATTATAGTATAGAATTAAGTGCAAGTAATATATTATGGAACAAGAAATTTAAAAAACATCAAGTTAGCTTTCACTTTATTTTCAAAATGAGATGAATAATTTAATTCCTTCAAATGTCTTTGTTACACTTCATCGATCTTTTCTTCATTTAAAGGTCCTGTGCTCCGAAATTATGTGAAACTTTTATAGTTACAATTTTTCAAAATGTATTCTTAAATCTTTTAAATTTCTTCTAGGTTAATTTAATTCAATGTTCTTCTTCATTTCTTAGTGCCTAAGCTTAGAGATGATCATCTTTTAAATTTATATTTAAATATTATCAGGACGTCATGTATACAGTCGAATAAAATCTTATATATAGTGAGTGTTCTTCTTCTCTCACAAACTACGATTTTTAATTAAATAATTCCTAGCTTATTAAGCGATTTGTTATGATCTATTTTGGTATGAAAAGATTGAAAGCATATATATATATAATTTATTGGGGTATAATTCTTTTTTTTTTCACCAAAAGGGTCAATTTATTATAGCTATATTCTGAACAATCTTTCGTCTCTATTGTTTTCCTTGAAAATTTTATATATTTTATATTTTTCTCATTAGAAGCATTTTCCAAATTGATTTAGCATTATTGTACTATTTTTTTTATTTTTTTTATTTTTTTTTTTTTTTGCCCTATACTATGATGCATTGCATTTGATATTAGAGGAGCGTCAGAAAGCATTAAGTATTTGGTAACCGACCACTTTGCCTTTAAAAAAGTAACATTTTTTATGATTGTTTTTTGGAAAATGTATTGCGGCCATGTTTACTTTGCAGCTAAAACAACTGCGGCTCCAAACCAAGGTTGTAAATTTTGGTTTGATAAGTGATTGTTTTTTTAATTAAAATATAATATTTTAGTTTTGAAGTGTTTTGATATGTATATATAAATTAATTATAAATTATATAATACAAATATAATATCAAATAAATATAATTTTAAATTTTAAAATATTACTAAATAATCAAGATTGAATAAAACTTTAACTTAAAGTAATTCAATTTAAATAAAATACCAATTTGATTTAATGATTTTTCAAGTCCGGAACAGAACATGTGAAATAAAACTGGAACATTCAGTTGAAATTTATCCAGAAAATCTAGAACGAATCAAAATTTAAAATAAGATAAAAATTATTCTATTTTATTCTGTTTTTTAAATTAATATAAAATATTTCAATCATTCTAAACAAAACATAACAAAATTAAGAACCTTACTCCAAACAAGTATAGAAATATAGAAATCCTTAATTTTATTTATGAACTCGTGCAGGGATGTCTCGGTAATGACAAATGAGCAATAACGTTAGCTATGGTGGAGACTGGAGACAGTTTCAAACCACAATAAAAAAAAAAAAAAATTAGGGTTCTTCGAGCTGGAGTTTGCCAAACAAATTACCATATTTGCACTTCAAAATCATCCCACAAGTTCAATGCAACTTAAGGGGCTACGATACATCACATCTGTCTTTTCGAGACAATATTCTTCCCATCTGCAACGATAGGTAAGTTTCACGTTTATGAATTCATCTTGAAATCGAAGAAGTTCAGTACACATATGCATGTTGAATAGTGTAATTCTAGGCAAAACGCATAAATAATTGAAAAATACATATATATTTATTGTGGAAATCTATTATTTAAATGGTTATTCTTAAAGCTGATTGAGCATCTCTTAAATTAGTGCTGACATGAATTGCCATTGCCCCCCTTGTTTTTACATCTTTTACAGATATGGACTCTCTTTGCCTATTCTATTCCCCCGTCTCATCCACTTGCACGGATTGTCGCTGGTGGATGGTAGACAATCTCTCTACAAATATATAGAAGTTTTCATCTCGATCTAGCATGCTTATCCTAACATATTGTGGGCTAACACCAAAGTGTTTACCACTTCTTGTTATGATGTTGTTAGATCGAAGAAAGCCTTCGCAGTCTTCCATGGGTTCTTGGCACTTCAACCACGCAAAAGCTGCACAAGAGACATAAATATAATGCAAGTGTAAGAACTTGTTCCCATAAGAAAAAAAGAAACACTCATAAATGATTGAATTGATGTTTCTATAAATGATCTAAAACATAAGCCATATTTTACCAGGTTGAGGAGCAAACGATCTGTTGAGAAAGCTGCATGATCCAGGGGAAAACTCAGGCAAAGTAAAGAGACCACTTTGCCTAACAGCGGCCCTCAATAACTTCCACCTCTCTTCCATGAGGTGGGCAGAAAAATCAAATAGGGACCCAAGGCTGGTAGGATATTGGCAGCTATGGATCACAACTTGCAGCACTTTAGCTGCTCGAAGCTGTGAATCCTTAGACACGCCGATTGTGTTGAGCTCTACGAATTTCACCATCTTTTTGGCTACTTCTTCATCCTTGACAAGAGCCCAGCTGAAAGATGTGGAACACAAAATTTAGAAATACAAGGTGCTTAATCATCTAGTTACAACGTTTGATCCCATCTAAGTTGAGCTTACCCAATGCGCATCCCAGCATGTCCTGTGCTTTTCGACACGGTGAAGAGCATAATGTCATGATTAGCAGCAGAAGCAATTGGCGTGTATTGTGGCCAATAATATGCAAGATCATGAACCAAGATGCCCCCACTTTTGTTGACAACAGACTGCCTGACGTATCCGTCTGGATTGTTAGGGGAGGTAACGAGTTCAATAAATGGTCCCTCTTTATTGAAGCTTCGGGCATCACCAGCCCATTTATAAAGCCCTGACTTCAGGCAGTCGGTGATCAATGGATAAGACTGCAACAAAATATCAACATGAAAGTTAGACCAACGCATCATAACCATCAAGTGTATCTAAGGTTTAAGAATCAATATATTAAAGAACACAGAATTTTGGTTTCATATCAAAGGAAGGATATTCTACTTTGAAATCCAATGAAGTCCAATGAAGTCCTTGCATAAAGAACAAAGAGAGCCATAAAAGGCTAAAGCGGTTCAGCCACATTGAGCTCAGATTATTTGGAAGGAAATTGTGCATGGAAGACGGATCTTGACAGTTATGAGCAACTTAGTTTCAATTATGAATTTTCATTTTTATTACAACCAACCTCATTGAAGGTGATGATACCATCTTCGATAGAACACAACAATACCATGTGTTCGAAACTCACCAAGCATACGAAGATTATGCCACTTTGAGTAAAAATTCAGCACATGCATATTTGCATGAGACTAGCGATGGAAGATGTAGAAGCAAGAGGTTTTAATTAAAAAAGAAGCAAAGCTGAAGAACCCAAAAAAAAACTAGGAGTAGAAACTACGCATAAGAAAATGCCAGCAATTTAATGTTGATGCAGGGAGATTTGAAAGGCATATTACATATAAATGCACCCGCCCTGTTGAGATAATAAATTAAAATAATAGAAAAATGAATTCTGGTAAATGACAAACTACATATCAGGAGGTAAAATCAAGCATATATAAGAAGCAATACTCACGGAGTAGTAAGGGGCTGCAGATACAACACTGAGGGGTTCCACTGCATCTTGGGGGGACAGTGCATATAATACAGCTTGATAAAGCTGTGTAGAACCTGTCCCAACAACAATGTAGCGGTCCTCGGTGACTGCGTTGCCAACTGTTTTATGCAGTCTAATAATCTCTTTAGCAAACTCTGGCTCTAAGAACCAGCAAAGGCTCCCAGCATCAGAGAAGTAGCTCATTGATTGCCAACCAGGGATAACAATGGTGGATTTGTCACCTGCTTGTTGCCAAAATCTCTCGTACATTGTCGGATCGCCACTGCATTAAGCAAATTTATAAAAGTAGCACCTTAAATGTCATGTTGGTCATTATATCAGCGTCCTTACATATTATATACAGCACTAATTAGAAAATATTAAATTATTCCATGGAAGTTCCAAATCTATTTCTATATTCTCTAATCTAACCATCCAAACCCATCACCAGCATTCACCAAATAAACACCTCAAGTGGTTATAATGTTTTACCTCACATAAAGAACACATGGTATGCAGAAAAAACTCGAACACCTTAAATATTTGTAACAGAAGGTAGGGTTTGGTCCCTATCTATGAAGAAATCAATGATTAGACAATGTATATGCATGGCTAACATCATGTATATGTGAAGCCCCAAGTAAAGATCCAGTTATAATTAG
>Ga0325401_1002960_pt1 | contig 15346 bp, 14 predicted proteins | sample PopdelMetagenome_FD_205666 | JGI IMG/M metagenome (GOLD analysis project Ga0325401, IMG submission 205666) | Populus deltoides microbial communities from Bellville, Georgia, United States - Xylem-PdKOR-R2 | ecosystem: Host-associated > Plants > Phyllosphere > Stem > Wood/Secondary xylem | place...
GGGCCTTTCGCTGGCCCTCCGTGGCCAGGGGGAGGAAGAAGGAATTCTTCCTCCCCCTGGAACCCCCTCCATCATCTTTTTCTGGGTAGTTTTTAGGCGCCATCTGATCTGGCCCACGCCTCGGGTCATGGACCCGAGGCGCCCGGAGAGGTCAGGACGGTCGCCGATGGTGTTCGGGGACACCACGTCCCATCCCTCCCGCGGCAGCCTAAGGCGGGTCCAGGGGCCTCAGGCTCCTGGCGGGTGAGGTCCGGAGAGGGCAGAGCCCTCTTCGGTCCCGCACGCGAGCGGGCAGAGCGACATCACCGCTGCGCCACGTAGTGCGCGATGGCGTCGATCTGCGCGTCCGTCAGGCCCTGGACCACCGCGTTCATCTGCGTGTCCGTGCCGTGCCGGTTGTTGTCGCGATAGGCCTTGAGGGTGCCGGCGAGGTAGTCCTCGCGCTGCCCCGCGATATGGGGCACCTGGTTCTGCCCGACGAGGTTCGGCAGGTGGCACACGCCGCAGCGCAGCCGGCTGGCGAGGGCCGCCCCGTTGTTGAAGGCGCCGACGTTGCGCCGGGCCCGGTCCGGCGGCGGCGCGTGGGGGAGGGAGGCGAAGTAGGCGCCGAGTTCCTCCACCTGGTCGTCCGTCAGCCCTTCGGACGGCGCCCGCATCGCCTCCACGTCGCGCAGGCCCTCGCGGAACAGCACGAGCTGGAGGGCGATGAACTCCCGCTGCTGTCCGGCGAGCGAGGGGAAGGACGGGGTGCCCGACACGGCGCGTTCCCCGTGGCAGGCGCCGCAGTTGCGCTCGGCCGCCAGCGCCTCGCCGCGCCGCGCCGCGTCCTGGGCGCGGGCCGGGGACGCGAGCAGGGCCGGCGCCAGGAGCGCCAGCCCGATCGCGAGGAGGGACGGGGTCCTCACCGCTGGTAGGTGATGCGGTAGATCGCCCCGTTCTGCTCGTCGGAGACGAGCATCGAGCCGTCCGGCAGCACCAGCACGTCGGTCGGGCGGCCGCGGAAGGAGTTGTCGCCGGGCTCCAGCATGCCGCTCAGGAAGGGCTCCATGCGGCCCTGGGTGCCGTCCTCGTTGAGGGCGACGGTCACGACGTCGAAGCCGATCTTGTTGTCGCGGTTCCACGACCCGTGGCGGGCGATGAAGGCGCGGCCGCGATAGGCTTCGGGGAACATCGTGCCGTCGTAGAAGCGCATCCCGAGCGCCGCCGCGTGCGGGCCGAGCAGCGCCACGGGCGCCGGGAACTCCGAGCAGCGGCGCCCGGTGTGGCCGGGATCCTGCCAGGCGTTGCCGGAGCAGTAGGGGAAACCGTGGTGCTCGCCGGGGCGGGACAGGCGGTGAAGCGTGTCGTCGGGCGCGTCGTTGCCGGCCCAGTCGCGCCCGTTGTTGCTCGCGTAGAGCACGTTCGTGCCCGGCCGCCAGGCGAAGCCGACCGAGTTGCGGATGCCGTGTCCCATCACCTCGCGGCCCGTGCCGTCGGGGTTGTAGCGCACGATCAGGGCATGGCGGTTCTCGTCGAAGGTGCAGGTGTTACACGGTACGCCGACGTTCATGTAGAGCTTGCCGTCCGGGCCGAAGGCCGCGAACTTCCAGCCGTGATGCGCCTCGCTCGGCAGCGCGAAGGCCCCGGTCAGCTCCACCGGCTCGGCGTTCGGGTTGGCCGCGATGTTGTCGTAGCGCAGCACCCGGTTGATCGCGATGACGTAGAGCGCGCCGTCCCGCACCGCGACGCCGTTGGGGTTGTCCAGGCGCTGGGCGAGGATGCGGGAGGTGCGGGTGCCGCCCTCGTCGCGCACGGCGTAGACGCGGCCGATGGTGCGGGTGCCGACGTAGACGGTGCCGTCCTCCCCGCGCGTCATCATCCGGGCGCCGGGCATGCCGGCGGCCCAGACCTCGGCCCGGAAGCCGTCGGGCAGGCGGAGCGAGTCGAGCGGGATGCGGTCGGCCGGGGTCGCGGTCAGGCGCGGGGCGTGGGGGGCCAGCGGGCTGTTCGCCTGGTCGGCCGATCGTCCCTGCGCCCAGGAGGGCGGGGCGGCGGGGGCCGCGGCCTGCTGGGCCAGCACGGGAGCCGCGAGGGAGAGGGAGAGAGCGCCGGCCAGGGCGGCGCGCCGCACGCGATGCGACATCGTGAGTTCCTCCAGGACGGCGCTTCCCGCGCCGTTCCGGACCCCAGCCTAGGTGAACGGGCGGCGGGCCGACAATGGTGGATGGACCCGTCCCGGGATCGTTCCAACAAAAGTTGACACAGTGTCGTGATTGGCACGATCGTCGATCGCCCCATGTTCTATGCCGGTTAACTTCGGGATGGGGAAATGCCGGTAGCAGAGACGGGCCGCCGCCTGGGCGTCGCGGTGGTCGGGCTTGGCGGAGCGGTGGCCACGACGGCCGTCGCGGGGATCGAGGTGATCCGCCGCGGATCGAACAAGCTGGACGGGCTGCCGCTGGCCGACCTGGCCGTGCCGGGGATGGCGGACTACCGCGACATGGTGTTCGGGGGCTGGGACCTGGACGGGTCCGACCTCGCGGCGGCGGCCGGCAACCACCGCGTGCTGACCGACGCGCAGCTCGCCGAGACGGGCGAGGCGCTGTCGGCCATCCGGCCCTGGCCGGCGGTCGGCAGCGGCGAGTTCTGCCGCGGCGTGACGGGCGCCAACAAGCACGAGGCGCCGGGCCACCGCGCCGCCGTGCGCGCCATCGCCGACGACTTGCGCCGCTTCCGCGACACCAGCGGGGCGGACGGTATCGTCATGGTCAACCTCGCCTCCACCGAGCGGACGCCGGGCGACGACGCGGCGCTGCACACGCTCGACGCCTTCGAGCGCGGGCTGGACAACAACGACCCCTCGATCGGCCCGGCGATGCTCTACGCCTACGCCGCGATCGAGAGCGGGGTGCCCTACGGCAACTTCACGCCCTCGCTCGCCGCCGACGCGCCGGCGCTGAAGGAGTTCGCGAGGAAGCGGAACGTCCCCGTCGCCGGCAAGGACGGCAAGACCGGCCAGACGATGATGAAGACGGTGCTGGCGCCGGCGCTGCGCTCGCGCGCGCTGCACGTGGACGGCTGGTTCTCCACCAACATCCTCGGCAACCGCGACGGCGAGGCGCTGCGCGACCCGGGAAGCCTGGCCTCCAAGCTCGACACCAAGGGCAACGTGCTCGACAGCATCCTCGGCTACCACGTCGAGGACCACGTCGTGGACATCCGCTACTACCGCCCGCGCGGCGACGACAAGGAGGCGTGGGACAACATCGACGTCTCCGGCTTCCTCGGCCAGCGCATGCAGATCAAGGTGAACTTCCTCTGCAAGGACAGCGTGCTCGCGGCGCCGCTCGCGCTCGAGATCGCGCGCGTCCTGGATCTGGCGCAGCAGCGGGGCGACGGCGGCGTGCAGGAGCAGCTCTCGCTCTTCTTCAAGGCGCCGATGGTGGCCAACGGCCACGCGCCGGAGCACGCCTTCCACGCGCAGGAGCGGATGCTGCTGGACTGGCTGGGGGCGCCGCAGGGCATCGCCCAGTGACCGACGGGATCGCGTCGGCGGAGGCCCCGCCGGCGCGCGTCCTCGACCTGCTGCGCGAGCTCGGCGAGCTGAAGCGCATCCGCTCCGCCGCCCATGACGGCTCGATCGCCGAGCGGCACTTCGCCGCCGCCTGGGCGGCCCTGGTCGACGGCCGGCCGCCCGACGACGCTTGGCGCGCCGCCGCGGCGGCCGCGCTGGCGGCCACGCGGCTGGGCGACATCGACCGCGGCGTGCTCGCGGCCGTCGGCATCGGGGGCGGGGAGGCGGAGGCGATCATCGCCCGCGCCGTGGACGAGGCCGCCGAGGAGGTGGACCCCGCGCTGCGCGTCGGGCTGCGCGCCCTGCCGGACACCGGCGGTGCGCCGCCGCCCTTCGTCGCGAAGCTCGCCCGCCAGCCGCGCGCCGGCGTCACCTGCCCCGGCCGCCCGCGCCTGCTGCTGGAGCCGCCGGAGAACCACGCCGAGCACTGCCTCGTCACCGCCGTCTACGGCGTCATCCTCGCGCCCTTCTACGGGGCGCGGCCGGAGGTCGTGTACCTCGCCTCCCTGGCGCACCACCTGCACAACGCCCTGATCCCGGATTCCGGCTTCGCGGGCGAGGTGCTGCTCGGCGACCACCTGGAGCCCGCCTTCGAGCGCGCGACGGGGGTCGCCCTGGCCGAGCTGCCGCCGGCGCTGGCGGATCGGGTGCGCGAGGCCCGCGCGGTCCTGCCGGACGCGGAGACGCCGGAGGGACGCGCCTTCCACGCCGCCGACACGCTCGACCGCGTGTTGCAGATCGAGCAGCACCTGCGGGCGGGCAAGGCGACGATGCGCTACGTCCTGCACGACATGGAACTGGTCCATGCCGGCCCCGTGCGCGGCTTCCAGGACCGGCTGCTGACGGCGATGGGCCTCGCCGGGTGACGCCGGACACCGCCCATTCCGCGCGCGACGCCGCCGGCCGCCGCTGGCCGGTGATCGACGGCATCGCCTTCGCCCGCGCCTCCCGCCCCGAGCTGGCGGCGGAGGCGCTGGCGCGGCTGGACGCCGGCGACCGCGACGGCGCGCTCGTCGCCCTGCTGGCGGACCAGGACGACTGGTGGCGCGGCCCCACGGCGGACGAGGCCGCGCTGCGGGCGCTGATCCGCGACCGCGGGCGGCTGACCCTGCGGGACGCCATGGCCCACCTTTCCTGGGGACCGGTCGGCGACTACTTCGCGCATCGCTGGAGCGACCCGACCTTCCTCGCGGGCCTCGCGCTGATGGAAGCGCACTGGACCGCCCCCCGCACGGCCCCCCGCACGGCCTTCGAGCTCGCCTGCGGCATCGGGGGGTACCTGCGCGCCCTCGCCCAGCGCGGCGTCGCCTGCACCGGGGCCGACGTCGTCTTCGCCAAGCTCTGGGTCGCCCGGCACTGGGTGGCGCCGGAGGCCGACCTGATCTGCCTCGACGCCGCGATCACGCCCTGGCCGGTCGCGGACGACGCGCGCTTCGACCTCGTCGCCTGCCACGATGCCTTCTACTTCCTCGAGCCCAAGGGGCCGATCCTGGACCGCCTGCGCCGGCTGGCCGGGGACGCGGGGTGGCTGGCGGTCGGCCACGTCCACAACCGCGACTGGCCGAACCTCTCCGCCGGATCGGCCCTGACGGCGGAGGAGCTGGCGGGGCTGTTCCCGGACGGCACGGTGTACGACGACGCCGAGCTGACCCGCGCCGCGGTCGAGCGCCGCGCGCCGCGATCGGCCCCGCCGGGAGCGCTGACCGGCGTGGAGGCCTTCTCCGTCGTCGCCGGGCCCGGCGCCGCGCCCGCGTGCGCCATCACCGGCGCCCTGACCCTGCCGCCGGAGGGCGCCCCGCTGCGCCGCAACCCGCTCTACCGCGACGGCGCCCTCGCCTGGCCGTCGGAGCGCTACGCGACCGAGTACGGGCCCCGCGCCACCTACCCGGCGCATCCCACCGGGCCGGAGCGCGCGGTGGCCGGCGCCGCCACCGCCGAGTGGGCGATGCGGCGGGAGCTCCTCGACCTGCCGGAGCGCTGGTGATGCCGGAAGCTCCACGTCCCGCCCGAGGCATCGGCTGGGGCATCGTCGGCTACGGCTGGGTGGCGCGCGACTACGCCGCGCCCGCCATCCTGGCCGCCGGCCACACCGTGCGCGCCGTCTGCGACCCCGGCGCGGCGGCCCGCGACGCGGCGCGCGGCGCCCACCCCGCCGCGTCGCTCCACGCCGGGCTCGCGCCCCTGCTCGCGGACCCCGGGGTGGAGGCGGTCTACGTCGCCACCCCGAACCACCTGCACCGCGCGGCGGTGGAGGCCTGCGCCGCCGCCGGCAAGCCCGTGCTCTGCGAGAAGCCGATGGCCGCGACGCTCGCCGACGCCGAGGCGATGGCCGCGGCCGCGGCGCGCGCCGGCATCCTCTACGGCACCGCCTTCGACCAGCGCCACCACCCCGCCCACGCCGCCATCCGGGACGCGGTGGCGGCCGGCGCGATCGGCACGCCGACCGCCATCCGGATCGCCTACGCCTGCTGGCTCGGCCCCGCCTGGACCGTGACGGGGGAGGGCGACAACTGGCGCGCCGATCCCGCCCGCGCCGGTGGCGGCGCGCTGATGGACCTCGCCCCGCACGGCCTCGACCTCGCGGAGTACCTTCTGGGCGACCCGATCCGGGACATCGCCGCCCTCACCCAGCGCCGGGTGCAGGACTACGCCGTGGACGACGGCGCGCTGCTGATCGGCCGCACGGCGGGCGGGGTGCTGGTGCAGCTCCACGTCGCCTACAACTGCCCGGACGCGCTGCCGCGGCGGCGGCTGGAGGTGCTCGGCAGCCGGGGGCAGATCGTGGCCGAGAACACGATGGGCCAGGACGCCGGCGGCCGCGTGACGCGCACCGACGAGGCGGGCGACGCCGCCCCGCTGCCGGTGCCGGACGCCGACGCCTCCCCCTTCGCCCGGCAGATGGCCGCCTTCGGCCGGGCGATCGCCGCGCGCGACCACGACGCCTTCAACGCCGCGAGGGACCTGCACACCATGCGCCTCCTCCACCGCGCCTACGCGGAGGACCCGAGCATCATCCACGCGGAGGCCCCGCGATGCCGCTGACCCCCTGGGCCTGCGCCAACTGCGGCTTCTGGCAGAAGCACTTCGGGCCGCGCACCTGCCCGGTCTGCGACGACACGCGCAACGACCTGCCGCACGACGGCTGGCACTTCCTGCCCGAGGAGGAGGTGGCCGCGCGCCTGACGGGGCACTGGAAGCGGCTGGACCGCGACATGGTCGCCTTCTCCACCTCGCCCCCCTTCGGCCTGAACGGCACCGGCTGGCTGCTGCTGCACGAGGACGGCAACACCGCCTTCGAGGCCGCGCCCTACTACACCCCCGACATGCTGGAGGAGATCCGGCGCCTCGGCGGCATCCGCTACCTCGCGGCGTCGCACTGCCACGGCTACGGCGCGCTCTGGCAGCTGCAGGACGTGTTCCAGCCCGAGGTGATGGCGATCCAGAAGGATGACCTTCGCATGACGAAGGCCTTCCGCGTCACCTGGCCCTACGACGAGGCGCTGGAGCTGCGCCCGGGCCAGGTGCTGATGCACGTCGGCGGCCACTACGAGGGGCAGGCGGTGCTGCACGACGCGGCGCGTAACACGCTGTTCTGCGGCGACGCCTTCAAGGTCGACCAGGGCGCCGGGGGCGAGAACCTCGCCGTCTCCACCCACAAGGCCTTCCACAAGGACATCCCGCTCTCCCCCGACGAGGTGCGGAAGTACCGAGACGTGATCGGCTCGGTGGAGTTCGACACCGTCTGCACGCCCTTCGAGCACGCCCGCGGCGTCACCCGCGACATCGCGGTCGCGGTGCTCGACGACCAGCTCCGCGGGCCGCCCGGCGTGCGCCACATCCCGATGGACGAGTTGCGCCGAAGGGCGAACGAGAGGACCGCATGAGCGACGAGCTGCGCCGGGTGGCGGACGCCTTCCGCGCCACCATGCCGAAGGACTCCCACGTCTCGGTCTTCCGGATCGATCACCTGGACCGCACCGGCATCCCCGTGGTGCAGGCCAACCTCATCCTCGAGAACGAGCCCGCCACCACCGGCTACGGCTACGGCTTCACCGAGGTGGAGGCCGAGGTCGGCGCGCTCGGCGAGCTCTGCGAGGAGGTGCACTGCGGCGCCTGGATCGCGAAGGCCCCGCGCGTCACCGGCTCCTACGCCGCGCTGTCGCGCGAGCGCGCGGTGGTGGACCCGCTCACCCTCTGCCTCTCCGCCGGCTCGGACTACACGCCGGACCTCGAGCTGCCCTGGATCGAGGCGCGGCGCTGGCCGTCCGGCGAGACCGTCCTCGTCCCGCGCGAGTGGGTAGCGGCCTACCCCTACCAGCTCGGCGAGGCGCCGCGCCTCATCACGCCGATCACCAACGGGCTGGGGGCCGGCTTCGACCTCGAGCACGCCATCGCCCACGGCATCATGGAGGCGCTGCAGCGCGACGGGAACGTCGTCTCCTACCGCGCCCTCGACCAGGGCGCGGTGGTGGAGATGGACGCGGTGCCCGACCCGCAGGTGCGCGGGCTGCTCGACAAGCTGAAGTCCCTCGGCATCGGCGTGACGGTGAAGCTGGCCGCGACCGACTTCGGCATGGCCAACCTCTACGTCGTCGGCGACGACGGCGGGCAGCCGACGGCGCCGATCCAGATCACCTCCTGCGGCGAGGCGGTGTCGCCGGACCGCGAGCGCACCCTTCGCAAGGCACTGCTCGAGTTCTGCGGCTCCCGCGCCCGCAAGGCCGCGACGCACGGCCCGATCCCCCTGCTGCGCGACGCCCTGCCGATCGACTACGTCGAGCGCCAGATGCGGGTGGCCATGCTCGACGAGGAGGAGTCGCGGGCCATGGACGCCATGGTCGAGTGGATGGAGCAGGACGCCGCCGCGCTGCGCGGGCGGCTGGCGGGCAACGTCTTCTCCGAGCGCAGCCGCCGCCCCTTCTCCGCGCTGCCCACCGTGCCGGCCGCGGCGGTGGCGAACCCGAAGGACCGCCTGAGCCTGCTGACCGAGCGCCTCGCCGCCGAGGATCTCGGCATCCTCTACGTCGACTGCTCCCCGGCTGATCACGCCGTGCGGGTGGTCAAGGTGATCGTCCCCGGGCTCGAGAGCGAGACGATGAGCTACCACCGCATCGGATGGCGCGGCGTGCGCCGCCTGCGCGACCGGGGCGACCCCCTGGTCCTCGACGCCGCGCGCGACGGCGCCGGCCGCGTCCTGCTGCGCCCCGAGGACGAGGCGCGCGCCGGCGGCCCGGCCTGGTTCGACATCGCGCTGGCGGATCGGATCGTCGGCCAGCTCTACCCGATGTACCGCGAGACGGGGACCTTCTCCGCCCAGATGGTGCTCGCCAAGCGCCGGGGCCGGTCGGTGGCGGCATGAGCCTCCGCCTCGCCTACAACACCAACGGCGCGGCCAACCATCGGCTGGCGGACGCGGTCGCGATCATCGCCGACGCCGGCTACGACGGCGTGGCTCTGACCCTGGACCACCACCACCTCGACCCGATGGAGGAGGGCTGGGAGCGGCGCGCGGAGGCGCTGGCGCGCGACCTCTCCGCCCGCGACCTCGGCTGCGTCATCGAGACCGGGGCGCGCTACCTCCTCGATCCCCGCGCCAAGCACGAGCCGACCCTGCTGACGCCGACGCCGGAGGGGCGCGACCGCCGCGTCGCGTTCCTGTCCCGCGCGATCGACATCGGCGCCATCCTCGGGGCCGAGGCGGTGTCCTTCTGGGCCGGCGTGCCGCGGCCGGGGGTGGAGCGCGACCAGGCGAAGGCCTGGCTGCGGGAGGGCGTGGCCCGCGTGGTCGAGCACGCCGCCGCCCGCGGCGTGACCGCGGCGCTGGAGCCCGAGCCGGGGATGCTGGTCGAGACGGTGGACGACTGGAACGCCCTCGGCCTGCCGGGCCTGACGCTCGCCCTCGACCTCGGCCACCTGCTGGTGACCGGGGAGCGCGATCCCGCCGCCGCCGTGCACGAGTTCGCCCCCCGCCTCGGCACGGTGGCGATCGAGGACATGGCCCGCGGCAGCCACATCCACCTTCCCTTCGGGGAGGGCGACATGGACATCCCGGCCTGCCTCGACGCGCTGGAGGCGATCGCCTTCCCCCGCCTCGTCTGCGTCGAGCTGTCGCGCGAGAGCCACCGCGCCGACACGATGATCCCGGCCTCGATCCGCTGGCTGCGCGAGTGCCGCGCGCCGAAGGCAGCATGAGGGTCCTCTTCCTCTCCCGCCGCTTCTTCCCGGCCATCTCGGGGATGAGCGTCTACGCGGTCAACCTGCTGCGCCAGCTCGTCGCCGCCGGGCACGACGTGACGATGGTGAGCCAGTACCGCGGCGATCCCACGGGCACGCGGGTCTACGGCGGCGGCCCGCCGCCGGAGGTGCCGGGCGTGCGCGTCATCGGCCGCCGCTCCCTCGGGGAGGAGGCCTTCGCCGAGCCGGGCGGCGCCCGCTTCGAGCGCGACGTGGACGACATGGTGGACACCATCCTGGCGGAGCACGCGCGCCGGCCCTTCGACGTGCTGCACGCCCAGTACGGCTACCCCACCGGCTGGGCCCTGCTGCTGGCCGCGCGCCGGATCGGCGTGCCCACCGTCGTCTCCATCCAGGGCGGCGACGGCCACTGGGTGGGATCGTGCTGCGAGACGCACCGCCAGGCGATGCTCCGCGTGATCCGCGGCGCCAACCGCCTGCTGATCGGCTGCGACAGCTTCGCCCGCGAGGTGGTGGACCGCCTGCACGTCCCGCGCGACCTCTTCACCATCGTCCCCGGCGCCGTGGAGACCGACCGCTTCCGCCCCGCCGCGGACCACGAGCCCGGCCGCGCCGCCAGCCCCGTGCGCCTGTTCTACCACGGCCGCGTCGACCGCCGGAAAGGCGCGCTCGACTTCCTCGACGCGCTCGACATGATCCGCGCGCGGGGCGTGCCCTTCGCGGCCACGATCTCCGGCATCGGCCCCGACCTCGACGCCTGCGCGGCGCGCGACGCGGAGCTGAACCTCGGCGTGACCTTCTCCGGCTACGCCAGCTACGACGCCGCGCCGGCGCTCTACCGCGACCAGGACGTCTTCGTCTCCCCGACCTACGCCGAGGGCTTCTCCAACACCGTGCTGGAGGCGATGGCGAGCGGCCTCGCCATCGTCTCCTGCCGCGCCGTCGGGGTGATGGACTGCCTGCGCCACGAGGAGAACGGGCTGCTCTGCGAGCCGGGCGACGTGGCGGCGCTCGCCGACAACCTCGCCCGAATCGTCACCGACGCCCCGCTCCGCGCGCGGCTCGCCCGGAACGCGCTGGAGGAGTGCCGCCGCACCTACTCCTGGGAGGCCGTCGGGCGGCAGATCATGGACGTGTACGACGAGGTCCGCGGCACCGCCCCCGATGCCGGCCTCGACCCCGTCCTGCCGGCGGCGGAGTGCCGTTTCCGCGCGACGCCCCACCTGCTCTGACCATGCCCCGCGCCCTCGCCCTCTCCCCCCACCTGGACGACGCCGCCTTCTCGGCCGGCGGCGCCCTGGCGCGGATGGCGGCGGAGGGCTGGGACGTGGTCGTCGCGACCCTCTTCACCGCGACCGTGCCCGACCCGGCCGGCTTCGCCCTCGCCTGCCAGACCGACAAGGGCCTGCCGCCGGAGGCCGACTACATGGCGATCCGGCGCGCCGAGGACCTCGCCGCCTGCGCCGCCCTCGGGGCGCGCGCGGTCCACCTGCCGCTGCGCGAGGCGCCGCACCGCGGCTACGGCTCCCCGCCCGCCCTCTTCGCCCCGCCGCGCTCGGACGACATGGCGCATCTCGACGCCGCCGACGCGATCGCGGTCCTGCTGCGGGCGCTCGACCCCGACCTCCTCCTCGCCCCGCAGGCGATCGGAGGGCACGTCGACCACGTCCTCACGGTGCGGGCAGTCCAGCTGCTGGACCCGCACCGCCCGGTCCTGTGGTGGCGGGACTTCCCCTACGTGAACCGGGCCGACACGCCGCGCCGGCCCTTCGAGGCGATTCTCGCCGCCCTGCCCGAGGCGTCCCTGCCCGTCGACGCCGCCGCCCGGCACGCGGCCTGCGCTGCCTACGCGACCCAGCTCGGCTACCAGTTCGGCGGCCCGGACGGCCTCGCCCGCGCGCTCGCCGCCTCCGGCGACCGCGAGGTCGTGCGCGTCCAGGGCGAGGCGCCGGCGCTCACGAGGGCCGCCTGATGCCCGCCGCCGCCGCCCGCGGCGCCCCGCGCGCGCCCGCTCTCCGCCCCCATGCCGGTGCCCTGTCCGACCCGGAGGAGCGCGCCGCCCGCCACGCGCTGCTGCGCGACGCCCCCCACACCGCGCCGATCCGCGCGCTGGCCGAGCGGATGCGCCAGGCCACCGGCCGCCCGGTGCCCGAGCCCGATCCGCTGGACGGCGGCGCCGGCGCCGCGCTGCTGCTGCTGCTAGAGACCCCAGGGCCCCGGATGCTGGCGGACCCCATCGTCTCCCGCGACAAGCCCGGCGGCACGGGGGCCAACCTCCGCCGCTTCCTCGACACCGCCCGCATCCCGCGCCGGCGCACCCTGATCTGGAACACCATCCCCTGGGTGATCCACGAGCCCGGCGCCCGCAACCGCGCCCCCCGCGCCGCGGAGCTCCGCGCCGGGCTGGAATGGCTGCCGCCCCTGCTGGACGCCCTGCCCGACCTCCGCGTCGCCGTCCTCGCCGGCCGCTTCGCCGCGGCCGCCGAGCCGACCATCCGCGCCGCCCGCCCGGCGATCCCCGTCCTCGCCATGCCGCACCCGAGCCCGACCATCGTCTGCACCAGCCCCGCCATCCCCGAGCGGATCATGGCCGCCCTGACCCGGGCCTCCGCGATCCTGCGGGAGGAGCCCGCGTGAGCACCGTCCTCGTCACCGGCGGCGCCGGCTACATCGGCAGCCAGGCCGTGCTCGCGCTGCTCGACGCCGGCCACCGCCCCGTGGTGCTGGACGACCTCTCCACCGGCCTGGCGGAGGCGGTGCCCGACGGCGTCCCCCTCGTCACCGGCGACGTGGCGGATGCCGGCCTCGTCGCCCGCACCCTCCGCGCCCACCGCGCCGACGCCGCCATGCACTTCGCCGCCTCGCTGATCGCGCCCGAGAGCGTGGCGCGCCCGCTCGCCTACTGGCGCAACAACCTCGGCGGCACGCTCGGCCTGCTGGAGGGGATGGTGGCGGCCGGCGTGCCGCGCCTCGTCCTCTCCTCCACCGCCGCCGTCTACGGCGTCCCGGACACCCTCCCGGTGGCCGAGGACGCGCCCCTCCGCCCGATCAATCCCTACGGCTCCAGCAAGCTCGCGGCGGAACGCCTCGTGGCCGACGCCGCCGCCGCGCACGGCCTGTCCTGCGTCGCGCTGCGCTACTTCAACGTCGCCGGCGCCGATCCCCTCGGGCGCTCCGGCCGCCGCCGCCCCGGCGCCACCCACCTGATCGCGGTCGCCCTCGACGCCGCCCTCGGCCGCCGCGACGCCGTGACGGTGTACGGCAGCGACTACGGCACGGCGGACGGCACCGGCGTGCGCGACTACGTCCACGTCGCCGACCTCGCCGCCGCCCACGTCGCGGCACTGCGCCACCTGACCGGCGGCGGCGGCGGCCTCACCCTCAACTGCGGCTACGGGCACGGCCACTCCGTCCTCGACGTGCTGCGCGCGGTGGAGCGCGTCGCCGGCCGCCCCGTGCCGCGCCGCCTCGCCCCGCGCCGCCCGGGCGACCCGCCGGCCGTCGTCGCCGCCGCCGGCCGCGCGCGCCGCCTCCTCGGCTGGCGCCCGGAGCACGACGGGCTGGATCGCATCGTCGCCGATGCCCTCGCCTGGGAACGCCGCCCCGGCGCCCCCACCCCGGCCCCCACCCCCGCCGCTACCCTGGCCGGCATCGGCGCCCCCGCGTGAGCGCGCGCCAGGACGCCGCCCGCCGCGCCGCCCAGACCCGCCGCCGGCTGGTCTTCGCCGGCCTCGCCGCATCGATCGCCCTCGTCCTCATCGCCCTCGGCGTGCGCGTGCTCGCCCCCGGCGGCTGGTCGGCGTGGGAGGGGCTGATTCTCCTCTGCCTCGTCGCCAACGCCCCCTGGATCGCGCTCGCCGGTGCGACCGGCCTCGCCGGCCTCGTCATCCGCCTCGGCGGCAGCGACCCGGCCCCGGAGGCCCCGACCCCCGTCACCCTCCGCACCGTCGTCGCCGTCTGTGTCCGCAACGAGGCGATGGAGGCCGTCCTCCCCCCCCTGCTGCGCCTGCTGAAGGGGCTGGCGCCGCAGGGCGACCGCTTCGCCCTCGCCATCCTGTCCGACACCACCGACCCCGCCCACGCCGCGGCCGAGGAGGCCGCCGTCCGCCGCGCCGCCGCCGCCCTGCCGGAGGGCGCCGTCCTCTACCGCCGCCGGGAGAGGAACACGGCCTACAAGGCCGGCAACGTGATGGACTTCCTCGATCACCACGCCGCCGGCTTCGACCTGATGGTGCTGCTGGACGCCGATTCCGAGATGACGCCGGAGGCCGTGCTGCGCCTCGTGCGCGCCATGCAGGCCTCGCCGCGCCTGGGCATCCTCCAGCACCCCATCGCCGGCCGCCCGGCGCTCGCCCCCTTCGGCCGCCTGTTCAACTTCGGCCACCGCGCCGGCGGCCGCACCTGGACGCTCGGCCAGGCCTGGTGGCAGGGCGACGAGGGCCCGTTCTGGGGCCACAACGCCGCGGTCCGGATCGCCCCCTTCCGCCGGCACTGCCGCCTGGACCCGCTGCCGGACGGCACGCACATCCTCTCCCACGACCATGTGGAGGCCGCGCGCCTGCACGCCGCCGGCTGGGCCGTGCGCGTCATCCCCGACACCCACGAGGACGGCGGCGGCTCCCTCGAATCGCCGCCGCCCAACCTCCTCGCCTTCCTCGCGCGCGACCGGCGCTGGGCGGCGGGCAACCTCCAGTACCGCCACCTGCTGCGCGACCGCTCCCTCGGCCCCGTCGGGCGGTTCCAGATGTTCCAGGCGATCCTGCACTACCTGCTGGCGCCGGCCTGGTTCGCCATGCTGCCGCTCGCCGCCCTCAACGCCGCCTTCGACGCGGACGGGACGCCGCGCGGCGCCCTCGTCGCCCTCCTCCTCCTCGGCTACGCCGGGCTGCACATGCCGCGCCTCGCCGGCCACGTCGCCAACCTCGCGGCCGGCCCGCCGGGCACGCGCCTCGCCTACCTGCGGCAGGCCGCGTCGGAGAGCCTCTTCCTGCTCCTCTTCGACCCGGTGATCGCCTTCCACAACACCGCCGTCCTCCTCTCCCACGCCCTCGGCCGCTCCCACGGCGGCTGGCCGGTCCAGCAGCGGGAGGAACGGCGCCTCGGCTGGCGCGAGACGGCCCGCTTCCTCTGGCCCCACGCCGGCGCCGGCCTCGCCATCCTCGCCCTGCTGGCCGCCTCGGGCTCCCCCTTCGCCGTGCTCGCGGGCCTCCCCTTCGTCGCGGGACTCGTGCTCGCCATCCCCTTCGCGGTGCTGACGGCGGATCCGGGGGGGCGGGCGTAGCCAGGTCCCGATCCTCCCCGGGATGGCCCGAGGGCCTCGCCGCGCTCCGGTTCCCGTCCTGCGGGGGCCCTCCGTGGCCAGGGGGAGGAAGAAGGAATTCTTCCTCCCCCTGGAACCCCCGCCATCATCTTTTTCTATGAGTTTGGTTCTTGCTGAACTGGCCCACGCCTCGGGTCGTGGACCCGAGGCGCCCGGAGAGGTCAGGACGGGTGCGATGGAGCCGGGGACACCGTGTCCCACCCCTCCCGCGGCAGCCTCAACGCGGGTCCAGGGCCCCCGCCGGGGCCCTGGCGGGGGATCCAAGGGGCGAGGAGCCC
>Ga0325401_1002962_pt1 | contig 15341 bp, 9 predicted proteins | sample PopdelMetagenome_FD_205666 | JGI IMG/M metagenome (GOLD analysis project Ga0325401, IMG submission 205666) | Populus deltoides microbial communities from Bellville, Georgia, United States - Xylem-PdKOR-R2 | ecosystem: Host-associated > Plants > Phyllosphere > Stem > Wood/Secondary xylem | place...
ATCGATCCCACGCAACCTCGGGCAAAAAGTGAAAATGAATTCAAAAATGTTCCCCTCAACTACAGTTGATGAGGTTGATACTGTTCTCAAATTCCAGCAACCGTCTGCATCCAACTTTGATAGCCGAGGTGGAAGCTCCGGTAAAAATTCAAGTCTCTTGCAATTCCTTAATCCTAGATATTCCAACTCAAAGAGTCTATTGATGCTTATAGGTATACAACTAAAATTGTTTCCACTTAGATCTAACACTTCCAGTGACGATAAAAGACCAAGACTGTCCGGCACTTCCGATAGACTGCAACCATCTAGATTTAGCTTACGCAAACAATCTAAATCCACGCATCTCTTGGCCAATTGCAAGTCAACAAAACATTCGATGTCTTGTAGATATTTGCAGTTTCTCACTTCCAAGCAGGCAAGTCCCTTCAGATTTCCAATAGGTGATGGCAACTTTGTTATGCATGTCTGTTCTAAATAGAGATATCTCAAACATACCATCGGCTCCAAAACTTCTGGAAAATCCCTAAATTGAAGGCAACCTGAGAGATTAAGCCTTCGTAGGTTTTTCAACTTACAGATGCTGCTTGGAAGAATCTCAAATTGTTTGCAGTTTCGCAGGTGCAATTCATTAAGCTCACACAAACATTCAATTGAAGAGGGAATCTCTCTTATTGCTGTCCCATCTAAATACAGTTCCCTTATATTTCTTGAAACCTTTGGAAACTCCGTGATACTAGAGCAACCGGAAAGATCAAGTTTTTCAAGGCATCCCAACTTAGAAACCGCACTCGGCAGATTCTTTAGGCAGTTGCAGCCAACTAGATCTAAATAAATGAGTTCCCTTAGACCACCAACTGAAGATGGCAGTTCTTCTATTGCAGTTCCATTCAAGTACAAGTATCTAATATTCCTCGAAAAGTCAGGAAACCTGCTGATAGATGAGCAGCCAGAGATGTCAGCAATTAGAAGAGATTTCAACAAATATATGTTTTCTGGAAGATTCACCAGGAGGTTGCAGTTCTTCAAATTCAACGCAACAAGTCCACTGAGTTCCCCAATTGATTGGGGAAGCTCCTCAACAGCAGTCTCATTTAAATTTAAATATGTCAGTTTCCTTGCAGTTTCTGGGCACTTCTTGAGATTTGCACAACCAGAAAGGTTCAGAGTCTCCAGACAACTTGAATTAATTCTACTGGGAAGATTGACAAGTCTTTCGCAGCCTCTCAAATCTAAATCAACAAGCCTGTCCAGATGCTGAATAGATGAAGGAACCTTAACCAAACTTGTACAGAATTGAAGATTCAATCTCTCAAGGTTTCTGGCCTTCGAAAGGTCTGGCAGGAAAGTTATGTGCTCACAATTGCTGAGGTTGACATCTTTTAAATTGACAAGATTCTGAAGCAAAATGAAATCAACAGAAAGAAATTACACGTGCATACCACACTTACTTTCAAATAAAGAACTGTGCATGCATAGAGTTATTTTAGAATACCTGGTCTTCTCTCCACAGTTTCTCAACCTTGCTAGATGATAGGTTAAGTTCAACAAGGTTCTGTGGACGAAAATTGCAAGGCAAAGATGTCAAAGGGTATCCATCCCAATGGAGATACCTCAACTCATGAGAAAGAGACTCGAGGCCACTAGGAAGATGCACTGTGCATTTATCTCCAGCTGCAGAATTGTAAATTTTTAGCAGTCTAAGTTTATACATCCTTGCGAAGGCTGTAGAAGTCAACTCTATTTCTCTTTTTTCTGAAACATCCAAGAACATCCCTTCAACTTTCTCAGTTCTTATTTTTGAAACATCCAAGAATATCCCTTCAACTTTTCCAGTTCCCTGAAAACAAGGAAAGGAGAAGCAATGTTTAAGTAAGATTTTAAACTTACTAGTACAACCATATTGCATTGCATAGGAAATGGAAAACTTTCGGGTATATGAATCTCACCAGATTATTGGTCAACACTTGATATACATCTTTAGGACTCCACAATCTGCTCTGTCTTCCTAGCTCGTCAAGAGATTCTTTACGAACAACATCAAGGGCCATTTCTTGCAGAAGATCATGCATTTCAACCTTGTCATCTGAAATTTTAATGAGACACCTGTCAATGAGAACACGAAATCCAATATCTGTTTTGAAACCGCAGCCATCTAGTATCCGCTTTACAAAATCAACTTGATGCCCTCTAAAGAAACATGCAATGTCGAGAAATATACTCTTCGTGTTATTATCACGCAGTGTATCAAAGCCTATTCTCAGCAAGTCAGAAATGTTCAGCTCGGGAAAGCTTCCGATCTCATTTAATTGAGATTCCCAAAATTGTCTCTCTCTGCTGAATAAGAAGGAACCCAAAACTCGAAGAGCTAATGGGTTCCCTTTGGCATAATTTATTGCCGTGATTGACAACTCCATATAACCTTTTTGGGGCTCGGTTTCCTTAAAAGCATTCATGCTAAAGAGTTGAAGAGCTTCACGGTAGTTTAATTCCTCAACCTCGTATATTTCATCACCTACATTCTTAAGTACTTGCTTGTCTCTTGATGTTACAACAACAACACTTCCTGCACCAATCAGAGGAACTTCAATTAAATGCTGGAATTGTCGTACATCATTCACATCATCCAAAACAAGGAGAACTTTCTTTTGGCAGAGTCTATCCCTGATGAAAGTAGGTATATGTGGTGTGCCAACGCGAAGATTTTGTTCCTCCAGTAGTTTAGAAAGAAGTTCATCTCGTAGATCATTTAATCGACCCTTCTCTGATTCCTGCCTTATGTTCTGAAGAAAGTGGTGGCCTTCATATTGACTTGAGAAGCTATCGTAGAAAGCTCCAGCGATAGTTGTCTTGCCTATACCACCCATGCCCCAAATTCCTATTGTGCGGACATCAGATGGCACAGTAGATAGTAATTTGTTGATTTGCTCAATGCGTGAATCTACTCCAACCAGACCTCTTAATTTGCTTGGGGATGCATCATTTAACCTTTTCCAGATAGTTTGCACAACTTCTCTTACTAGTTTGGACTCCGGACTGCAAAAAATGAAATGGGTGAATGTAAGTAATGTATCTTACACAGCATCTTTAACTCAAATTGTGTCAAAGGTGAGGTTTCCATTAAGGTGAATGTAAGTAATGTATGGGAGTGATTTTTTTTTATTATAAGAAAATGTTGTCAAAGGTGAGGTTTCCATTAAGGTGGAAGTCCATTGGCTGTTGATGGAAGTTAGTTTTCCACAAAAAAACAGAACAGACTTGTGCCTTTTCAAGCAAATGATTTACCGGAGAAAAAAAAAACTATAATATGCACAAGAAATTTTAATTGCTATAAATAAATTTTAATTGCTATAATTCCAGAAAAAAAGAGTTGAAGATGAGAATCTATAGTTACCTAGTAACCTGTGAATCCCATCCAGATATACTGGCTGCGTATGTCAAGTCAGCCCTCCACCTTGGCACCTTGTCCATCTTCCACTTGAAATTTTTTTCAAGCTCAGCAAATGCATTTCCAAAACTCCCAGTCTGTTCATCAACATCAGATGGGTCCACATGATAGAAGACCGGTAAAACAATCTGCCCATAAGTCTCTTTGCATTCAAGTATTTTCACCAGTTCATCCACACACCACGGAGAAGATGCGTAGTTCTTGGAGAAAATTACTACAGAAATTCTTGATTCTTCAATCGTTTTCAGAAGGGCAGGGGTAATTTCTTCTCCTCTTTCAAGTCCATCATCAATGAATGTCTTGATTTTCTTACGACACAAAGCATCATAAAGATGGCTGGTAAAATTATTGCGCGTATCCTTGCCTCTAAAACTAAGGAACACATCATACTTCCTTTTACGAGCAACAGCAGATGAAGATGCCATATCAGACAGTTACAAGATCGTGTCTTCCTCAATCACTAAGAATCGAAATCAATAACTGCTCTCCTTTTTCTCCTAAAGACCTACAAAGAGCACCCACTTCAACAGCTGAACATTCGTTAAGAGAAATTGAAGTCTAATAGTACAAGAACCCACACAGCTTATATTTATCAGAAAATTCCTCAAACTCTTAACGATGGATATATAGTGGATTAATTTGATATGATCTATCTTAACATGATCACTCGTCACTTGCTATATACCAATGCTAGCTTGCTATTACTTTCATTGCAAGAACAGTCACTAGCTGAGCAAAAAGAATTACAGATGGAAGAATTAATACGTTCATGAAACAAACTTATCAAACTCGTATATATAATCTTAAATAAAGAAGACGCATGAACCAGAAAGACTTACCAACAGATCATAAGAACAGTTGACTTGTGTTTTCCATCAGCAAATAATACAAAGAAGAAGCTGAATATTGTTGATGATGAGAGACGATTTTTCTTGTCTATTGCCTTCTCCTACTCCTTCAAGTAAATTCTTACAGACAATCTAATGTCACCGTTATCTAAATGAAAGATGGTTTGATCAAGAAATATGTGAATGTGAGAAGACTTTGGGGTCAATACCAATTATTGATCAAGAAACAGGTGCGTGAGAGAAGACTTTGGGGTCAATACCAAATACTTCGGCCAATGGACTTGTCAATAGCAACGGTACCCTGTCAAATGGATGGGCTTCCTAAAGTTACTTGTTTGGGTCTTCCAAACCAAAATCTTAACCTTTTTAAAGTCTAATAAGTAAAAAAATGGCTAGCATGATTACTTCCCTGGTAATGAAATGAATCGTACTGTTTTGTTTTTTTTTTTTTTTAAGTTATTATGATATGTGCTCCATGTGTAATTCGTATTATTTTTATATTTAGACTAACCAAGTACTAAAGTAACAAACTATTAAAAATATATACCAATTTTACAAAAATATATATTTTATAATTGATGATAAAATAATGTTCATTTCAGCTGGTAATTCTACTAAATAACAATTATCATCTAGTTTTATAATTTAATTTAATTTTTATTTTCCTAAAGAAAAAAGTAATTAATCTTTTAACATTGTTTTGCTTTATGATTTATCTTAGTTATTTGTTTTTCATGCATACGCATGAGATTCTTGATGTGTCACGAAAATGTTTAATCTCTTGGTTAGGACATTATGACATTACTATACAGCCACACAGATTCAATTCATCTAAACAGGAGACCTTATGTTCAAATAACACAATGAAAAAAAAAAAAAGGAAAAGTGTTTTTTTTTGCAGATCTGAATCCATGTCGTGAAAAACATGTTGGGAATGGTTTCCCAGATTCATTATAAATTGTGTACGGCTAATAGGTGATTTTAGTGCACTAGATAAGAGTCATTTATCATTCCAAATTAATTCATGTGTTTAATTTTTTGTTTATAATTTAACATATTTAGTTAATTTCATTGATTTTTATTTGAATATTTGATTTTTATTTTTTTATAACACAATTCAATAATAAATGAAATCTAAGAAATACATTCAAATAATGGCTAATGAATATCCTAAAAGCACTCGTTTAATAACTTTTCACCTATCAATGTAACCTTTAAAGTCGTTTAATAATTTTGATTATATATTCCTTTATGATGGTTTACTATTCCTCTGAATAGTAAAGAATCTTTATATATATATATATATATATGTTTTTGTTAGTCGTAATAATTTTCTTGTTGTTATTAATTTGGCAGAGGCACGCATGATAGGATGCAGGTCGCGGTTCGAGAATGGATGGCAACACTTATTTTTTTATTTTTTACAAACAGCAGATCATCTATAACTTTTAAAAAAAAAAAAACGGATAATATATTATTTACCATTTTAATTCAAAAATAAATAAATAGATAGAGCTAGGTGTTGGGCCCAGCCCTTTGTGTGCGCTCTCTCACTTCCCCCAATAATAATAATAATAATAATAAATTATTCATGAAGATTCAATTAAACTTAGTGTTTTATAATTAAAAAAATTTAAATATACTCTAAAAACAATTTTATCACATTTAGGATTTTTTTTTATTTTTTTACCACATAAAATATGAATATAATATTTTGATATTTGTTTTGTTGATTTACTTTAACAATTATAAAATTTTTTTTCAATTAAAAATATTGTGTTGATTAAGATAAACAAGAGATATATTAAAAAAAATTATCTTAATATTTTTTAAAAAATTATAATTGTATTTTTATGTTTAATAATATACTAAAAAATTTTATAATACCTTTATTTTTTTATTTTTTAAAAAATTAGATCTCTCATATCATAGCGGGAAAAGCATTCCCTAAGCTAAGTAGAGGGAAAGCCTTGTTTAGAAAATAAACATAGGCCCAAACTGAAAGGCCACAGAAATTCAATTCATCTAAGCAAAAGACCTTGTGGTCCCTTTAAGCAAGGGAGCAATATTTCACTTTTCTAGAAAAACATGAAAATAAAATTATGTTCAAATAATACTATGAAAAAAAAAAAAAAAAAGGAAAAGTGTTGTTCTCGGATCTCAATCCATGTCGTGAAAAACATGTTGGGAGTGATTTTCTCCCCCGCTGCAAAAAGTAAATAAAAAATGCGCATCTCAAAGAATTTATGATATTAGTAATTTAAAAATACTAAAATAATATAATTTAATAAAAAAAATAATTTAAAATTCACACTCAAACACCCGTAATTAGCTGCACCCTAGTAATGATCTCTTTGTCCTAATATCCATCTATCAATTGATTTGATGGTCAAGTTTTCATGTTTATTTCTACTTACAATTAATTGAACAATAAAACCAACACTGTATAACACGCACAATAAGCTTCTTGCTAATCTCATTTTTATATTATTATTGCTAAGTTTATTTTTAATATTATAATATATGCTATTTTTTAAAATTATTTTTTATTTAAAATTATATTAAAATAATTTTTTTATTTTTTACATTAGTATATCAAAATTACCAAAAAAAATAAATAAAACATTAACTTATTTTAAAAATATATATATATATATTTTTAAAAAGACTTCAAAATAAAATCTTTTAGTATTTGGATAACTTTTGTTTTTTTTTATTTATAAAGAAAAAAACATTTAGTTAGACAAATAATCTCTACATTTACACTCAAATTCATTTATAAAGATTTATTTTTTATTTATTTTATTATAAAATCATTTCATAATAATTTTAATCAAACATATATTTTTTAAAAAAATTATAATTATAATTATAATTATTTATTTATTTTTAACCGCAATAACTATACAAGTGTCGATAACAGAAAAGACTAGGAGATGGGCCTTACGAAATGTTCATCCAAAATAGAGTTCAAAAAATTATTATAGCTCAGTTTAGTATTAGCAACTACTACTAATAATAATATGAGAGTTAATTATAGGGGTTTGCTTTATCTGTAGTCTCAGGTTCGAGCCCTGTGGTTGCTTATATGATGGCCACTGGAGGCTTACATGATCGTTAACTTCAGGGCCCGTAGGATTAGTCGAGGTGTATGCAAGCTGATCCGGACACCCACGTTAATCTAAAAAAAAAAACAGGAGAGTTAATTATAATATGTTAAAATGATATATTAAAAAAAATATCATGGAAATACATAATAAATATATTTGAAAACGTAGAGACATATTAGTATAATGACGGTACTTCCATTCTATGCTAACATTGAAAAGTACAATATTAAAATAAAAAAATAAAAAAAATGCTTGCAAGAAAATAAAAGCATGTCGTCATATTAAAATATAATTATTTAATCTCTATAATTTTAAATCTATAAATAACATAATCTTATTTTATTAATTTCATATATTTTTTTAATAAAAATAAAAATTTAAGTACATAGGATGAAAAAAAAACATATGAGAAAAGAAGGTATATTTCATTCGCAAATGACTTAATTAGCCTTTGTCAATTCTAGTAAAAATCATTAATTTTGCTAAACTACAAGGTCTAAATTTTAACAACAACAATAATATACTAAAGTTTTTTCTAAAAGATATGTAATTGCACTCAAAGATAAGTAGGTTTGTTAAATTATGCAAAAAGGAAAGAAGAATACATTAATCTTTGATTGGTACATGAAATGAACACCATCGCTGATAAAAATAAATAAAAGAATAACCCAATTATCATCTTCAATTTTTTTTGGACTCAGCAGCAATTCACCCCACTATATCCTTGTCAAAATAATTATTAAATTATTTCTACCGTGAAACCCAAGTGTCACATTAAATATTCCTTCTTGTTTCTCTACGGGCTTGGAACATTGTTCTCTAGGCTTCCATCGTTGCTCTAAGGTATGACAACCTTGTTCTATGTGCTTGCAACCTTGTTTCCAATCCATGTTTATCTTTAACATCAAGTAGACGAACCCCGCACTCGTGTACTTGACAAGCATCTAATGCTAAGAGAATGCCGTTCATGTCTTCTGGTTGGAATTCAATTGAGACCTTATTATATTTACTAAACATATCATTTTCTTTCACAACCAGACAATGATCAAATCCCACAAATATGTGCTCTGAGCAGATACGTCTCTCATCATTCCAACCCTGGAGATAACAATAAAGATCATGGCTATCACCGTGCTCATTGTGGAAGTGATATGTGCATTTAACTTGCAAACTATGTTTGAAATAATGAAATGCAATGACAGCGCAAAGAGAGAAACCCAAGAACTCGCTATTAGCCCAATGTGAAGATAGCTGGCATGTCACTGTTGATCCCCAACTTTGATGGCTAAACCACTTCGGAGTTGCATCTCCACAGAGGCATAAACTAGATACCCTTTTTGAAACATTGGGCTCCTCCTGTTAACAGAATTTCAATAACATCTTTTTAAAATGAGACATGACAAATAGAGAAGAAAAGAAACATACGGTATAACTCTCTGGAATAAAGTGGAAAATCCAATAAGGACCTCACCAAGAATGCATAGGTCCTATGCATGACCAAATAATCCTCCCAACTCATGCCTTGGAACATTGCTCTCTTGCCTTGGAACCTTGCTCTCTTGCCTTGGAACCTTGCTTCCAATGCATCACAATAATAGTCGATGCAATGTATCTCATCTTCATACAGTAAATGGACCCCACACTCGCGTACTTGACAAACATCTAATGCTAAGAGAATGCCGTTCATATCTTCTGGTTGGAATTCAACTGAGACCTCATTATATTTACTAAACATATCATTTTCTTTAACAACCAGACAGGGATCAAATCCCACAAATATGTGCTCTGAGCAGATGCGCCTCTCATCATTCCAACCATGGAGATAGCAATAGAGATCATGGCTATCACCGTGCTCATTGCGGAAGTGATATGTGCATTTAACTTGCAAACTATGTTTGAAATAACGAAATGCAATGACAGCATAAAGAGAGAAACCCAAGAACTCGCTATTAGCCGAATGTGAAAATAGTTGGCATGTTATTATTGATCCCCAACTTTGATGGTTAAACCACTTCGGAGTTACATCTCCATAGAGGTAGAAACTAGATACCCTTTTTAAAACTTCAGGCTCCTCCTGTTAACACAATTTCAACAGCATCTTTTTAAAATGAGACATGACAAATAGAGAAGAAAAGAAACATACGGTATAACTCTCCGGAATAAAGTTGAAAATCTAATAAGGACCTCACCAAGAATGCATATGTCCTATGCATGACCAAATAATCCTCCCAACTCATGCCTTGGAACATTGATCTCTTGCCTTGGAACCTTGCTCTCTTGCCTTGGAAACTTGCTTCCAATGCATCACAATAATAGTCGAAGCAATGTATCTCATCTTCATACAGTAGGCGAACCCCACACTCGTGTACTTGACAAATATCTAATGCTAAGAGAATGCCGTCCATATCTTCTGGTTGGAATTCAATTGAGACCTCATTATATTTACTAAAAATATCATTTTCTTTAACAACCAAACAGGGATCAAATCCCACAAATATGTGCTCTGAGCAGATGCGCCTCTCATCATTCCAACCATGGAGATAGCAATAGAGATCATGGCTATCACCGTGCTCATTGCGGAAGTGATATGTGCATTTAACTTGCAAACTACGTTTGGAATAACGAAATGCAATGACAGCGCAAAGAGAGAAACCCAAGAACTCGTTATTAGCCCAATGTGAAGATAACTGGCATGTTACTGTTGATCCCCAACTTTGATGGCTAAACCACTTCGGAGTTACATTTCCATAGAGGCAAAAACTAGATACCCTTTTTGAAACATCGGGCTCCTCCTGTTAACACAATTTCAAAAGCATCTTTTTAAAATGAGACATGACAAATAGAAAAGAAAAGAAACATACGGTATAACTCTCCGGAATAAAGTGGAAAATCCAATAAGGACCTCACCAAGAATGCATAGGTCCTATGCATGACCAAATAATCCTCCCAACTCATGCCTTGGAACATTGCTCTCTTGCCTTGAAACCTTGCTTCCAATGCATCACAATAATAGTTGATGCAATGTATCTCATCTTCATACAGTAGACGAACCCCACACTCGAGTACTTGGCAAACATTTAATGCTACGAGAAAGCTGTTCATATCTTTCACTTGGAATTCAACTGTGACCTCACTGTATTTACTAAACATATCCTTTTCTTTGACAACTAGAAAGGGATCAAATCCCACAAATATGTGTGCTGAGTCAATGCACCTCTTATCATACCAACCATGGAGATAGCAATAGAGATCATGGCTATCACCGTGCTCATTGCGGAAGTGATATGTGCATTTAACTTGCAAACTACGTTTGGAATAACGAAATGCAATGACAGCGCAAAGAGAGAAACCCAAGAACTTGCTATTAGCCCAATGTGAAGATAGTTGGCATGTTACTGTTGATCCACAACTTTGATGGCTAAACCACTTCGGAGTTACATTTCCATAGAGGCAAAAACTAGATACCCTTTTTGAAACATCGGGCTCCTCCTGTTAACACAATTTCAATAGCATCTTTTTAAAATGAGACATGACAAATAGAGAAGAAAAGAAACATACGGTATAACTATCCGGAATAAAGTTGAAAATCCAATAAGGACCTCACCAAGAATTCATAGGTCCTACGCATGACAGAATAATCCTCCCAACTCATGCCTTTGTACCTTGCTCTGTTGCCTTGGAAACTTGCTTCCAATGCATCACAATAATAGTCGATGCAATGTATTTCATCTTCATACAGTAGATGAACCCCACACTCGCGTACTTCACAAACATATAATTCTAAGAGAATGCCGTCCATATCTTCTAGTTGGAATTCAACTGAGACCTCACTGTATTCACTAAACATATAATCTTCTTTAGCAACCAGGCAGGGATCAAATCCTACGAGTATGTGATCTGAGTCAATGTGCCTCTCATCATACCAACCATGGAGATAGCAATAGAGATCATGGCTATCACCGTGCTCATTGCGGAAGTGATATGTGCATTTAACTTGCAAATTATGTTTGAAATAACGAAATGCAATGACAGCGCAAAGAGAGAAACCCAAGAACTTGCTATTAGCCCAATGTGAAGACAGCTGGCATGTTACTGTAGATCCCCAACTTTGATGGCCAAACCACTTCGGAGTTACATCTCCATGGAGACAGAAACTAAATACCTTTTTTGAAACATCGGGCTCCTCCTGTTAACACAATTCTGTTAACACAATTTCAATAGCATCTTTTTAAAATGAGACATGACAAATAGAGAAGAAAAGAAATATACAGTATAACTCTTCGAAATAAAGTTGAAAATCCAATAAGGACCTCACCAAGAATTCATAGGTCCTACGTATGACAAAATAATCCTCCCAACTCATGCCTTGGAACCTTGCTCTCTTGCCTTGGAACCATGCTCTCTTGCTTTGGAACATTGCTTCCAATGCATCATAATAATAGTTGATGCAATGTATCTCATCTTCATACAGTAGGCGGACCCCACACTCGTGTACTTGACAAAGATCCAATGGTAAGAGATTGCCATTCACATCTTCTAGTTGGAATTCAACTGAGACCTCACTGTATTCACTAAACATACAATATTCTTTAGCAACCAGGCAGGGATCAAATCCCACGAGTATGTGATTTGAGTCAATGTGCTTCTCATCATACCAACCATGGAGATAGCAATAGAGATCATGGTTATCACCGTGCTCATTGCTGAAGTGATATGTGCATTTAACTTGCAAACTATGGCTGAAAGAATGAAATGCAATGACAGCGCAAAGACAGAAACCCAAGAACTTGCTATTAGCCCAATGTGAAGACAGCTGACATGTTATTGTAGATCCCCAACTTTGATGGCTAAGCCACTGTGGAGAGACACCTCCAGGGAGGCAGAAACTACATGCCCTTTCTGGAACATCGGTTAGCTGTTAACACAATTCAAATAACATCTTTTTAAAATGAAAGGTGGCAAATAGAGAAAAAAAAAAGATGTATATCAGAGATTTGAGAAACAGACCTGATGGAGCCTTTTGGTATAAAGTTGAAATTTCATTAATGAATACGGCAAGATTTGATTGATCCTACACAAGCTCAAGCAATTAGTGAAAATGAATTCAAAAATGTTCCCCTTAACTACATTTGATGAGCTTGATTCTAGATAATTCAATCTCTCGCAATTGTCTGCATCCAACTTTGATAGCCGTGGTGGAAGCTCCGGTAATGATTCAAGTCTCTTGCAATTCCTTAATCCTAGATATTGCAACTCCAAGAGTTTATTGATGCTTATAGGCATAGTCTTAAAATTGTTTCCACTTAGATCTAACACTTCGAGTGACGATAGACAACCAAGACTGTCTGGCACTACCGATATATGGCAACCATCTAGATTTAGCTTACGCAGATAATATAAATCCTCCCATCTCATTTGCAAGTCAACAAAACATGCGATGTCTTTAAGATATTTGCAGTTTCCCACTTCCAAGCAGGCAAGTCCGTTCAGATTTCCAATCGGTGAAGGCAACTTTGTTATGCGTGTCTCTTCTAGATAGAGATAACTCAAACATACCATCGGCTCCAAAACTTCTGGAAAATCCCTAAATTGGAGGCAACCTGAGAGATTAAGCGTTTGCAGGTTTTTCAACTTGCAGATGCTGCTTGGAAGAATCTCAAATTGTTTGCAGTTTCGCAGGTGCAATTCAGCAAGATAAAACAAACATTCTATTGAAGAGGGAATCTCTCGTATTGCTGTCCCATTTAAATACAGCTTCTCTATATTATTAGAAACCGTTGGAAACTTCGTGATACTTGAGCAACCGGAAAGATCAAGTTTTTTAAGGCATCCCAACTTAGAAACCGCTCTCGGCAGATTCTTTAGCCTGTTGCAGCCACCTAGATCTAAATAAATGAGTTTCCTTAGAACACAAATTGAAGATGGCAGTTCTTCTATTGCAGTTTCATTCAAGTACAAGTATCTTATATTCCTTGAAAAGTCGGGAAGCCTGCTGATAGAAGAGCATCCAGAGATGTCAACAATTAGAAGAGATGTCAACAAATACATGTTTTCTGGAAGATTCACCAGGAGTTTGCAGTTCTTCAAAGTCAAAGCAACAAGTCCACTGAGTTCCCCAATTGATTGGGGAAGCTCCTCAACAGCAGTCTCATTTAAATTTAAATATTTCACTTTCCTTGCAGTTTCTGGGCACTTCTTGAGATTTGCACAACCAGAAAGGTTCAGAGTCTCCAGACAACTTGAATTAAATCTACTGGGAAGATTGATTAGTCTTTTGCAGCCTCTCAAATCTAAATCAACAAGCTTGTCCAGATGCTGTATAGATAAAGGAACCTTAACTAAACTTGTACAGAATTGAAGATTCAGCCTCTCAAGGTTTCTGGCCTTTGATAGGTCTGGCAGGAAAGTTATTTGCTCACAATTGCTGAGGTTGACATCTTTTAAATTGACGAGATTCTGAAGCAAAATGCAATCAACACAAAGAAATTACACATGCATATCGCACAAAATTTCAAAGAAAGAACTATGCATGCATAGAGTTCTTTTATAGTACCTGGTCTCCTCTCCACAGTCGGTTAACCTTGCTAGATGAAAGGTTAAGCTCAACAAGGTTCTCTGGACAAAAATTGCAAGGCAAAGATGTCAAAGGGTATCCATCCCAATGGAGATACCTCAACTCTTCAGAAAGAGACTCGAGGCCATGAGGAAGGTGCACTCTGCATTTAACTCCAGCTTTAGAATTATAAATTTTTAGCAGTCTAAGTTTATACATCCTTGCGAAGGCTGTAGAGCTCAACTCTATTTCTCTTATTTTTGAAACATCCAAGAATATCCCTTCAACTTTTCCAGTTCCCTGAAAACCAGTGAAGGAGAAACAAAGTTTAAGTAAGATTTTAAACTTACTAGTACAACCATATTGCATTGCATATGAAAGGGAAAACTTTCGGGGTATATGAATCTCACCAGATTATTGGTCAACACTTGATATACATCTTTAGAACTCCACAATCTGCTTTGTCTTCCTAGCCCGTCAAGAGATTCTTTTCGAACTACTTCATGGGCCATTTGTTGCAAAAGATCATGCATTTCAACCTTGTCATCTGAAATTTTAATGAGACACCTGTCAATGAGAACACTAAATCCAATATCTGTTTTGAAACCGCAGCCATCTAATATCCGCTTTACATAATCAACTCGAAGCCCTTTAAAAAAACATGCAATGTCGAGAAATATACTCTTCTCTTCACTATCAAGTGCTTCATAACTTATTCTCAACACACTATGAACTTTTTGCCGAGTTAGTTTTTCAACCTTCAATGCACTTTCCCATTCTTTTGTCGTTCTGCCAAATAGAAAGGAACCTAAGACTTTAAGAGCTAATGGATTCCCTTTAGCGTAATTTATTGCCCTCACAGACAGCTCCATATAATTGTATGGGAGCTGGTTATCCTTAAATGCATGCAAACTAAAGAGATGAAGGGCTTCCCGGTAATTCAGTCCCTCAACCTCAAATATTTTGTCTGCATATTTCTTAAGAACCTGTTTATCTCTAGATGTTAGGATAATTCTACTTCCTGGACCAAACAAATCACATCCTCCAAGTAACATTTCAATTTGATCTACATCATTCACATCATCAAAAACAATCAGAACCTTTTTACGGCAGATCCTGTCTTTAATGAAAGGGTGTCCAATACGTGGAGTGCGAATATGTAGATTTTCTTCCTCTGTTATTTTAGAGAAAAGTTCATCTCGCATACGAAATAATCCTCCATTCTTTTCTGATTCCTCCCTCACATTTGGAAGAAAAAAGTGACCTTCATATTCCCTTGCGATCTTGTTGAAAATCTCTCCAGCAATGGTTGTCTTACCAGTACCACCCATGCCCCAAATTCCTACAAAACAAACCTCCGGTAACTGTGTGCATAATAAGGCTTC
>Ga0325401_1002963_pt1 | contig 15340 bp, 10 predicted proteins | sample PopdelMetagenome_FD_205666 | JGI IMG/M metagenome (GOLD analysis project Ga0325401, IMG submission 205666) | Populus deltoides microbial communities from Bellville, Georgia, United States - Xylem-PdKOR-R2 | ecosystem: Host-associated > Plants > Phyllosphere > Stem > Wood/Secondary xylem | place...
TTTTATCTGATACCAGCATATGCATGAGATTAGAATTACTTATATAAGTAGGATTCAAATCTGTAACATTATAAATAGAATCAAATGCTATTATAAACTAAGGTCAGCCCAACATATTCAAATTTCTGCAATTTATATTCTATCTTTTCCTAAAGGGTTTTATTTCTTTAGATTTATTTATTAATTTCCTTTCTTTATTACTTTATTTATTGTCTACAACTAAGATAATTGCAAGCTTTTCTCCCTTAAGTCTTATGTGTTTTATTTCATAATGGTATTTTAGAATAGATAGCCTTTACTAATGGTCCGAGATCTAAAATCCCCATTTCTTTTAATTAGAGGTAGTTATTGTCTTATTACTGGTTCAATTCTAAAAATATTTAATTAGCAACATAATAAATTAGTATGCCAATCAGAAAATGATTTTAAATATGTTTCAAAAGTCAATAAAACATGCTAAAAACAAGGTAAACTCATTTTTATTGTATTGGACAAATAGTCAGTACAAACAATAGATAAAGATCAGCCTAAAAATCCACCATCTTCCTAGATTTTGATAGATCAACTATTGGAAGACATGTCTAGAGATAGGTATTCAATATCTAACTCACAACTACAACACAAAATTACATTCTCATCAGTTTTAATAGGGTCATCACCACCAACTATGAACAAACATGTTTATGCATCATCACTTCATACACAATTATACATGTATATAGTGTATGGATTATACAACGTTTTATGATGAATCATCTATAGTAAATTTTAGCCAATCAACCATGATTGTTCCTGAATGAGCATTTTACTCTCAATGCATAAATATCTTTAATATTAATATAAGAGCTTTTTAGATGGAGATGAAGAGCACAAGTAACATAACCTATCACAAAAACATAATGGCGGTCAACTAAACTATGTAAGCCATATCTAATCACTTAAATATGATATAATACAAGCTTAATCATAATAGGCCTAGTAAAATATGAATGTATTATTAGTATATATGCTCTGTAGCCAATTAGTTGGTTACACGTGATATTGAATTAATTTATGTGAATGAATTTAATATTTGATTAATAAATAGAGAGGAAAGATAAAGTTATTTAGATAAAAATGCTTTGCAAATAAAATTATAAAATTGTTATAATTATGATATTCATATTCTATCAAAATATTATTCATAAATGTTCCTTGTCGATACTATATTAAGACTGTATATTAATTGGAGTTGTTGAGACTTGTATATATTATGTTATTTTTTTATAAAAGAAAAAAATTGTTCTCATAAACTGAGACATTAGAAATACTTGAAACTAATATATAGGTGCATATCATGAAATATACATTGAATTAGCTTGCATTGAGATTTCATATGGAAAGATTACATGTTTCTATGAAAATGCTCAAGAAGTGATCCTTAGACTTAATATCACTAAGTTATATTATATAATGAATATTATACTTTAATCTTGACTATTTATTGTCCTAATCAAGGGTGATAAATGAGCAAATATTATGTATAACATGAACTATATGAAGGTATTTGAGAGATTAAGAAAGGATTTAACATCCTAGGTAAATTATAAAAAATATTCCACATGTTCTCAAATATTATTGATTGTGAAATCTTTGTGCCAAGTAGAATTAGATTTGAAAAGAGTTTTAATTCTTATTCAAATTATCAATGACTATAATGTTGAAAATATATATAATTTAATAGGGCATACACATTTCATGCTATAGTATTTAAATTAAAACATTCTTGATGAAAAGAAAATAATTATTCTAAAAAATTACTCATTAAAAAGTTAAGTCAAATCACACATGACTTTCCTAACATTTAGGAGATCATGACATTCTTGATGAAAAGATAATAATTATTCTAAAAAATTACTCATTAAAAAGTTAAGTCAAATCACACATGGCTTTTCTAAGATTTAGGAGATCATGACATGTTGCTAAACGGTGCACTTGATCTATAAATGTAGATCAATTAATTGTTGAATTAATAAATAAATTATTGAATTTATTTAAACCTAGTTTATTTAAGATTATGATTTTTATGTGGGCTAACTTATTAGAATCCTAATAAGTGGCACATATTAAACACTATTAATCAAAAATAAAATTGGAATAATTAATCAAGTATGACTTGATTATGAATTAAGTTTTAGAGTTAGAGGACTAAAATGTAATTGATACAAGGGATTATAATTCTAAACCTAGAAAAATCAAGTAGGGACTTAGTTGAATAAATTTTAAAAATTATCCTGAAATAATATATATGATATTATTTAAGGGGCAAAGTGATATTTGTCCATGGTTATTAAGTTTTTCCTAAGAATAGAATGTTATGTCTAATGTTTTGTATGTATAATGTATTATACACACTACACCTATACTAACATTCAGAGTAGAGGAAAGAAAACGCTAGCACTTAAGGCACATAGATTTCTCATTTCTAAAAAGGTTTTAAGATGTTTTTTTTCTTGATGGTTCATATGAATTATTATTAGAGGCCAGACACTTCAATAACTTATGACATGCGATATGCTAGCCTTGAAGAAGTTGATATATCAAACCTGAGAAAGAAGATCTGATCTTAAAGTAATTTTTGCTCAAACCATAAATGATCCTAGACTATCTAATTGGATTATTCGAACTCTAAAAAATTAAATTATTGTCTAACTATATCATTGGGACTTTAAAAAAATTTAAATTACCATTTTTGTTGCATCTAAGAGTTTTAGGAAACCGAACATATACACATTTAAGGGACAAATTCTAGGAAAATCTACAATAATAAGCATTTTAGTAAGGATGTTTAGAATGTTTATACCTTTCACAATATGATATGTTTTAGTGTATTGGATGTAGCAATAATCACAACCCAATCTAAACATGATAACTTGTAACACTCTACATACTCCTCAAGTAGAGAAACAACCAGAAGTTAATTGGCTCCATAAAATTTTTATTCCATACCATAACCTATTATTGAGCAATGTTATGCCTCATGAGAATATTATTTAGATGCTTAGGACTATAAGAAGCCATATTGGTCATAATCAAGAGTTTCTCTTCAAATCATGAATTCAAACTGTTAAAAAATCATTTAATATATAAAAAAATTATTTTTCAAATAAGGTAAAGAATAAATTATGGTTGTATTTCATAAAAGATCAGTGCATGAACATTATTCAATTGTGAAATAACTAATGATTATATCTTTATAAGATTTCCTAGATGAATAAGCCCTATTAAGGTCATTCAACACCTTCTTTTGTGATGGCTTTTGTTGTTTGAAAAGAGTGGAGGTAGTGTTGACAGACTTTTAAAGAGATTTATTTTTCTACATGAATAATGACTTTAATCTCTCTAAAGGCTAGATCAGACTTAGCCTCGAAAAGCTCCCTATCCAATTTTTCCCTTATATGAGCCACCTTGGCTTCTTGAGACTAGACTAGTAAGGAAGTATTTTTAAATGATTGGCTAACCTATTGGATAGTTGAATACATAGCCTCTCATGATTATGTTTTAAGCTCTAAAAAATTATTAGATAGTTTCATAGTCCTATAATACTTTTGTTGCAATATCTCTAGTACTAATAAAAGAATCAATACCCTTTTGTAGTTATACCAAGACTTTATTTACACTTTGACAAAATAAATCTTTGCGCTCTAGGGAGATTGTCCTTCATAAACTACTTCAAACCATCAATAAAAGGTTTATTACCTTAAACACTTTACTCTAGGGCAAGAATGACTAGTAATAACTCTCACAATTGGTTTTTTTTTTAAAGTTTATTTTAAGATGTGAAATGTCCACTAGTAGAGGAGCATAGATTTAAAAGAGTTGGATATCTAAGTTTCTTTGGTACAAAGAGAAAAATTTTCATCTAAATTAGAAATATTGAAATTAAAAGTTAAATAACAACATGGACTTATATGCCAACTTTGTGGAGTCATTACAGAAAATTAATATAACACCATGATTTTTTTCCTCTTCAACAAGAGATGCAAAAGCATCAATGCATTGGCCTTTTAAAGATATTATCCCTTGGATCAATCACTAATGTTAATCATTCACCTTGATTATTCTCAATTTGATCATCCATTTCTTTGTTAGAAGGTATAGCTTTTAAGGGGAATATAATAGTACTCTTGGTGTGCTTTTTCCTTCATAGAATGAATAACCAAGTTGTAATTAATACTCATGCTTCTACAAAAACAACTTTCAAAGTTCAAGACACACCTTTAACTTGGAAATAAGGTACCTTGTGAGGTTCCATCACCAAGGTTGAGCTTATATTAAAACTTGAAAACATGCTAAGTTTTTTCTGGTACTTTGACAGGATCACATTGCTAGGTAAAAGTAATTCAAGTTGATGGCACTTTACAAGTAAATAAGAGAGGAACTTCAATAGCTTGGGTGAGTGAGACATTATGGCTTTAAATAGCAATAGTAGAGGGTATAATTTCTAGAAGAGATAGAGTCACTAGTTTATGTAATAAACACTAAGAGTAGGATCAATCTTATGTCGTGAGACTGTATATAGAAAAGTACGAGAATGTAAAAAAACAACAAACTATAAAAAAATAAGTTTGAAATAAATGTTACTATCAAAGCCTTTAGGGGTATACCTTTTACTCGATGTAGTTAGAAGGTTAGTTGTAATTCTTATCTTGCTCCTTTTCTTGAGAGGTTGATCATCAAAATAGAACTTTGCTATTATATCTTTTAGAAAACATTGTATAACAATTCTAAGGTGGTAAACTTTCCTTACGTGGTCCATAATATCAAATACTAGTCTATTTGGACCACCTTTATCCACTCCATGCAGTATGAAAAAGAGAATTCCTTAGAGGAATCCTAATTGCTTAACCACTAGGTGAGGGTTATAAGGATCATAAGAATATGATTTGTCCTTTAGGATAAGGTTTTCAATCTTTTTTGTACCTTGTCTTAGTTAATTCCAATAGAAATATAATTATGTCGCTTACACTAGTGAGGTTCAGGAAGAATTGTACATATTCTCCAAAACAAATGAAGGTTATATGATCTCTTATAAATGAGGTTTTTCTCTCCTTTCTCTTTTTATAAGTCTTATAAATTCTACTTCACCTTTTACTAAATCCTACAAACGACTGGTATAAATTTTGTAGTTGCATAGATCTCTTTACTAATTTAGTGAAGGCTATTAATTATGACCAATTCATAAATAGTAATGGTCTCTAAGCCATACTTGAATATGAAAATATGTACCAAAATAGTATTGCATGTTGTCGAGTTATCTAGTGTCACTACCAGAAAATCGATAAATACAAATGGAAATACCGAGAGAATATTTCTGTCGGTATATTTTCAAGGGATTTTACCAACGGAAATATTTCATCGGTATATACCGAGGGAATTACAGTGGGAAAAAAAATAAAACAAAGCAAAAAAAATGATGACATGTCATTTTTAACAACCGAATTACCGACAAAAAATTCCGTCGGTAAAATCTTTGGTAAACTGTGAACATTGTTCATCATGTCAATTACAAAGGGAATTGTTGATGAAAAATTCCGTCGGTATTTTCCAGAGAGCTCCAGAACTGTTTACTTTCCAATTGCACTGTTAATTGTTGTTCTTTACAGAAAAAATCACTGACAGATTCAAAAGTTGTCGGTTTTATTTTACGGTTTTATAAAAAAATTCAATTAATTTAAAATTTTCATTTAAATATTATAGACGGAATCACCAAGGGATTGAAAAATTATCGGTGATTGTTGGTGATTTCTGAAAACTTTTTATGAAATTAAAAATTTAAATTAAATATTACAGACGGAATTACCGATGAAATAATTAAAAAATATTAATATTTAATTATCCGTCGGTAAAACCATCGCTAACACACCCAAATAAAAAGTCTGAATCCCCTTATTTTACAAGAGACAAACTCATTTCTTATTCTTCTTCTTCTACTACTTTTTCCCTATATGTAAAAAACATCAATATCTATTTATTTCTCTTCTCCTCTCCTCATCTCCTTCTATTCTCCTCTATGCTTGGGATGTCTTCTTCTTTTTTCTTCTTTTATCCTCTTATTCTTTTTAATTAATATGCTTTACGAAAAAAAAATTTATTTCCTTAATTTCACTTGCAACTACATTAAGGTAAGATTTTTTTTTCATGATTTGTTTTCGCTATATTTGTTTTTTTATTTTATTTTTAATTTTTTTTGTTCTTAATAATTATATGAATGTTGTTGTGAGATTTGTTTTTTCAAATGAGATCAATTTTTAGTTGATTTATTTATAGGATTTTTAAATTTTTAGCAATCACAACTTCATTTTTTTCATATGAAATTTTTTAGTTGAATTTATTTTTTCATTTTATTTATTTGTTGCAAATTTGTTTGAGTTGATTTTCTTCTTCTTCTTTTTTTCCAATCATTTTGAGTATATATTATAGAGTGTTGATTTATGTTAATTTAATTATTTTATAATTTTATAAAATGGATTTTTAAAATGTTTTTAAATAATTACTAACGGAATTACCGATGGTATTTTTCGAGGGATATACCAATGGAATGAAGCGGATAATTTTTTTTACGTGTCTGTTCCATCAATAAATTAGCGATGTAATAATATTCTTTTATTACCAACGGATTTACCGATGGATAAAAAATTACCGATGAAAGATTCACTGACAGAGTATTTTCGTTAGTGATTTTGTTGGTAAATTAATTACCGACGGAATATGTGTCTTACACCGATGGAAAAATTCCATAGGTAAAACTGTTAAATGTTGTAATGTGTAATTTACAAGAGCAAGACTCGACTATAATGGGATATTCTTTTTCCAAACATTTAAATTTACATGATTGTCTTGAAAACAAATTCTTTTATTTTTTTTTTTTTTTGCAATAACTAGGCAAAGTAAAAATCTTCCTCACCCTAAGGTATCCTTTTATAAAATAGGCCAAGTCATTCCTTTAAAAAGAAAAAAAAAAAAACTTTTAAGTACCATTCATACTAGACCATTTAAATTAAAGTGTTTAATGAACTTGTAATAGAGCAAAGTAAATTTACATGATTGTCTTAAAAACATAGTTTTTTTTTTTTTCAAAAGCGAAGGCAAAGTAAAAATCTTCCTCACCGTAAGGTATCCTTTTATAAAATGGGCCAAGTTATTATTATTTTTTTTTACTTTAAGTAGAATTCATATGAGACCATTTAAAATAAATCATTTAATGAATTAAATGAAGTTATGACAGGGCAAAGTAAATTTATATGATTGTCTTGAAAATAATTTTTTTTTTCCAATAAGTAGGGAAAAGTAAAAATCTTTTCACCCTAAGGTATCTTTTTATAAAATAGGCCATGTCATTTTTTTTTTTGAAGTAGCATTCATATTAAACCATTTAAAGTAAAACATTTAGGCCCCATTTGTTTGCAGGAAAGTAGTTTTCTTTTGAAAAGTGAATTCCAGGAAAGTATTTTTCGATGTTTGGTAGTGTAATGGAAAATGAACTGAAAAATATTTTCCAGTGTTTGGTTATGTTATGGAAAATGAACTGGAAAATAATTTATTAATGAATTAATTTTTTTTTCAAATTTATCTAATGTATGAAAAATATTAAATATAAATATAAATATTTAATCACTTATGATAAAAGAATAAAATCTAAAAAGTGTAATGATGAATTTTTTTTATTATATCTTATATTCATATATAGCTTATTTTATAAAATATAACTATATATATCATATAATATTATAGAGATATAACCTTGATAATTTTTTCATAAATTAATTTTTTTTTCAAATTTAAAAGCTTAAAATATGTTTTTTTTTCATATGAAGAAAGCCAAATTAGTTTATGGTATTAAGATTTTTTTAACCAAGAGTTAGATATTTGGGTTTTTTGGTATGAAGATTTTTTTAAAAGATAAATAAATACAAAAATAATTTGATAGATTTTTTGGATAAAAATTGCTTTTTTTTTTACGGGTATAGTCAATTATCCCTGTAATATCCCTTTAATATATATCAAAAAAGCATTAAGAAATAAATATAAATATCTTATATCAAACATAGTCATGCATAAATATTAAGTTTTAATGTAATACTCATACATATGAGTTCAAATTAACAAACATTAATATGCTAGACCGAATTAAACAACTAAACATACTTGTCAAATAACAAACATAAACTTTCTTATCATAGTGAAATCATCTTAGCAATCAGGCCTGTAGCTGCGTTGGTACATAAAATTCTGAACTCAAATTTTTTTCAAATTAGCATTTTTTACCATAAATGCTTTTGCCAACATTTCATGTTGGACCAAGTGATCAAATGCATCCCTAAGAGTGATCTCATCAAAGCCTTCAATTTTCATCACTTCTGTATATAGCTCATTAACATCAAGTTGATTTTTGCTAAGGCTTTGGATTGCAAATGCTACATCTCCAATATTTTTAGACAACTTTTCAACACTATCATTTTCATACATGCGATTTCTCTTCCTATGTTGCCTCTTTTGTGCACTAGAGGAAGATGTCCCTTTTCCTTTTGAAGTTTCTTCATATTCCCCTTCATTTTCAATTGAAATTGATTGCTCTTCAGTGTTCTCTTCCAAGTTGACATAAGCATATGATTTGGCATAATTTCCGGTTGCCATATCTTCTCCAACAACAATTGTCATTGCCTTATACATATCAAGTTTTTTGTTGAGATACTTGTCATGATTGGGATGTGCATGTTCATAAAGTTGAGAATATGAGATTTTTTAGTTCCTTGTATAACATTTTGGAAACAAAAGTAAATATAAAAATTAAGAAAAGTATAATATTAATCATACCTTCACTTCTTCATCATAAATATCTTTCGAAACTGTAATCATCTTCAAACAATCATCCCAACTAAAGCCACTTTTATTTTTAAGCTTGGTTATTATTCCCCATTCTTTTTTCACAGTTTTGAGATGATTGTTAACATGCTTAGGCTCGCATTGAACGTTGAACTTTTGACTAATTTCTGTAGCCACCTTAACAAAAGATTCTGCTCTAAAGGTGGAAGAAGGTTTGTTTCCTTTAAGTGCCTCCTCAGCTAATATCTCAAGTAGCATGTGAGACATAGGCTTAGACCATGTAAAGTGCTTGCCCTTGCATTTTTCATTTTGTGTGGTACTCATTTCTACAAAAAAAAAAGGTTACAAATTTATACAAAATATAATCATTCAATATTTAGATTTAATAAATTAAATATAAAAACTACAATTAATATTTAAAAGAGAATACATAAAATACATAAGAAAGTATAATAAAGTCAACAAACAATCCAAATACATAACAAAGATAATACAAACTCAAGTAAGACATAATAAAAACAAACATATATAATTAACACTCAATTACTAGTTTCTTTGAGTGTTATAATCATTCCACATGGTTGATGCAATCATTTCTCTTTTTGTTATCCACTCCCTATTCTCTTCCCTCTCCTCCCGTTGACTTAAGTTGATTGTTCGTCTAATTGGTTCACTTTCCGAACATATTTCTTCCATAAGAAAGTCATTTGGATCAACTCCCATAATGTGATTATGAATAATACAACATGCAAGCACAACATCTACTTGTGTTTCATAAGACCAAAAAGACTTTCCATCAATTGATCTAAAACGACTCTTCAAAATGCCAAACCCTCGCTCAATAGCAGTTCTCAAAGAAGAGTGTCGAAGATTAAATAGCTCATTTTCATTTTCCGGTGAATGTTCTGTAAACTCGTTCAAGTGATATTGAACTCCACGAAAAGGAGAAATGATTCCTTTTCGAATACCGTAACCAGCATCACCAAGATAATATTTCCCTACAAATTAGAAAAAAAAAACCTATTACTATCTTTAGCTAATTAAACATTTTATATGTTTATTGCATATAATAAATACTTTATTATATACCTTCTGGAATTTTTAGACCACTAGGTCTTGATAATGCATCGCCTAAAACCCGTGAATCATGTGCACTTCCTTCCCAGCCAGCTAAAACATATATAAACTTCAAATCAAAAGTTATAGCTGCTAAAACATTTTGTGTTGTTCCGTCTTTTCGACCTCGAAACTTTCCTTGAATCTCAACAGGAACATTTGCAGGAACATGGGTACCATCAATTGCTCCCACGCAATCCTATATAAATATGAAAAAATAATTTATAACCTTTTCTTCTAGATGTAATTAATTAATGTATAAAAATATTGGTATTGTTCTCATACCTTAAAATAAGGATAGAATCTTCGATTATTCAATATCTCTGCGGGAACTGTATCATCTAGGTCTTTAATTAGGTGTTTGTGTAACTTAAGAACTGCTTTTAAAACAATTCTAAAGTAACGATGGATAGTTTCAACAGACCTATAGTATATACCACTAATAAAATGAAATCTTTGATTTTGGCCTACAATTTGTAAGAACACAATTACTTGCTCCCTAATAGACATATTTTGAGTTGATCGTAATAGGTCATGACTTGTGAGAACATCACACAATTTATATAAGACAACTGGTTTCATACGAATTTGTTCAACGCAATGTCTATCACCTCGATTCAAAATGCTATCCATATAGAATTCTCGTTGAGCAATTGCATTTATACGTGGTTCTCTTGGTATATAATTTCTATTTCTTTCTTGTTCAATAATAACTACCCCTGTAGCTATCACAGTTACAGCTGCTCCCATACATGCTGCATGAATAATCTTACTATCCATAACAAAAAAGTGAAGTTTTCTACTAACAAAACCTAAAAATTTGGGGAAATAAATATTAAAAAAGCATAAAAAATACTTACATAATCAATATAATAAATTATGCTCAAAGAAGATGATTCCCAACACAAACAATGCCTTAAAGGAAATAATTATATAATGAATTCTGTATCCCAAAACAACCAATACAATAATTTATTAATGAATTCTGTATATAAATATTTAACGAACTTAAGTTTTCTACCCAAACCATTTCAGTTTTTTATAACTGTGTAATATTTCTACCCAACATCAACGCACATAATATTTCACTGTCTAATATTTCTACCCAAACCAATTCCCCTTTCACTACTGTGCAGCATCATCAACCGTTGATTACGGTCCTAACCATATACTCTTCACTTATTAAGCTTGGAACCCACATCTTCACCCGGTTTAACCGCTGTCTAATATTTCTACCTAACATCAACGGGTATAATATTTCACATTCAAGATTTACCCAACCAATTCCCTTTTCATCATCAGCATCATCAACACACACATCACTGTGCATCATCATCATCATCAATGTACATACATCACGCCCAGAAAGCATAGGAAATGCACAAAGCACAGGAAACGCATATCATCAACTTATCAACAAAGAAGGAAAATCACATCGGGTGGTTCGGGTTCTACTGGAAGAGAAGCAATTGAAGAAAAGGAGATGAAGATGAAGAGATGGAGGGGAATTGAGATCATATGTTTTTGATTAAACAAAAAGAGAAACAGAGCATGGGTTTGCTGTGTTTTGTTCACAGAAACCAAACAAAATGTTTTGTTTGGTTTCTGTGAAAAAAACACAGCAAACCCGATTTCTGTGAAAAAAGCATAGCATGGGAAAAATAGGTTTGGGTTTGCTAAGTATGAGTTGCTGGGTATGGGTTGCTGTGTATGGGTTTGCTGTGTTTGGTTTCTATAAAAAATGCAGGGGTTTTGGTTTTTTGTGTATGGGTTGCCTGGCAAAGAGGTGGATCGGCAGGGAAGGAAACGGGGCCGAAGGGCGCCTTCGGTTTAATGAAAAAATGGGTTTCTTTGAGTTTGCTGTGATAGCAACAGTGGTGAAACGAAGGAATGGTTTGGTTTTCTGTGTATGGGTCTGTTTTTAGTTTCTGGGACAAAATTTGGGTTTGCTGTGGTTGATTTTTCCCAAGGGTTTGGGTGTGTTGTGGTTGAATGGGTTGCCTTCCCAGGGGTTTGGGTTTACACAGAGCATGGGAGCATGAGAGCATGAGTTGCAGTAAAATTAACAAGATAAACAAGGAACAAAAACGTAGCAAATATATCACAAGATTTATGCCATTAATATAACAAAAAAAATAAAAAAGATGAAAACAAAAATAGACATTTGAGGAAAAGAAATTACCTAGAAAAAAGCTGAGAGATGCTTCCAATTGATCTGCGTAAATTATTTGGGAGAGAAAGAGAGTTTAGGGATTTGACAGTGCATGTTTTGTTAATAAAGGAAAGGAAAGTGTTTTCCTTAGAATAAGGAAAGGAAAACACTTTCCTATCATAAAGCCTCTTGTTTTCCTTTAACCAGAATTGAATTTCCTTTGACCAATTTTCTTTATGTTCACCAAACATGGGAAAATGGTTTCCAGGAATTCATTTTTCTGGAAACAAACAAGGCATTAATGAAGTTGTATTAGCGAACTAGAAAGACTGATTTTGTAGTGGAATGTAAAGTTGCCATTTTAAGAAGGTTGTGTTTGGTATTCTTGATTGAAACTTTTTAGAAAAGACTCTTTTTTTATATAAAAGATTAAAAATTAGGTACAATTTAAGAAACCTAAACAATACGTCTGAAAACTAAAGAATAAGTAGTTTTTAAATTAAATTGATTGGCTCAAAACATTTGAAATTTTAGATATATTTTAAAACAAGATCAAATGATTTTAGAAAAATAATGTTATTTTTCCTCTCATACTTAGTTAATATGATCAATCAATTTTAATGCAAATATGAAGAGGTTAACATTTCTTTGTTTAAGAAATTCAACAATACAAAGGGTATTTTTTACAAATAAAATAAACATACACCTGTGAAGTATAGGGAACAATAATTCTTCACCATAAAACATGGAAAAGGAATTTAAATAAATTGTGAATTCGAAGAATCGACCAGCATCCAATTTCGTGGCTCTCACACTCTTTATTTATTTATTTTATTAACGTGGGTGTCCAAGCCAGCTTGTGCACACCTCGACTAACCCACGAGCCCTAATGTTAACGACTATGTAAGCCTTCAGTGGCCTTGAAGTTTGTGGGACTGAACTGATGACTTCTAGGAAGCAACTCAGAGTCTAATCAGTTGAGCTACACCCCTTGAGGTTACATTTATTCATAAGCCTGGTGGTGATGTTTTCTATATTGTGGTGTACGTGGATGACATAATTGTGATGGAAACCAATCTTAGTGTTGTTGATCATCTTATAATGCAACTTTCCAAGGAGTTCGAACTTGTTGACTTACAGGATCTTCATTATTTTCTTGGTCTTGAAGTCAAGAGAACAGTTAATTCAATTATTCTTTCACAATAGGAGTATCTTTTTGAGTTGCTGCACAGGATTATGATAGATAAGGCCAAACCAGTAGGCACTCCAATGGCTTCCAACACCATCATTAATCTCCCTGATGGTGAACCGATGACTGATACTACATTATATAGAATGACTATTGGATCTCTTCAATATACCCCCTAACAAGTCCTGATTTATCCTTTTGTGTTAATAAGCTTTGCCAATTTGTTATGTTGTCTAGATTATCAACCTATCTAGTTATTAAGATTGTCATTGAATTAAATTTCTAGTGCAGACGCTATAGTTGTTTAATGGTTAGGGTTAGTTATACTGTAAATTAGTTAACTGACTAATATTAAGAAAAGATAAATATTAAGAATATAAAATGACGTATTGTTTTAATTATTACTTTTGATTTTTGAAGGTGGATGTTTATTTGATATCAAAACATTTCTCTTAATAAGTTATGGTTTATTTAATTTAGTTTGATTACTTTATTTCTTTTACCCTTATTATAGAATGTACCTATATAGGAAATATTGTATATAGAAAATATTATAGTCATACTCTTGTGTGGTAATCTTCACCATTGCTATTGTATATTTCCCTACATATACTCCCCACCTGCAGCCGACCTTCTATCTCCCTCTCCCAAATGGAATCTGTAGTTATCACCGCCTTCTTCCCCCACCAAACCGGCGATACAGCCTAACCGACCAGCCACTCAGAAACTACCGCCGCTGGTTCCTTCTCCCAACAGCTGAAGCCCTAACCTGGAGCGCAGACCCCCGGTTCCTGCTCCCATGCTTTTGTCGTCCCTCTTCATATTATGGGGACAACACCTTCTTCTATCATTGTGTTGTCCAACACTCATCAAGTGGTCTCATTAAAGCTTAAAACCACCAACTATCTCTATTGGCGAATGCAGATGAAGCCATATCTTCTTGGACAAGGTGTTTTCCACTTTGTTGATGGCTCAGTGCCGTGTCCTCCCTTTCAGGTTTCTGACAGTTCTGATGGTTCTTATTTGGCAATCAACCCCACTTTTCTTCGTTAGAAGCAATAGGATCAGCTTATTTTAAGCGCACTATTCTCCTCTCTCTCCATGGACGTTCTGCATCTTGTGGTAGATTGTCAAACTTCTTCTTGTGTTTGACGCACTCTTGAGAAATCATTTGCTTCTCTATCGAATTCCCGCATTATGCAACTCTATGGATCCTTTCAAGATCTTCGGCAATGAGATGCTTCAGTTGCTATATACATGCAGCTTGCCAAGTCATTATTTGATGAATTGGCTGCTGCTAGCCGACCTCTTTCTCTTGAAGACTTCAACCTCTACATATTTCATGGTCTTCGCGGTGATTTTAAAGACTTGGTCACTAGTCTCGTAACCAAGGTAGAACCGTTGTCATACGCTGATCTTTACAGCCATCTCCTTGTTGCGATGTCGTGGTCGCACAAATTAATTACCCTAACTTTAAACACAACACACAAGTTAGTATAGAGCAAGCAAGGGGTCGATCCCACAAGGAAGATTCAAGTCAGATTTTTATGCTAGATGATATGCAATTTAAGGGGGGGTTTGGACGTTATCTAGGCTAAAGCAAAAGAAAACAGAAAACTATCAAACAAAATTTAATATAATTAGAAAATTATCAAGAGAACAAACCATGGTTGCAAGCACATATCCACCTATAGAAATCAGAACTGATCATAGAAACGAAACATCAATTTATATTCTGAATATTTATCTCTAACCCTAACCATCAAACATTGGTTAGTTAACGGATCCGCCGTATAACTAACCCTAACCATCAAACAACCACAGTGTCTGCACTAGTAATTTAATTCAATGGCAGCCCTAAAAACTAGATAAGTTGATTCATCAAGAAAATATAACTGTCCGCAGTCTATGTTTGATTTGATTGAATGTTCTCCCTAAGATTAATAACGTAGATCCGCCACAATTATTAAACTCAGTTGCTTCACAAGTTCATATACCACAACTCCGGTTTTGATATC
>Ga0325401_1002968_pt1 | contig 15327 bp, 9 predicted proteins | sample PopdelMetagenome_FD_205666 | JGI IMG/M metagenome (GOLD analysis project Ga0325401, IMG submission 205666) | Populus deltoides microbial communities from Bellville, Georgia, United States - Xylem-PdKOR-R2 | ecosystem: Host-associated > Plants > Phyllosphere > Stem > Wood/Secondary xylem | place...
GGTTCGGTTTTTTTGGTTAATTTTTTTTCGGTTTTCTCGGTTAAATCGGTTTTTTGGTTTTTTTTCCTTACCCCTAATCATCGCCTCCTTTTTTCCATCTAATTCAAATAAAATCAGTTTATTTGGTTCGTCAAGACTATAATCTAAGTTATTAGATTTTTTTTAAAAAAAAACATGTTTGTGGTACTTGAATATTTTATGAAAAAAATATCACAAACCCTTAGTGTAACAAGAGCCCATGTCTAGTTTCATCTATACAATCTGACTAATGCATTAAAAAGAATTTTATTTTTATGTTGCCATACTTGCAAAATTTGGCTGAAAATAATCAAATTTACAAATAAAAAAAATAAAAGGGTTCCAACTTATACTGTAGCATTGTTCATTACAGCTACAAAGTCATTGACATTATGTATTTGAACAGTAAAATAATGATTTTACAACATTTATAAACATGACATGATGGATCTTATGATTAGTCTTTTATTTATTTTTGCATAGTAAAATTACTTACATTTGAGACAAAAATTAAAGTGATGGCGGGAAGGTTTTTTTTTTTCATTTTAGATATATTATGAAATGACCATAATGCCATTGAATTAAAATTATTTTTGCCTTGGGTTAAGGCCTTGTTTTTTCTTTTTAGCTTTGTTGTTTTTTTGTAATTATTGAATCTAATCAAGGGTAATTTAGTATTTTAGGATATATAAAATATTATTTTATTTTAAAAACTTCGTTACAGGTGACAATCACACATGGATCCTCTTGTGCTATTCAGACTACTTGTATAGTGTCGTTTGATTGTCAAACTCTGGCTTTCATGATAACGTTTTGATTCTCACAACGTCGCCTCTATTCCTAAATTGTCATGTGTGGCAAAAAAATATTAGGTTTTGCATGGACAACTATTTTTTTCTTTTTTTTCTTTCTCTTCCTTGGTTGTAGAGTCTTTCCCTGCACATTTTCAAAACAACCCTTTGATTTTTTTCGGATTTGATCCCTGTATTTTTTATTTTAAATAATTCATGTAATTTGAATTTTCTTTCAATTTAATTCTCTTTTGATTTATTTACCTTTTAGACTTGGTCAACGTTCTTTTGATTATGATTTTTTAATCATTCTCTTAATTAAATTATATTTATAATTGCATCCCCCAATATTTTACATTATTTTTTTAATTGAATTATTTTTTCAACCGCACCCCTTAATATTTTAGTTTATTTTATTTTATGTCAGATTTGATCTTTATTCTTTTGATTGCTATTTGTTTTATTTTTAATCTTTTTTTTATTTGAACTTTCTTTTTTTATTTTGTTCCTCAATATTTTATTGATTAAGATTTTTCTAACTTTGCAGGTCACGAGTTTGAAAGATTCAATAAGATTGACTTAGATTTTCTAGGTTTTTTTGCAATTGATTTTTTATGATTTCATCATTCTATAAAGTTATCCCGATCATATATGCTAAGTCACAAGTTTCACATATTAACTCAATTTGATCTAGGTCAATATTGTTTTTATTTATTTAATTTTTATTATTTTTTTTTATCATATCATCAAATTAATTGAGTTTTAACCCATTTCTTGTATTTCTCTTACTTCTTGAAAAATGTTGCTTTTAACTTTTTTTTTCACTCTAAATTTTTTTTTAATCCAGCTCGAGGCGTGAATCTAATTTAAATGTGTTTATTTTTATAATTAAGGTTAATATTAAATTTAAATATAACTCAATTATATACAAACTCATGAGCCATGCACAAACCTCAATTTCAGCAACAAAAAAACTAAACACACCCTTTAACTATATATAAAAAAAAAACAGCAAAGCACGAAGTAGGTCCCACCCATCCAATATAAACTCTTTCCACGTGTCAAAAATCCTAACACATCACTCTCTCCACGTCATCGCCTGCCTCTCTCTAGTCTCCACTCTCTCCAGATTCTTTGTATTATCGGCGGTCAACGAATCAATCAAAATAAAACGCCCCTATATCCCTTAAAACGGCAACATTTTAATCTCACCAAGAAAAGAGAGAGTTACAGAACCGTCGATTACTACCGGAAGTGGTGGTGGTGGAAGATTCGCTATCTCGACGGTAGATGGGCAGGATGGGAAAGACATACACAGTGAATCCAATTGATTACAAGTTACTAGAAGAAGTAGGATATGGAGCGAGTGCCGTTGTTTATAGAGCGATCTATATTCCGTTCAATGAAGTCGTCGCTATCAAGTGTTTGGATCTCGATCGTTGCAACATTAATCTGGTTCGTGTACTTTTTTTCTTACTGTCTTGACTCATTTTTTACTTGATTTTTCTTGTAATTTGAAGTGATTTTTACTTTGATTTTAGGTCAGATCGTGTTTGATTTGATCGAATTGTGATTTTTTTGGCGTTTTTAGCTTTGAATGAACTTTTATTGAGTCGTTATAGTCAGCAGAGAAGCGGATTGATTGAGATTTTAAGTGATAATTGGGTTCATTCTTATGATTGTGATTGTTATTGTTATTGAATTTGATTTATGATTTTTTTGTTAATTTAGCGGTCTTGATTCGATATAGTATAGGATAGCTTATCTACAGTGAACTTTTCACTTTGAATTATAGATACAGGTAAAATTTTCGATAAGTTTTTATTTCAGAGTTTTTAAGCTTTATTGCATTTGTAAAATTATTTTTAATGAATTCGAGACTGATATGTGAATTTTAGTTTATATCGGATCAAAGTGGAAAAATTTGGCAGACTTGAAATTGTTAATTGCAATATGCTTTTCATATCTAATTATGTATGCTTACACTTTTCATATCTAGTTAGTGAAATGAAGTTACAAAAAGGGCTGGTATCTCTTGGATTAACCTTTTGGAGCTGGATATAAGAATTTGCAAAATTCAGTCATATTGGTGAATGGATTTCTGATCGTAGTGATATAAAACCCAGAAAAGGAATGTGCCTGGAAGCTTTTATTGAATATTTGAAAGACTATTGCTCTGGGTTTGTGCATTTGTCCTGATAGTAGATATTTTCAGTTGTTCTATTAGTTAAACTCTGCTCTTCTTACTGATTTTGTCTGTGTAAGCTGTTCATTAATGTCCATTGTTTATTTAAGTGGCTATTTGATGGATTTTTTTAATATAGGATGACATAAGGAGGGAAGCTCAAACCATGAGTTTGATAGATCATCCAAATCTTATTAGAGCATATTGTTCGTTTGTTGTTGACCATAATCTATGGGTGGTCATGCCATTCATGGCTGAGGGTTCTTGTTTGCACCTCATGAAGATAGCATATTCTGATGGATTTGAGGAGCCTGCTATCGGTTCTATTCTAAAAGAAACCCTCAAGGCTTTGGAGTACCTGCATCGACAAGGGCATATTCATCGGGATGTTAAGGTCAGCAAAGCATTAAGATGGCACAGTTATTTCACCAGATAGTCCAAGTTTCTCTTTTTTATTTTTCAACACCATGTCTCATGTTAACTTTTATTTTCAATTGTTTTTGCAGGCTGGAAACATACTACTAGATACAAATGGAGATGTAAAGCTTGCTGATTTTGGTGTTGCAGCTTGCATGTTTGATGCAGGTGATCGACAACGTTCTAGAAATACTTTTGTGGGGACTCCATGCTGGTAAATATTATCAGTAATGATTTATATGTAATTTGAGTTTTGAGATGTATTTATACTAGAAAGTGTTTTCCTCCGCGCTCTTTAACTTTCAAATTGCAGGATGGCACCTGAGGTTTTGCAGCCAGGAAGTGGATATAATTCCAAGTGAGTTTTTTTTTTAATGTAATTTGTCAAGTTAGATTTCCCTGATTGCAACTTATTAAGCTATGCTTACATCCACTTCCTGTGTTCCCTAAAACCCTTGGCAGTACTTGTCATGTTCCAAATTTGGGTTTGAGTGTATATATGCATTCTTGTGTGTGCAAACCTTGTAAATAAGTTTGGCTACACTTTTTAGTCTTGTTTTTGGATGACAGAAGTTCTCATGATACTTTCACTTCTTTCCTTGGAGGAACTCTCTCATACTCTCTGCTCTTTTTTTTCTTTTGATATCATTTTTTTTAAATGATGGTTAGGCAGAACTTGTACCTTTATCTATTGAAGAAACTGACTATAAATTAAAATTGAGAAAGAAAAGAAAACTCCTATAAGCTTGTTGCTTAATTGCTTCTTCCTTCCTGTTCAGGGCTGATATTTGGTCATTTGGTATAACAGCACTTGAGTTGGCGCATGGCCACGCACCTTTCTCAAAATATCCTCCAATGAAGGTATTTCCATTTATTAGTTTTCAACAAGAATGTTCACTGAGATACAAGTTGAGCTCAGGGAAGCTTTAATTTAAGTGGCTTACTGAGATACCTTTTATTTTTCCTGTTATCTTTCATTCTGTTAGGTTCTTCTCATGACCATACAGAATGCTCCTCCTGGTCTTGATTATGATCGTGATAAAAAGTTCTCTAAGGTATTGAAACTCTTTCTCACTAGATTTTCACAACAATGTATTTACTCTGAAAATGCATTTACATATAAGAAAAATTGCACCATTTTCTTTGCTGGCCTGGTAAGAATGTCGGAAGGCTTCTAGTATAGCTGTCATCACTGATTTCTTTTTCCAATGTATAATAAGGTTCTAATTTGAGGATTTCCAGTTGTGATCAGTCTTTTAAAGAAATGGTTGCAATGTGCCTTGTGAAAGATCAAACAAAGAGGCCAACTGCTGAGAAGTTATTGAAACACTCCTTTTTCAAGCATGTGAAGCCTCCAGAACTTTCTGTGAAGAAGTTGTTTGCGGACTTGCCCCCACTTTGGAATCGTGTGAAAGCTATTCAGGTTAGCGATCATATTGGTACAATGCTTGATTTGTGCCTCATGTTTTTCTGGTTGTGCTGTTTTATGAACTTGCTGAGATATTGCAGCTTAAAGATGCTGCACAGCTGGCTCTAAAGAAAATGCCTTCAGCTGAACAAGAGGCATTGTCACAGGTTAGCACACTTCTCAACGTCATAAGATGATGCTTTTCATCTGTTTAATTGATGCACTTGCAGAAGCTCATCATACATTGCTTTCCTAGCAAATACTTCTTCATTAATTTCTTCCTATTCCTTTTCTTGCTTGGTTAGATTACATAAGTTTAATGTTCATTTTAGCACCCTCAGCTGTTCTTAGACACTGATTTTTGGTTATATTTTTGAGTCATTTAAGTATATCCCCACTTTGGGGTTCTACAGATGTCTATTGCTTATCAAGACACTAACAGATGACAAACAGTGACCAGTGTCATTTGGTCCCATAATTGAATATCCCTTTTCTTTCTTACTGTTGAATGAGTTGACCAATAAAATGTTTCTTATGCTTTTCCGTAGAATTTTTTAAACCAGATATCATAATCCATAAGAAGCCATTTGTTCATAAAATAAAATATGATCATGTAGCTTTTAACTATAGACCCTGTTTAAATAAAAGAAATGGTTCAATTGAAACAAAAAACACTGGGTATTTCCTTGACCAGCTAAATGGAAAGAGATGCTGGCTTGCACTTTCTTTCTGGCAATCCCTGCCATAAGATCAGTATTATGTAACAAGGTTATAGCTCTTTTACTTCTTTTACTTTCTTCACCAAAATGTGCTCCTTGACTTGCTCTCGCTACTCAGTCCCATTGTAGAACCAAGCCAACAATACAGACAAATATAAGCACATATTCTTTTTCCAATAAAACCTGTTTATCTTAATTTTGTGCCACATTTAAATTCTTGGGTGATGGTATCTACTGTGTCAGGATATTTAGTATGGAGTATTAAGAACTGAAAGTATAATTGAGGACAAGCAACATTTATAGGTCAAATGTATTTGTACCCACAACCTACTTTATTATTTCTTTCTTTCTGACCTCTTATGTAATGACTTGTCTTACCCTCATCAGAGCGAGTACCAACGAGGAGTTAGTGCCTGGAATTTTGACCTTGATGATTTGAAAGCCCAAGCATCTCTAGTAAGCTAACCATCTAAATGCTTTGTTTAATGAGGCTGCATTTTTTCTTCATTTTGGTAGTATTTTTCTCGTTGGTTATACAATTAGGAGATAATTGTGCCTTTTCTTCTAGGTGCGAGATGATGATTATGATATTCTAGAGACGAGGGAAGAAGATGAAAGTGTGAAATTTGGTGGTGATAAGGTATAGATGAGTTATTTGTCACTGAAGACTTCTTTTATTAATCTGAAGTTGTCACCAGGCCTTATATATTTACTTTTGCTTCTTGAGATACCTCTGTTGCTTTAGGAATTTTTTGGTTCTCAAGCAAATGAGCTTGTTTGTTGTTTGCAGGTCACTACTGGTTCCCAATCTAGTTCATTGAATGTAAATTCGAAGAGTGAAATGCAGCAGGCTGAGTACAGCAGACAATTAAGTGGTGGTAAATTGCCTCGGGTGGATAACTTAAACAGAAAGGGCAGGTTACCAGAAAGTGACTTGCTGGAAACCAGTAGCCAGGAAAAAGTTGGGTGGAAGAGAAATGGATCAAGCACCGAAGCAAAGGCGTCAACCTCAGAAAATGATGTGATGCAAGCCAAGGCCAAAACAGTGAAAAGTCACCAAACCCTTAGCGGGCCACTCATGCCTGGTACGGTACTTTCTCATTCATTGTCAGAAAGGGGGCGCACTTCTGAAAGGTCTGTTTTTTTCTTTTTTAGTTTGCCTTTCAGCATTAACTATGCGCCAATTAGAGCTGTTTGAAATATAATGTTTCATGGGTGGTGGTTTTGTTTGTGTAACTTGTGTTAATGATGGTACTTAAAGGCCTTGCTCCCTGTACTTGACATAACTCTAGCCTGCTTCCCAAACTTGCAAAAGGAAGGTAGTTCATTAGGTTGAATGGGTAGTTTATTGAGCATTTGGAATTACTTTAAGATATGATACTATAAATTGGCTGGTGCTTTGTTGAGCATGAGTTGATTGTAATAAATTGTAACAATCCTTCTTGAACTGAAGAATGCCAGGTCCTGAGTAAGAGCTTCGTTACTATTTTATGAAAGTTCAAATTGTCATTTTATACTTTTGACACAACATTCTTCTTACAATAGGATATTGAAAGAAGATATCAATTAAAGAAAACAATGTATTACATGAATTCTACATTTGATTAGCCTTCAATTACTTAATGCTTCTTCGACACACTTTCACATTTTGTAGCCTGAGAACCTTCATTAAAAAGTTAGCAGAAATAATGCTCGTGTGTTACATTCTCTTTCACATTTTGCAGCCAAAGAACCTTAGTTAAAAGTTAGCAGAGAAAGATGTGGTATAGTGGCTTTTTGGGAGTTGAATTTTGATGTTTAGTATAGAAACGAGGATAGAATGTCCCATCCCTTCTGTGTGTCTTTGTTGAGGAAAACTAGTTTGTGTAAACACTGATTTACTTAAACTTGAATGTTATTGCCCAAATTTATGAAACTAGTGTATGCTTTGCTGTCTCTATATTTCTGTATGCTCCAAATTGAAATTATCAGGCTCTTGTCTGTTGGTTAATAGGTTTGAGAATGAAAGACAGCCAACAGCTGAAAGAGCCACCCGTGAAATTCGAAAAGCTCCAAGCTTTAGCGGTCCTCTAATTCTTCCAAATCGAGCTTCAGCAAACAGTTTTTCAGCTCCCATAAAATCTTCAGGAGGTACAAAAATACATTTTGTATTAAAGATTACCACGGCTATCACTACTGTTACTTAGTTTCCCCTTTTTTGTTATTACCATCATAATCACCAAAAAGAGTGAGAACTTAAAGCTATCAAACGGTGCCGCCATTCCTATAACATAGCTTATGAATTTGTTATCATTACTTGTTTCCAATAATAGGATTTAGAGATTCTTTGGATGAAAAGCCGAAGACAAATCTAGTCCAAATAAAGGGGAGGTTCTCAGTTACATCAGAAAATTTAGATCTTGTAAAGGTAACACTCAATTCTTATGGCATGCTATCTTATTATCTGACTCTCACTAACTAAAGAATGTGCCCTAGGATATTCCATTAAGTACAGTTCCACGCCGGTCTTCCCAAGTAAGTGGCTCATCTTTACCCAGTAGTTTTTAGTAACTACTATTGTTGTCTACTTCTCATTTGATGTTTTGTTCTTGTGATTTTCAGTCTCCACTGAAAAAGTCTGCTAGTGTTGGTGAATGGATGTTTGAACCCAAACAAATGGTAAGTGCTTTGACCTTTTGTTGATGTATGTAGCACTTGATATTGATCAAACAAATTTATCTCCACATACCTTGTAAGTTTATGAGATTCTTTTTGAAAGATGGTGGAATGAGTCAATAGCTTTAGAAACCAACTTGGGCGTAGTTTTGTTCTTAATTTCAAGATAAAGCATGACTTGATTTGTTATCAAATCTTACTTTTATATATACACTAGTTAGGTGGCCCGCCCTACGCCGCGGATTAATTTTTTTTGGCATAAAAAATATCGAAAAAAGCTAAGATCCAAGAGTGTTAGGTCTATCTACAAAGCTAGACTCAAGAGCCTTAGGTCTGGCTGCAATGCCTGACTCAAGAGTAATATTTATAATACAAATAATAATATTTTTAATATTAATAATAATATTAAACTTGCATGACCCAAGTTTAAGTGGGTTTGCCTACAACATCAAGCCCCTTAGATATGTGTCTAGCTGCAAGGTCCTGTCATGAAAGTGTGATAAATAAATAGAAAAAAAATATTACAGAATGAAATTAAACAAAAAAAAAAGATTAATTGAAAAGGAAAAAACAAAGAAAAAAACAACAAAGCAAAGAACTATTCCAATGAATAGTGCTTTGCGAGGAGAGGTATAGTAAAATCCCCACATGAGATCATGATAATCTAATGAAAAGTAAACAAAATAAATCATGAAGTTTAATTTTCAATTAAATCGAGATTAAAAGATGAAATTGGAAGAAAAAAATTAATTAAGAAAAGGAAAAAAAATCTGAATCAACTGGGTTAACCCGCCAAACACGTTAATCTGTCAAACTTGAGATCCATTTCATGAGAGTGATAACTAAATAGAAAAAAAAAATATTAATGAACTAAATTAAACAAAAAAAGATTAATTAAAAAGAAAAAAAACAAAACAAAAAAAAAACATATCAGAAGAAAAAAACTAATTAAGAAAAAAAAATCTAAGTCAACTAAGTTAACCCGCCAAACTAGGTTAATCTGTCAAACCTGGGATCCGTGTCATGAGAGTGTGATAACTGAATAGAAAAAAATTTAATATTAATAAACTAAATTAAACAAAAAGAATTAAAAAGAAAAAAAAAACCAATAACTAAAAGGCATCAGCCTTTTACTGTGGATTGCACTGTGCAATTCAAGTAAAAAGCTGATGCATTTTAATATATATATATATATATATATATATATATATATATATATTAACTCATACTTTTTCTCTCAGACTCTGAATATTCTCGTGTTTTTTTCTCAGCCTGTGAAGAATCAGCCTTCAAAAGAGGTTAACAACAATAGTGTACCTGCATTACTCTTGCCTCATCTTCAGAATCTTTTTCAGCAGACCTCAATTCAACAGGTAAAGACTTACAGTTGAGTTGTTTTTCCTTTCAAGGTTTGTTTGCCTTGAATTCTGTAAAATCTAAAGCCAGTCGTTCTTGTAATCAGATTTTTTTTTTAATTCCAGGATATTATTATGAATTTATTGAATAGCTTGCAGCCAGCCGAGGCTGTAGAAGGTGAGTAGCAAATCTGTTACCTCATGCTATTTGGTATGATTTTAGGGGTGAAGCAATTGAACAAGTTGTGGGTGTTTTATTTCAGCTGCTCAAAATGGAAAGTTGCCACCACTGCCTCGTGGTTCAGAGAATAATGGAAGTGTGAGCAGATTTTCTATCTATAATGCAGCTCTTGGGTTTCAATTCTTGTATACAAGCATATCCATTGTTAAGATCTAAGTATTTCTCTGGTGATGATGTTTTATTGGGACTTGGTACGCAGGGTCATATAACTGAACTTGTGTTGATTCCACATTTTGCAAGAGGACGCTTATTTGTGAAAATTGCTTTTTGATTATTTCTTTTGCATTTCCTCAAATTACCGAGTCTACTTCATAGTGACCATTGGGATTGCTGTATCATTGTGGAATATTCCCAAACTCTGATCTACTCATTCTCACAGGTTGAATCAGCATCCTCTGAGAGGGAGAGGTCATTATTGATAAAGATCACCGAGCTTCAAAATAGGTTGATCATTTGTCCTTTCCTTACTTGTCTTTATACCTTTCCTTTCTGGTCTTTATACATATGTAAGTTTAATTTTCCCACTCACCTGTTGCAGGATGATGAATTTAACCAATGAACTAAATTCTGAAAAGCTAAAATATGAGCAAGTAAGTTGCTTGTGAGGATTGATTTTGCTGTCTTTGCCCTGCTTTATTATGATGCGCTTAGGGAAGTAGGATGATTTCTAATAGGAGCCTCAACCCTTCTTTCATGATGAGCCAAACACAAGAGTTGAATATGTAGAACATTTATACCCAGTTCTGAGGTGAATTAAGTTGAGAATGTTGTCATTTTTACAGTTGCAACAGCAGCTGAAAGCCATAACTGGTGGGGAAGAGAACGGTGAAAGGAGTGATGTTGACGCCTGAAAGCTTAATTCTTATCACCGTAAAGTGAAACCTTGTAAATTCGGGCAAGAGCTGTACATCATGCAGATAAGTGCTTGCGATTCTTTTTATGGGCCGTATTGGAACCATCTTCGAGTATGGCTACGGAGGAAGGTTGCAAAGGACAAGTACGGTTTGCATGTATCTTCTGCAAATCCGTTACAAACAGTTCTTTGAAGATCATACCATATCGAGTTCAAGCGGAAACAATCTTTTCTTGTGCCAGGCGAAGTGTATCTGCAAGTTGACAGAAATTTCCTTTTTAACCGTTTGTTTAAATCAGTTGCCATGAGAGAGTAGAAAGATTCGAGTGTTTGTTTATATATATATACGTCTTAATACTTAATCAGGTTATTCAAATGTATTATTTTGTTCATACATATTCGATCTTGTACATGTTGGTAGAACTTTCACCTGTACTGCTACTACTACTACGCTCTCGGGGATTTCACAAGTATTAGAGAATGGTAATAAATGAAGGGAGAGCCATAAATTTCCCCTTCCCTCTTTATGGATTTTTTGTTTGATGCTTGTTGTACCTGCTAACGGCCTCATTGTCAAGGGTGCACGTACATCTCTATTTCATGTGAAGTCAAGGCATCATGAATTAAGAGTCCAATTTAGCAGCAGCTTTGTAACCGGGATGGAAAGATGGAAGTTAATTTCAGTGCATGCGTAATACAACAGGGCAGAAGAGTCCCTTTTGCCAGCATCTTGATCTAAGCCTTCCATGACTTTCAAAAGCCTTGATGTTAACTGGGCGCGATGCCCTTATCGAAAACATCTGAAAAAACATTTTGAAGACCTAATAACCAACAAATGGATTGAAATCAATTCAAATGGGTTGAAATCAATTTGAATTGATAAAACTTCTTGAGTTTAGATCTATGATTTCAGGCAAGGGTTGAAATCAATTCAAATGGGTTGAAATCAAGTTATAGGAGGGTTTGATTGAAAAACAAAGTTAGAAAATGAAGAAAAGAAGGCAGTTGGTTCACTGTTAATAAGTTTGTTAATGAGTGTTTACACAAGACATAGTAGAAACTTAGCCTTCTCAATCCACCCATACCCATATTTAGAGGAATTTCCAGCATATAAATCTGGATTTTAAGATGATTAATCTGTGGTGACATGTTTAGATTCTAAAATGTCAAATTGAATGAGTTTTTTTTTGTTAACCTCGTAAAAGTCCCCGACCTTTGATGCTAGTCTCGATTAAATCTCCAACTTATTTTTCATCTCAATTAGATTCTCAATTTAACAATGAATTCTCAATCATTTTTTTTTTATTTTTAATCTATAAAACTGTTAAATAATCACTTGAAGTCCACACTAAATTTTCTTATACATAGAGAAATATAAAAATAAATGAATTCTCAAATATCCTCATTTTGAATCACATTAAACTCAAGTCATAAATAATTTTTTTTTAAAAAAACATAAGACTCTCAGAGTTATTTGTATAATTTGTTCTATTGCATGATGTGAAGAGTTTTAGAAAATTTATGGGTTCTTAATGAAATAAAGAGAAATTACATGATTTTCTCATTACTACTTGAACATTATATTAGATTGGAGACTCAATTCGTGATGAAAAATACATTAGGGATTTAATTGAGGTTTTCTCTTTAAGTTGGAGGCTTTTTTGGTTTTTTTTTACTATATAAACAAATCCCTCGAGGTCAATGGTATGCTAATTGGCATGAAAATTAAGGAATTAGAAAGACATTTTAATTTAAATATTATATTTTAAATAACAATGGAGAGTTGAAATTAAATTTAAAATTTTTAATACTTTGCTTTTAAAATATAAAAATAATAATTAAAAAGTAATTTTATTAGGGATGATAGTTAATTTAAAAACAATAAAGATTTGAGTAAAAATGATTATTATAATAATGGTACGAAATATATTTTTTTATAGCGATTTTATATATATATATATAGAGAGAGAGAGAGAGAGAGAGAAGCTGTCAGCATGTATGACCATGATGTACCCACACACACTCTTCTCAAGAAGTACGAAACTCAAGATTCTGCCTTAATTCCTTCCTTCCTACCTTTGATCACACTCTCTCCTTAAAACCCAATCTCCATCTCCTCCCTTCAATGATCACACTGGCCACCACCGCTTCACTTTCTCCTTCCCTAAAACCTCCTAACTTAACTTCGCCACTCATCGAACTAGAACCCTCTTTTTTCCACCACCACTGTAAAACCCTCATCAAGGTAAAACAAAACAAAACACTGCAAATTCTCTTCTTTTTTTACTCCCCTTTGAACTTTTTTTTGTTGTTGTTAATGCAGAGGAAGAAGTTTAACAGGGGAATATGCAGGGCAGCGTTGTCAGACGACACCCCGTTTGCTGTTGCTATCAGTGTGTGTATGCTGAGCTCTTTGCTTTTACCGAACACAGCTACTAATGATGAGGAGGAGGAGAGTGATTCGGGGATTACTACTACTGATACGAGAATTGCTGTTATGGGTATCGTCAGTTTCATTCCTTACTTTAATTGGTTGGTAAGTGTGTTGGTCTGTGTTTGATTTTTAAAATTTTTGTATTTGTTGTGTTTTTGGAATCTGGGTCTCGATAAAGTTCTGATCTTTTGTTGTTTTGTTGGCAGAGTTGGGTTTTTGCTTGGCTTGATACTGGGAAAAGGAGATATGCTATTTATTCTCTTGTTTACTTGGCCCCTTATTTGAGGTTTTTTTTCCCCTTTTGTTTTATAGCACCATGCGTACATTATCTCTCTTTATTCTGATTTTTTAATATGGCATCCAGTTTTTTTTTTTTTTTTGATGCTTTGCTAAGTTTTATAAGAGATGCTGATTTGTAGTGTAGGTTGTCTTTCTTGGTTAGGAAGTGATTGTGGAGTGTGAACATTTGGGACTTGTTGTCCATATATGTTGTGTCTTGCTAGTTTGGTTATGACTGTTGAATGCAAAATGTGAACTTTGAGTTGGAGTTTACAGGGTATTCATTCAAGATTTTCACAAATTTGTTAATGTTGATTAGAAGCTATATATTTTAGTTCGATTGATATATTGATGATGGACTTATAATGTGAATCAGTTTGTTCTTTATTAAAGATTTAAGTGTGTGGTAAAACAATTTCCGGGCTTAATATATTACACTGCCTGATGCTATATTACAGTTAATTTGAACATGTTAGTTGATTATGGATTGGATGCATGGATTTGATTATGTAATTTTTCTTATCTGGCTCAATAGATCAAATATGTCTCTGTCTCCCGAGGATAGCTGGCTGCCTATTGCTAGCATTATTTTTGGAATTGTTCATGTTCAGGTATAACATCTATAAAACCATTTTGGTTACCTTCTGGTTTGGGGTTTCTCTACTTATTCACATCGTTATGATAGACCAGTAGAAGAAACTATGGAAGATAGACTCTGACAGAAACATAATGTTTGAAGTATTAGCAGAACTAAATAAGAGCAAGAACTCCAACTTAATGATTTTGGTTACCGTCATCCAAGATATAAAGTGTTCATATTTGTGCCACTAATTTTTTGCAGCTAGAAGCAAGCATAAAAAATGGAGATGTTCAGGGATTTCAATTATTTAGCAAAGCAGCCAAGTTTCTTCCATTGCCGGGAAAAAAGAAAGATATCATTTTGAGGGAGCATCAGGAACCATTGGAGGAGGTATCAATCAATGGAAGTCCTTTTTTAATTTTCGTTTCATTCTTCTAATGATCTGTGAGATTATAGTTGAGTTTCTCTCTTTCCATGTTAGGAGAGAGAAGGAGAACACATGAATCTGCCATCCGCAGACAAGCAATCAAGAAATGAGCTTCGGCAGAGAGGAGTTCCAAGAAACCACCCAGAAAATCGAGCGCACTCAAATGGAGGTTGGGATGACGATGATGAGCAGAGGAAACAATAGAACAACAGCTTCATGGTTAATGTGACTTGGTTAAATAGATGCTCTTCTGATAGCAATGTTATGGTTCCTGTTCCTTCACAGCACACTACTTTGGAAACATATTTGGCCTTAGATATGAGATCAAAAGATAGAGATACCCCCATGTTGATGTTTTGAATTAGGAAAGCAGAGGGACAAAATTTGTTTTGCGACTTAAATGACAAATCGTTCCAATAATGAACAAAACACGGGCTGGATGATATTGTCCCCAACTGACATGCCTTTGTGGTCGAAGCGGTAGACACTACTTTGCATTTTTTATGTTTGCATTCATAAAAAGTGGAGGAGAAACCTTGTTGCTGGCGCTTTAAATTTGTCGTTATCATTAGTGCTCAAGTAGAACAACTCTTTCCGCATCTGGGAAGGTTGCTGGCTCTTTAAATCTGTCGTTACTATTTGTGCTCAAGTAGAACAACTCTTTCTGCATCTGGGGGCGCAAGTATCATTTTTTTGACACCCAAAAATTACCAGCTAAAATGATGGCAGCCGGACTGGTTAAAAGAGCGTCTTACTGCGTAAATAAATGGCAAACGGACGGAAGATTTAGTTCCCTAAACCCTCTGTGAATTGTTCACAAGTGACAATGGCAAAAGTTAATGTTTGGGTAATTGCTAAGCTGAATAGAGGCCTCTCTCTTACGATTTATCCTGCTAAAATTTGAACCTCGACGGGAGCACAAATGACCCAGGCTACGTTCTACCCAAAAACAGCTTGACTGGTAA
>Ga0325401_1002970_pt1 | contig 15325 bp, 15 predicted proteins | sample PopdelMetagenome_FD_205666 | JGI IMG/M metagenome (GOLD analysis project Ga0325401, IMG submission 205666) | Populus deltoides microbial communities from Bellville, Georgia, United States - Xylem-PdKOR-R2 | ecosystem: Host-associated > Plants > Phyllosphere > Stem > Wood/Secondary xylem | place...
GATCCAGAACATCGACTCCGCGATCCGGCTCAGCACGGCACACCCCTCTCCTGGTCGCGGGCCCTCCCACGGCCCTGCTGCTGTTGCTGGTCGGCCTGGGTGTGCAGGTCGCGCAGGTCGCCGAGCGCGGGGCCCACCGGCATCTCCGGGGCCGGGCGCTGCGGTGCCGGAGCCGGTTCCGGAGCCGGTTCCGGAGCCGGTGCCGGTGCCGGTTCGCGCTGACGCTCGGGTGCGTCGTCGTCCTCGAGCGCCTCCAGCTCGGTCTGGGTGGGGCCGGCCAGCACCCAGGTGTCCTTGGAGCCGCCGCCGCGCGAGGAGTTGACGATGAGCTCGCCCTCCGCGAGCGCGACCCGGGTCAGCCCGCCGGGCAGCACCCAGACCCGAGAGCCGTCGTTCACGGCGAACGGGCGCAGGTCGACGTGGCGCGGGCCGAGGCGGCCGTCGACGAACGTCGGCACCGTCGACAGCTGCACGACCGGCTGCGCGATCCAGGCGCGGGGGTCGTCGAGCACCTTCCGGCGCAGCTCGTCGAGCTCCGCGCGGCTGGCGGCGGGGCCGATGACGATGCCCTTGCCGCCCGAGCCGTCCACGGGCTTGAGGACGAGCTCGTCGAGCCGGTCGAGCACCTCCTCGCGGGCCTCGGCGTCGCCCATCCGCCAGGTGTCGACGTTGCGCAGCACCGGCTCCTCGCCGAGGTAGTAGCGGATGACGTCGGGCAGGTAGGTGTAGAGCAGCTTGTCGTCGGCGACGCCGTTGCCGACGGCGTTGGCGAGGCTGACGTTGCCGGCGCGGGCCGCGTCGATCAGCCCCGGCACCCCGAGCACCGAGTCGGCGCGGAAGTGCACCGGGTCGAGGAAGTCGTCGTCGACGCGGCGGTAGATGACGTGCACCGGCTCCAGGCCCTTGGTCGTGCGCATCATGACGCGCCCGCGGCGGCACTCGAGGTCGCGGCCCTCGACGAGCTCGACCCCCATCGTGCGGGCCAGCAGCGCGTGCTCGAAGTAGGCGCCGTTGAACACCCCGGGGGTCAGCACGACCACGGTCGGGTCGGTGACACCGGCGGGCGCGGCCGCGCGCAGCGCCTGCAGCAGCCGCTGGGGGTAGCCCGCGACCGGGCGGATCCGGTGCTCGGCGATCGTCTCGGGCAGCGCGGCCGAGATCGCGCGCCGGTTGGTCATCACGTAGGACACGCCCGAGGGCACCCGCACGTTGTCCTCGAGCACCCGGAACTCGCCCGCGTCGTCGCGCACCAGGTCGATGCCCGCGACGTGCACGCGCACACCGTTGGGAGGGCGCACCCCGGCCGCCGCCCGGTGGTAGTGGCTCGAGGTCGTCACGACCCGGCGCGGCACGACGCCGTCCTCGAAGACCTGGCCGGTGTCGTAGACGTCGGCCAGGAACCGCTCGAGCGCCTCGACCCGCTGCTGCACGCCCCGCTCGACGAGCGAGAACGTGTCCATCTCGATCACCCGCGGGAGGATGTCGAGCGGGAAGGCCCGCTCCTCGCCGCCGATGTCGAAGGTGACGCCCTGGTCGAGGTAGCCCGCCTGCAGCGCCTCGACGCGCGCGACCAGCTCGGGTGTCGTCAGGTCGGCGAGCGAGCTGCGCAGCCGCGCGTACGGCGGGCGCAGCCGGCTGCCGTCGAACATCTCGTCGTACGCCGGCCCCCGCGAGCCGTAGCCCTCGAACATGGCGTTCACGCCTCGACCCTAGTGGGCTCGTCGACCGGTAGGTTTCGGGAACATGACGTACTACTTCTGCCTCAAGCACCACACGGTCGAGGAGGCCGAGGGGTGCCGGGCCAACAACCGGCTCGGCCCCTACGACACCGAGGCGGAGGCCTCCCGGGCGCTCGAGAAGGTCGAGGAGCGCAACGAGGCGTGGGACCACGACCCGAAGTGGAACGACGACGCGGGCTCCGACCCGGGGTCCGGCTCGGGGGACTCGCCCGCCGGCTCCTGAGCGGGTCCTGACCCGTGGCGATCGTCGAGCGCGACCGGGCCTCGCCCTGGCCGTTCGTGGCGATGGCCGGCCTGGCCGGCTGCTTCTTCCTCTACGCCGCCAGCGTGCTGATCGCCCCGTGGTGGGCGGTCGCCGCGTTGCTGGCGTTCTGGGCGGTGCTCCTCGTCGTCGCCTGCCGCTGGTTCACCCGCCGGCCGCGGCTCTCGGTCGTCCTGCCCGTCGTCGCCGTCGTCGTGTGGTGGGGCGTGCTGGTGCTGGGCGCGGCCCTGCTGGACTGGTGACCGGACTGGTGACCAGACTGGTGAACGGGCAGGTGCGTCGACCTGTGACGCGGCAGGTGACCGGGCACACGGTGCCGCAGGCATGCACGTGGGCACCGGGGCGCCGCGCGCCCTCCCCGACAGGCGCGCCACCCACCACGCACCACCCACGAGACCAGAGGTCGACCTCATGACTGCGTCCCCCCGTCCCACCCGCGAGCAGGCCATCGGTGCCGGTCTGCGCTGGACGTCGGGCTGGTGCCTGCGCTGGCTGCTGATCGCGCTGACGGCGGTGGCGCTGGGCTACGTCGTGCAGTACGCCTGGTCGATCCTGCTGCCGGTGCTGCTCGCGCTCATCGTCACCACCGTCCTCGAGGGGCCAGTGCGGCTGCTCGAGCGCCGCCTGCGGTTCCCACCGGCGCTCGCCTCGGCGGTGGTGCTGGTCGGCAGCATCGGCGTCCTCGTCGCGATCGCCTACGCGATCGCGCCATCGGTCAGCGGCCAGTCCGGCGACATCGTCCGCAGCGCCGACGCCGGGGTGCAGAAGCTGCAGAACTGGGTGCAGGACTCCGACTTCATCACCCGCAACCAGGTCGACGCGGCCCTGCAGGCGGCCCAGGACCGCATCCAGTCCAGCGGCGGTGCCATCGCCTCGGGGTTCCTCACCACCGTCGGTGCGGTGAGCTCGGCGGTAATCACGCTGGTCATCACGCTGGTGCTGACGTTCTTCTTCCTCAAGGACGGGCGCCGCTTCGTGCCGTGGGCCCGCGACCTCGCCGGTCCGACGGCCGGCGTCCACGTGGGCGAGGTCCTGCACCGCTCGTGGCGCACGCTCGGCGGCTTCATCCGCACCCAGGCGCTCGTGAGCGCGATCGACGCGGTCTTCATCGGGCTGGGGCTGCTGCTGGTCGGCGTACCGCTCGCGATCCCGCTGGCGATCCTGACGTTCTTCGGCGGGTTCGTGCCGATCGTCGGTGCCGTCGTGGTCGGCGCCCTCGCCGTGCTCGTCGCGCTCGTCTCGAACGGCGTCACCGGCGCGCTGATCATCCTCGCCGTGATCCTGGCCGTGCAGCAGCTGGAGGGCAACGTGCTCTCGCCGTGGCTGCAGTCGAAGAGCATGCAGCTGCACGCCGCCGTCGTGCTGCTCTCGGTGACGCTGGGCTCGACGCTGTTCGGCATCACCGGCGCCTTCCTCGCGGTGCCGACGGTCGCCGTCGCGGCGGTGGTGCTGCGCTACCTCAACGACCAGGTCAGCGTCGTCAGCGGCCAGCCGAGCCGTGGGGAGAGGCGCAGGGCTGCAGAATCCTCGGCCGACTCCTCTGAGGACTCCGCCAAGGACTCCACCAAGGGCGAGGTCAGCGAGGGCTGACCCGCAGGATCCGGTCACGCCCGGCGCCGTTGTCGGTGAGCACCAGCAGGCTGGAGCCGTCCGGCACGACGGTGCGGATGCGGCCGTAGGCCCGCAGGGCCTTCGGCGCGCGCTCCGAGCGGAGCCGACCGCGGCCGTCGAGACGCAGGAACAGCACCCGCTCCGCCTTCTGGCACGCGACCGCGAGCGTGCCGCGCAGCGCGCCCCAGCTGCGGGCAGCCGGGACGAAGCCGATGCCCGACGTCGCGAGCGTGCTCGGGCCCGAGCGCCAGCGGGCGCCCCGCTGCCTGCCCGGCAGCGCCTGGTCGGTCATCGGGACCGACTCGTCGTAGCCCGGCACGGGGTTCCAGCCGTAGTCGCCGCCGGCCTCGAGCAGGTTGACCTCGTCGTCGCGGTAGCTGCCCTGCTCGGCCGACCACAGGCTGCCGTCGGCGCGCTGGGCGAGACCTTGAACATTCCTGTGACCCCAGGTGTGGACGAGGGACCGGTTGCCGCCGGCCGAGGCGAACGGGTTGCTCGGCCAGGCCGCCCCGGTGAACCGGTCGACGCGCAGCGTCTTGCCGCCCAGCGAGTCGAGGTCCTGCGGGTTGGTGCCGACAGCGGCGTCGCCCGTGCCGACGAGCAGCGAGCCCGCCTCGTCGACGAGCAGTCGGCACCCGCCGTGGCGGCCCGACGAGGCAGGCAGCCCGCCGACGACCTGGCCGGCCGCGGTGGCGGTGCGCAGCCGCTCGTCGAGCGTCCAGGCGAGCACGCGGACGTCGTGGCCCCCGCCTGCCGTCGTACCGCCCTGGCAGGTGTAGATCCGCCGGTTGCTGGCGAACTCCGGGTCGACCTCGAGCCCCATCAGCCCGGTCTCGCCCGACACCCAGACCTCCGAGCTCGGGAACGTCACCGTGCGGACCTTGCGTCCCTTCAGCACCGACAGCGTCGCCCGGTCGCGCTGGGTGAACAGCACCGCTCCGCCCGGCAGCGGCCGCGCGTCCCACGGGTGGTCGAGTCCGCGCGCGACGGACCTGATGCGCAGCGCCGGAACCGCCGCCCGGCGCGCGCCGGCGTCCTGCCGGGCCCGGACCTGTTCGGCCTGTGGTGCCGCGGCCGCCGCCGTACCCGCCGCGTCGGCCCCTCCCGCCAGCGCCGTCACCGACATCGGCGCCACCAGCGCCACCACCACACCCGCGATCGCAGTCCGCATGCTCCACCGTAACGCCGCCCGCTTAGGTGGTCCTGACATCGACAGTCGGTGTCACGACCACCCGGACCGCCGTCAGAGCCACCCGTGGCCGTCGGCGGTGATGACCGCCTCGGCGCGGTTGGCGGCACCGGTCTTGCCGATGGCGGAGGAGAGGTGGTTGCGGACGGTGCCTTCGGAGAGCGACAGCGTGCGGGCGATGGCGGCGACGGGGGCGCCGCCGCGGGCGGCGCGGAGGACCTCGGTCTCGCGAGGGGTGAGGGGCGACTCGCCGGCGACGAGGGAGTCGGTGGCGAGGGCGGGGTCGACGACGCGGAGCCCGGCGTGGACGCGGCGCACGGCGTCGGCGAGCTGGGCGGCGGGGGTGTCCTTGACGACGAACCCGGACGCCCCGGCCTGGAGGGCACGGCGGAGGTAGCCGGGCCGGCCGAACGTCGTCACGATCAGCACGCGGGTCGAGGGGCAGGCGGCGCGGACGGAGGCGGTGGCCGCGATGCCGTCCAGGCCGGGCATCTCCACGTCGAGCAGCGCGACGTCGGGCCGGTGCTCGAGGACGGCGGGGAGCACGGCGTCGCCCGACCCGACCTCCGCGACGACCTCGAGGTCGGGCTCGAGCGAGAGCAGCGCCGACAGCGCGCCTCGCACCAGCGCCTGGTCGTCGGCGAGCAGCAGGCGGACGGTCACGTGCGGACCACCCGCAGCACGAAGCCGGGGGTCAGGTGGGTCGTCACGACGGTCGCGCCGACGTCGGCCGCGCGCTCGCGCAGCCCCGCCAGCCCCGATCCGTGGCCGGTGGGCGACGGGGCGGCGGTGCCGTCGTCGCGCACCTCGGCGCTGGTGGGGGTGAGCCGCACCTCGCAGTGCGAGGCGCCGGAGTGGCGGATGACGTTGGTGACGCCCTCGCGCACCGTCCAGGCGAACAGCTCGCGCAGCTCGGACGGGACCTCGTCGGCCGAGCCCGGCACCTCCGCCGCGATCTCGGCTGCCCGCAGCGCGGCGCGGGCCCGGACGAGCTCGGCCGGCAGCGTGATCTTGCGGTAGCCCTCCACGGCACGACGCACGTCGACCAGCGCGTCGCGGCTCAGCCGCTCGAGGTCGACGAGCTCGGCACGGGCGCGCTCCACGTCGACGTCGAGGAGCTTCTGCGCGAGCTCGGCCTTGACGGTGATGACCGTGAGCGAGTGACCGAGGATGTCGTGCAGGTCGCGGGCGAAGCGGGTGCGCTCGTTGTCCACGGCGAGGCGGGCGTTCTCGCTCTGCGCCTCGATCAGGTCGACGTTGCGGCTGATGAGGGCGCGCAGCCCGAAGACCGCGAGGGAGGCGGCCATGATGCTGAACGCCGTGCCGACCTGGCTGCCCCAGTCCTCGACCGCGCCGAGGGCGATCGTGCCCAGCACGAGCGCGACGGTCACCGTCGCGGCGACCCGGAACGAGAACAGCATCACGCAGGCGACCGAGACGTAGACGGTGCACGCGAGGCCGCTCTCGCCCACGCAGACCACGACGACGGCGCCGAGCGCGACGAGGGCGGCGAGGTAGGTGAGCGACTGGGTGAGCGACCACGTGAGCGACGGGTCCGACACGGGCCGCCACCGCTGCGCCCGAGCGCCCAGCCACAGCGCCATGTAGACGGCCGCGAAGGCCACGACCGCGACCAGACCGACGACGCCGGCCACCGAGCCGCGCTGCGACCAGGCGTCGAGGAACGGGTCGAGGAGGAAGAAGAGCCAGATGCAGGCGAACAGCGGACCCCGCCGGCCGATCTGGGCGGGTGGGTCGGAGCGGGGGCCCTCGGACGCACGCGGCGAGGCCGCCACCGTGGTGGCGGCCTCGCCGAGGTCGTTCGACGTCACGACCAGCAGACTAGAGCGGGTGGGCCTCACACGCGGGCCGTGTCCTTGCTCATCCGCCAGGCCGCGCCGGCGACGAACAGCGCGAGCCAGACGACGACGTTGACCAGGGCGTACCACGGCAGCTCGCCGGTCAGCGGGGCCCGGGAGACCTCGGCGACGCCGAACATCGGGGTGAGCTGTGCGATGTGCCACAGCAGGCTGGTGTGGTCCTCGATGGGGATGAAGACGTTGCCGAGGAAGGCGAGCAGGGCGAGGCCGGGGCCGAGCACCTGCATGGCGTTCTCGCCCGGGACGAGGTAGCCGACGAAGACCCCGAGGGAGGCGAAGACCATCGTGCAGGCCACCGTCAGCAGGCCGCAGGCGACCCAGCGGACGGCGCTCGTCTCGGCGTGGCCCTGCACCAGCCCGGCGACGTTGACGACGGCCACCGCGACCGCGCCCATGACGACGGCGACGAGCGCCTTCGTGCCGACGTAGACCGCCGGGCTGAGCGGGGTCAGCCGCAGCTGGCGCGACCAGCCGAGAGCCCGCTCACCACCCACGGAGGCGCCAGCCGCGGCGGCGGTCAGGGCCGCGCCGTAGAGCGCCATCGAGACCATGACGAACGCCGCGACGTTGCCGTGTCCGACCGAGTCGCCGTAGCCGCTCGCACTGCTGAACGACAGGAACAGCGCGACCGGGAGCACGAGGGCGAAGACCAAGGTGCGCCGGTTGCGCAGCACCCGCTTGAGCTCGATGCCGAGCATCGTGAGGTTGAACCCGCCGTACGCCGGCACGCGGCGCTCGAGGGTGACGGGGGCGGTCGTGGTCATCGGGACTCCTCCGTGGTGCCGGCGCCGGTGATGGTGGGGGTGTCGGTGGGGGTGGCGGTGCGACGGTGGGTGAGGCTGAGGAAGGCGTCCTCGAGCCCCTTCGAGGTGATCTCGACGTCGTGGGCGTCGGTCTGCGTGAGCAGGTGGCGGGCCACGGCGTCGCTGTCGCGGGTGTGCAGCAGGACGGTGTCGCCGCGCACCTCGAGGCCGTCGACGGCGGGCAGTGCGGCGAGCCGGTCGGCGGCGGCGGGGTCGAGCCCCGGCACCGTGGCCCGCACCGACCGGCCGCTGGCCAGCGACCTGATCTGCGCCCCGGTGCCGTCGGCGACGACGCGGCCGTCGGAGACGAGGACGATCCGGTCGGCGTACTGGTCGGCCTCCTCGAGGTAGTGCGTCGCGAACAGCACCGTGCGGCCCTGGGCGGCGTCGCGGCGGATGGCCGACCAGAAGGCCCGGCGGCCCTCGACGTCCATCCCGGTCGTCGGCTCGTCGAGCAGCAGCAGGGCGGGGTCGGGCAGCAGCGCCATCGCGAAGCGCAGCCGCTGCTGCTCACCGCCCGAGCACGCGCCGACCTTGCGGCCCGCGAGGTCGGTGATGCCGGCCTCGGCGATGACCTCGTCGACCGGACGGGTGTCGGCGAACAGGCTGGCGGTGTAGGCGACCGTCTCGCGCACGGTGAGGTCCTTGAGCAGCCCGCCGGTCTGCATCACCGCCGAGACGAGCCCGCGGGCGACGGCCTGGCGGGGCTCGAGACCGAGCACCCGGACCTCGCCGGTGGTGGGCCGCGAGAGCCCGAGGACCATGTCGATGGTCGTGGTCTTGCCGGCGCCGTTGGGACCGAGGAACGCGACGACCTCGCCCTGCCGGAGCTCGAGGTCGATGCCGCGGACCGCCTCGACGGAGCCGAACGTCCTGGTGACGCCCTGCAGCCGCACGGCCGGCACCCGAGGGGTGGTGCCGGCCTCGGCCGGGGCGGAGAGCGGGGTCGTGGTCATGACGACCACGCTCCCGCCGTACGCCGGCCCGCGCCTCGCCCGAGCGTCACGACGTCGCCGTGACATCCGTCAGGGGTGGCCGGTCGCTCCTGGCGAGGCCGGGCTGAGGACTGGGCTCGGGACGGGGCTCAGAACGTGTGCTCGGGCCCCGGGAAGGTGCCGCCGCGCACGTCGTCGGCGTAGGCCCGGGCCGCCTCGAGCAGGACGCCGTGGACGTCGGCGTACTGCTTGACGAAGCGCGCCATCGTGCCGGTGCGCAGCCCGAAGGCGTCCTGCCACACCAGCACCTGGCCGTCGCACCCGGCGCCGGCGCCGATGCCGATGGTGGGGATGCTCAGGGCGCGGGTCACCTCGGCGGCGACGTCGCCCGGCACCATCTCCATGACCACCGCGAACGCCCCGGCGGCCTGCACGGCCTCGGCATCGGCGAGCACGCGCGACGAGGTCTCGCCCCGACCCTGGACGCGGTAGCCGCCGAGGGCGTGCTCGCTCTGCGGGGTGAAGCCGATGTGGGCCATGACGGGGATGCCGCCGCGGGTGAGCCGCTCGATCTGCGGCACCATCTCGACGCCGCCCTCGAGCTTGACGCAGTGCGCGCCGCCCTCCTTCATGAACCGCGCAGCGGTGAGGTAGGCCTGCTCGGGCGAGGCCTGGTAGCTGCCGAACGGCAGGTCGCCGACGACCAGGGCGCGCCGGGCGCTGCGGCTCACGGCACGCGTCAGCGGGATCAGCTCGTCGACGGTGACGGGCAGGGAGGTCTCGTTGCCGTAGACGTTGTTGGAGGCGCTGTCGCCGACCAGCAGCACCTCGATGCCGGCCTCGTCGAAGGTCGCGGCGGCGTACTGGTCGTAGGCGGTGAGCATCGCGAACCGCTCGCCGCGCTCCTTCAGCTCGCGCAGGTGGTGCGTGCGCACCCGCCTCGGTCGAGGGACGCCGGCCGAGGACGAGGCGGCGGACGAGGCGGGGGAGGCGGCCGCGGGACCGGTGCCGTAGGGGGCGGGTTCTTCGGGCGTGCTCATCCCTCCACGCTAGTGGCGCCGGGTCGCGTGCGTCCTGAGACGGTGATCACGGCGAGGCACGCCACGGCGACCACCGCGGCGACGGCCAGCGCGCCGCGGTCGCCGAGGCCGAGCCCGGCGACGTCCAGCCCGGCGAGGCCGCCGAGGAGGTACGGCGTCGCGAAGCCGAGGTAGGTCAGTGCGTAGAACACCGCCACGGTCGCGCCGCGCTGGTCGGGCGGCGAGAGCCGCTCGGTCTCGCGCAGCCCCGACACCAGGCAGCAGCCGTAGGCCACGCCGAGGACGGGTGCCGCCACCAGCAGCAGCCAGCGGTGCTCGAGGGTGAGGGCCACGACCCCGAGGCCGGTGCCGAGGAGGGCGGCGACGAGCCCGGCCTGGCCGGCCAGCAGCGGCTGCCGGTCGTCGAGGCGCCGGGCGAGCGGCTGCACCAGCACCCCGGTGCCGAGGGTGACGCCGGCCAGCACACCGGCGAAGGCGACCGCGCCGCTCGTCGAGCCGCGCACCTCCCCGGGCAGGTAGGCCAGCGACAGCGCCGCGCTCGCGAAGACCCACGGCGCCACCGGCACCACCAGCGTCGCGAACCGGCGCGTGCGGGTCACCGCGGGCAGGCTCAGCAGCGGGCGGCGCAGGGCCGCCGGGGGAGCGACGTCGCGCACCGGCAGCACGAGCACCAGCGCGACCACCGCCAGGACGAGGTGGGGTGCGTAGGGCACGGTCAGGGGGTACGCCGACACCTCGGCCACCAGCCCCGCCACGAGCGGCCCGAGCCCGAACCCGGCCGACAGCGCGACGGCCGCCCGCCGCGCCCCGGCTCCGGGCGCCTCGCCGGCCGAGAGCTCGCTGACCCACGCGCTGGCCGCGCTGAAGACCACCCCCGAGCAGACCCCGGCCAGCAGTCGCGCCAGGGTCAGCCCCAGCGTCGAGTGGTGCGCGAGGACGAGCAGCACCGTCGCGACCGGCGACAGTGCGACGGCGGGCAGCACCACCGCCCGGCGACCCCAGCGGTCCGACGCGCCGCCGCCGACGAGCAGCGCCGGGACCAGCCCCGCGGCGTACACCCCGAAGAGGAAGGCGCGGGTCTGCGTCGACATGCCGAGCTCGTCGCGATAGGCCACGAGCATCGGCGCGAACTGGTTGGCGCCCCACCCCACGGCGAACATCGCCAGGGCCACCCGTTGCCACTGCCTCACCGCGCGCTCACGAGACGACGGTAGAAGAGGCTCAGCCCACGGCGGCGACCGCCTCCTCGAGCTCAGCGACGACGATGCGCCTCATCCGCAGCATCGCCTCGACCGCGGCGTTCGCCCGGACCGGGTCGGGGTCCGACACCAGCTCGAACAGGCGCCGCGGCACGATCTGCCACGACAGCCCGAAGCGGTCCTTCAGCCAGCCGCACGCCGACTCCTCGCCGCCGTCGGCCGTGAGCGAGTCCCAGCAGTGGTCGACCTCGGCCTGGTCGGCGCAGGTGACCGAGAACGAGATCGACTCGGTGAACCGCGCGAACTGCGGCCCGCCGTTGATGCCGCGGAAGTGCATCCCGGCGAGGGTGAACTCGCCGGCCATCACGGTGCCCGGGACGCCGGGACCGGCCTCGCCGTGGCGGGTCATGTGTCCGAGGGAGGAGTCCGGGAAGACCGAGGTCCAGAACGTCGCCGCCTCCTCGAGGTCGTCGTCGAACCACAGGCAGGGGCTGATGGGGGAGTGGATGCGGGGCGGCGTGGTCGTCATGCCCGGGAAGACCCCCCGCGGGGCGACGACTCATCGGTGCCGCGTCCCTAGAGTGAGGGCGTGGACTTCTGGTCGGCCTACGCCCACGGTTACGCGCGCGTCGCGGCGTGCACCCTCGACACCGCGCTCGCCGACCCGGCGAGGAACGTCGCCTCGGTGCTCGCCGAGGCCCGCGGCTGCCACGACGAGGGCGTCGCGGTCGCGGTGTTCCCCGAGCTGTGCCTGACCGGCTACTCCGTCGACGACCTGTTCCTGCAGGACACGCTGCTCCGCGCGGTCGAGGACGCCCTCGTCACCCTCGTCGAGGGCTCGCGCGACCTGCTGCCGGTGCTGGTCGTCGGGGCGCCGCTCGCCTTCGGCAACCGCGTGCTCAACTGCGCGGTCGTCGTGCACCGCGGGCGGGTGCTGGGCGTCGCCCCCAAGAGCAACCTGCCGACGTACCGCGAGTTCTACGAACGCCGCTGGTTCGCGCCGGGCGATGACGTGCGCGGCACGTACGTGGTCGCCGGCCAGGAGGTCCCGATCGGGCCCGACCTGATCTTCGAGGCCGCCGACGTCACCGGCCTGCAGCTGCACGTCGAGGTGTGCGAGGACATGTGGGTGCCGGTGCCGCCGAGCGCCGAGGCCGCGCTGGCCGGCGCCACCGTGCTGGCCAACCTCTCGGGCAGCCCGATCACCGTCGGGCGCGCCGACGACCGCAAGCTGCTCGCCCGCAGCGCGTCGTCGCGCTGCCTCGCGGCCTACGTCTACGCCGCCGGCGGGCAGGGCGAGTCGACGACCGACCTGTCGTGGGACGGCCAGACGATGGTCTGGGAGATGGGCCAGCTGCTCGCCGAGGCCGACCGCTTCCCCCAGGGCGCCCAGCGCGCCGTCGCCGACGTCGACCTCGACCGGCTGCGCCAGGACCGGCTGCGCACCGGCACCTTCGACGACAACCGGCGTACGCACGCCGACCGGGTCTCGTCGTTCCGTCGGGTGCGCTTCGAGCTCGGCGCGCCCACCGGCGACATCGGCCTGCGGCGCAAGCTCGACCGGTTCCCGTTCGTGCCCGACGACGCCAGCCGGCTCGCCCAGGACTGCTACGAGGCCTACAACATCCAGGTCTCCGGCCTCGAGCAGCGGCTGCGCGCCATCGGCGGCGGCACCTGGTCGCCCAAGGTCGTCATCGGCGTGTCGGGCGGCCTCGACTCGACCCACGCGCTGATCGTCGCGGCCAACGCGATGGACCGCCTCGGTCGACCGCGCTCCGACATCCTCGCCTTCACCCTGCCGGGGTTCGCGACGACCGAGACCACCAAGGGCAACGCCGTGCGGCTCATGGAGTCGCTCGGCACCACCCACGAGACCATCGACATCACCCCGGCCGCGCGACAGATGCTCGCCGACCTCGGCCACCCCTTCGCCTCCGGCGAGGAGGTCTACGACGTGACCTTCGAGAACGTCCAGGCCGGGCTGCGCACCGACTACCTCTTCCGTGCGGCCAACCAGCGCGGCGGCATCGTGCTCGGCACCGGCGACCTGTCCGAGCTCGCGCTCGGCTGGTGCACCTACGGCGTCGGCGACCAGATGTCGCACTACAACGTCAACGCCGGCGTCCCGAAGACCCTGGTGCAGCACCTCATCCGCTGGGTGGTCGAGACCGACCGCTTCGACGACGAGACCGATGCGGTGCTCAAGGAGATCCTCGAGCAGGAGATCTCGCCCGAGCTGGTCCCCGCCCGCGAGGACGAGCGGCCGCAGAGCACCGAGGAGAAGGTCGGGCCCTACTCCCTGCAGGACTTCACGCTCTTCCACGTCCTGCGCTACGGCTTCGTGCCGTCCAAGATCGCCTTCCTCGCCTGGCACGCCTGGCACGACGCCGAGCAGGGGGAGTGGCCGCCCGGGTTCCCGGAGGGCTCGCGTGCGGCGTACGACCTGGCGCAGGTGCGGCACTGGCTCGAGGTCTTCGCGACCCGGTTCTTCGCCAACCAGTTCAAGCGCTCGGCGCTGCCCAACGGACCCAAGGTCTCGGCGGGCGGCACCATGTCGCCGCGCGGCGACTGGCGGATGCCGTCCGACGCCGGGCCGGCGGCCTGGCTCGCCGAGCTGGACAACGTCCCGACCTCCTCCTGACGGTCTTTGCGTCTCCTTAGCCCACGGCTGGAGCTGGGTTAGCGGCGTCCGGGAGAACGTGAGGGCACAGGGTCGCGCCGGGGTGCGCGGGCCCGCACCCCACGGACTCACGGAGGACCACCATGAAGAAGGCCCTGCTCGCTCTCGCCGCTGTCGTCGTCGCCGCCGCTGTCGGCATCGGCGCCTGGATCGCCCTCGGCGGCGACGGCGAGGCGACGGCCCGCGGCACCTGCGACGGCCGCACCACCACGCTGTCGGTCGAGGAGGACGACGGCGCCCTCGAGGCGTCGTTCGAGCTGCAGTCGACCGCGCCCGGCGAGACCTGGACGGTCACGCTCGTCCAGGGCGGCACCACCCTTCTCGAGGGTGAGCGCACCACCGACGAGGACGCCGAGCTCGACCTCGACGCCCCGGCCGACGAGAACGGCGACGACGAGTTCACCGCCACCGCCACCTCCGCCGACGGCGCCACCTGCACCGCCACGCTCACCCGCTGACCCGTCCCTGCGCCCCATCCACCCTCGAACGTCCCCGAACCCCAGGAGAACGACGTGAAGACCACCGCCCTGCTCGCCACCGCCACCCTGCTCGCCGCCCCGCTCACCACCGTCGCCCTCGCCGGTTCGGCGTCGGCCGCCCCCGCCGCTGCTGCCGCCCCCGCCGACAGGGAGAAGCGCGGCACCTGCGCCGGCGGCACCTACGAGCTCCAGGCCGAGCGCGAGGACGGCGGCTACGAGGTGACCGTCGACCTCGACCGCCTCGCCCCCGGCTCGCAGTGGAAGGTCGTGCTGCGCCACGAGGGCAAGCGCGTCGCCGCCGTCACCCGCACCGCCGACGCTGAGGGTGACGTCGAGCTGGAGGCGTTCCGCAACGGCACCCCGGGCGCCGAGCGCTTCTCCTTCCGCGCCACCCCGGTCGGTGGCGGCAAGGGCTGCGCGGCCACGGTCCGCCTGGCCTGACCCGCCTGGCCCACTGGCCGGACCGGACCCCCGTGGGAGCTCGCTCACGCGGGGGTCTCGTGCGTCCTGCCGGACTGCCGCGCCGGCCTCAGGCCGGACCGAGCTCCACGACGACCCGGGCCCCGCCGCGCGGCGAGGTGTCCAGCACCAGCGCCCCGCCCGACTCCTCGGCGGTCCGCTGGACGATCGCGAGGCCGAGGCCGGTCGACCCGGCGCCCGAGGCGCCGCGCGCGACGACGTCGAGATCGCCGGGCCACCCCGGGCCGCCGTCGTCGACGGTGAGCACGACGCCGCCGGCGGTGCGCGGGGCCAGCGTCACCGCCACCGGGGCGGCGTCGGGGGAGTGGCTGAAGACGTTGTCGAGCAGCACGTCGACCACCGCGGCGAGGTCCTCGACCGAGGCGCGCACCGCCACCGGCCCCTCGACCGAGACCGTCAGCGCGAACGGGCGTCCCTGGTCCTCGGCGAGCGGCTCCCAGAACTCCACCCGGTCCGTCAGCGTCGCCACGGCGTCCGCCGACGGCGTCAGCCCCTCGCGCTCGGATCGCCGCGCCTCGCGCACCACGTGGTCGACCATCGCCTGCAGCTCGTCGAGGTCGCTGCCGAGCCGGGCGCGGTCCTCGGCCGAGGAGAGCCCGTCGACCCGCAGCCGCAGCGCCGTGATGGGGGTGCGCAGGCGGTGGGACACGTCGGCGACCCCGGCCCGCTCACGCTCGAGCAGCACCTCGATCCGCTCGACAAGCCGGTTCATCGCCGTCGCGAGCTCGCGGACCTCGTCGGGGCCCGACGGCTCGACGGGGTCGGGCCGCGGCCGCTCGCCCAGCCTCCCGGCGTACGCCGCGAGCGCGCGGATCGGCTGCACGAAGGACCGCCCCAGCCGGTCCGCCAGCGCGAGCGCACCGGCGAGCAGGGCCAGGCCGAGGACGAGCAGGACCAGCCAGCTGCGCAGGATGCCCGACTCGGTCCAGCCGGGCTCCTCGACGACCACCCGGATGACCGGGGTGTCCTCGGGGGCCGCGCTGCTGGCGCCCAGCGAGACCGGCACCAGGAACTCCGCGCCGTCGTCG
>Ga0325401_1002972_pt1 | contig 15317 bp, 6 predicted proteins | sample PopdelMetagenome_FD_205666 | JGI IMG/M metagenome (GOLD analysis project Ga0325401, IMG submission 205666) | Populus deltoides microbial communities from Bellville, Georgia, United States - Xylem-PdKOR-R2 | ecosystem: Host-associated > Plants > Phyllosphere > Stem > Wood/Secondary xylem | place...
CCAATTAAATAATTGATTGATTTATATTTGAAGATAGAGTATAATGTCTAACAACCTATCATGATCCCCAAAATATTATGAAAGTTATAGGTGATTTGACTTAACCTTTTAATAATCAATTTTTCAGTGTAATTATTATTCATTCATCAACAATGTTTCAATTTAGACATCATAGCATAAAGTGTGTCTACTCTGTCAAATCATATTTGTTCTTAACACTATAGTCACTTAATATTTCATTTTATCTTGCACAATGATATAGAATTGATATTATTTGAGAACATATAAAATATATATTTTAATTCACCTAGGGTGATGAATTATCTCTTGATTACTTAAGTGCTTTCATATAGTTCATGTTATACACAATACATGTCTATTTGTTATCATTAATTAAAACAACGTGTAGCAGGATAAAAAAAAATATCACTCTCTCTATATAAGATAAATCAAAGATATCAACTATAAAGATCACTTACACAATTTTCACCCGAGCCTTTCCATAAACACATATGATTTCTCTATATGGAATTCTTATGCGGTTCATTTCAGTATATATGTTATCCGATAAGTACTTGTACATTGATTTTATGAACCCCTCATATTTCAGCTCATGCGAACAACTGTTTCATTTCATAACAAAAGAAACAGGACATACATCAGTTTCAACAACTCAAATTAATGTCCAATTTTAATAAAGTATAGATCAGGAACATTTAGAAAAAATGTTTTGCTGCAATAAGAATCTCATGATTATAACAACTTTATAATTTCATTTACAAAGTATTTTTTATCCTAATAATTTTATCTTTACTCTAAATTCATTAATCAAATATTAAATTAATTAATAAAATATTTGATGAATATTAAAGATAAATACACTTTTATCAATAAATTAAATGCATTTACATGAATAAAGTCAATGTTACATTTAATCAATTGATTGACCACTAATAATTTTTTCATTTATTTGTAAAATAATTTTTATATTTTAAATATAAGCAATTGATTTTTAATTTATTTGTAAAATATGCACGGGTATGTTTTTTTTTTAATGTTTTTATTATAATATATAAGTCTACTATTTTCTCTTTATATTTAGAGAATTCTGTTGTATCATGGGAAGCGTCGTACCAAGATCTGAAAGCTTTCTTGATTTTCAATTAAAAAATAAATAAATCTCTGCTAAAGAAATAAAAAATTAAACTACAAACTACAAATTTCCTCAATTTTTGTCGGAAAGCGGTACTCTGAACAAGTTTAATAATAAGTGCTAGTGTAATAATTAACCTTTTCTAATCAAGTAATCATCCATGTCCAGAGCCCAATCCAATCATCGGAATGCACATGGACCCACACTGGGACCCGCCACCTCCCTCGCAAGATGCATCAAGCTTTAACATGTCATCTTTTAAGCATCAACTGAAAGAGAAAAAACAAACAAACAAGGTTTCAAGTGGGGACCACGAACATACCATCACCCGCCATCTTGACTGTGATCCCCTGATCTCATCAACCCCTGCTTTCATCTTTTCTTGGCCGTCTGATGAAAATGATTTGCTCTCTCCCACCCTCACCCCCTTCTCTCTAACTACTCTTCACTTTGACTCTCAACAAACAAAACAAACAAGTTCCAGCCAGAAAACACAATATCTCTCTCTAAAGAGCTCTCTCTCTGCCTTTCTGTACTTTTCATCAGTTTTTAGCTTAGAAAAAAGATAAGGCATTAATACTTTGCAGTGTTTTCCCTTTTTCCCTCTCTATGACTGCTCTGATCTCTCTGTTAGTATCCTGGATCAAGCCAGCACCGACACGTATTGCTCTGTGTTAAAGAGGCTTAAGGTGCTGTTAATGATATCTTATTGTTCTGCATTTCACACCTGAACTGGGTATGTGCTATTTTCTTCGCGCGAGCGATAAATCTCCTGAAAGTTTATAACTTCCTGTTTGGTTTCCTAGAAACTTTTGTATATAATCCATATGTTTACTTCAAAGTCTCAACATGTTGCTTGTTTTTTTAGTTCAAACTTTGCATCTTCAAGTTGAACTGGGAGGGAGAGTGTGAGGGATTAGGCAAGTTTCCAGTGCTTTTGACTAAGTTTAATCTAACTGTGCACTGTTTAATTCCTGTAAAGGTGAGTGAAAGATAAAGAAAAGTGTTTCCTTTAAGCAAATCTGCCCCTACTTTTTGGTCAATCTGAGAAATAATGAGGTCTTAGTGTTTAGGATATTTGAAAACGAGTGCGCTTTGCATCTTGGTTAGCCGGGGATCTTGTCCTTTTACTCTAGTTGAAGCTGCAGGCCAGCCGATTAGCTAAGATGATGACAAGTCGATCATACCTTATCGTTAAACGGGTTTCATGGACCACCCAGTTTTTGCATTCAACAGTTCTCTGCTTCAATTTTTTGTTGCTGTGTTTTAATTGTCTTTTGTCTTCTTGCATCGAATTTCATTTTATGCCGTGCAAGTTATGAAAGGTTTAGATCAACCAGCACAATTTTTTTAAATAAATTTATCTAGATTCAATTTTCATGTACGTTTTATCTGCTCAAGTCATAATCCTGTGACAGCTAGAGCAGCTGAAATGGATAATCTATGTTTTATATAGTAAAACTCTAGCATTTTCATCGAAAGGGGACATCTCATCAGCTTCTTTTGATACAAGTGTGTAATTTTCTGTCCCCTTCTCTACTACAAGCAAGATTTTTACTTCATGCAAGATTTCCAAAATAGACGCTATTCAAAATGCTATGGTTATGATGTATGGATTGCTTATGTGTCGGTGTATTTAAGCTTTAACTAACACAATTTTGATATTTACTAAAAAAAACTTAAACATACACCTAGCCTATCTTGCTACGATCCAGATAAAAATAGAAAAATTAAAATATTGATACCAAGTTGAAAACAAAGAAAATATTAGACAATTTTTTCAACTAAATTACTTTGAGTCACAGTTTCTCGAATGGGTTTATTGTAAATTCTTATTTCTTAAATCAATAGGCTTAAGCTCGTATCATAAGCTTGCGTGTTTGAGAATATAGTTGTAAGCTTGCGTGTTTGAGAATATAGTTGTGGTTGTTTTTAGTGATTTTTATTCGGAAATGTATTAAAATAATATATTTTTTTATTTTTTAAATGATCTGAAAATACCAAAAAAATATTAATTTGAAGTAAAAAAAAAATAAAAAAAATTTAAATTTTTTAAGATGTAATAGAAGAAAAATAAAAAAACTCATCTCTTATACTATATCCGACCCATATCAAGGAAGGTTGATGGTATAAGAGTTCACTTATGAATTTCTTGATTTCTTATTATTTTTTAGTTAAATCCTTTTTCTTAGTAAAATTATGAAATCAAACGATACAATGGTATTTCTTTGAGTAATTAAAAATTTAAATTCTACATGCATCAAGAAATTAAAATGTATTATGTAGCTTTTTTTTTTAAATCATTATCTTTTGATTTTAATTTCAAGATAGAAGTTTTCTAAATTCAATTTCAATCAATAAAAAGAATTGATACCAGGTTGGAAAAAAAATAAAAGGATATAAAAATTCTACAAGATTTAGGTTAAACATTCGTATGGGTACAAGATCTATTAATATTTCTTTTCAAATACACATAAATATAAAAGCTACAATAACACTCAGTCAAGATTATGATAATATAATTAAATTACTAAACAATTAATTATATATGAATAATGAAATAACTAAAATTCTATCATCTCTGCAACATACGGCATGCTCTACTAATGCCCATAAATACTCATCTTCTTCCTCTTAGGTAGAAAAAAGGATGGAGCATTTCATGAGTCTTAGATGTGAACACCGACGAGGAGACCCGAGTAATTATATTTGTTGATTATTGAGGCCATTTAAATAAAAGGGGCACATGTAAGCAGGGTTTCCTTTTTTAAATTTCTTTCTTCCCTTTCCAATCAATCATTAAAGGATTTCAAAGACAAGTCCTACTTGCATTGAAATCAGAAAAAAATCTCTATGTTAGTCATCCTAATAAGATCATGCTATGTTGTGTGGTTAATATCCTTTTCAGTTTATGGCACCAGTTGATTCGATTATAGTGTGTGAGGAAATATTGTTAGGTATAGGAGAGGAGAATTGACTGAGAAAAAAATCTTCTAATTACCCACTGCAACACTCTAATGGATATCTCCCTTTAGCAACTTGCATTCTGGGATTATGTCATCTGGCTTATGATATGCTGTTTGTTCTAATCTGTCATGTGCTTGGTCAGAATTCAGTCCCTGTTATTCTTGGAACTTAAAAGCTAGTATTTTAACCCTTCATGTTAAGATGATATTAGAATTCTACGGGAAATATGGTAACTATTCATTTTTGTGCACAGTTAAGCATAGGTCTTTGAATCACTCTTGAATGTAAATGCAGTGATCAATCTGCTCAATCATGGGGGTGAAAAGAAGTTCATATAGGTTGCCTTATTCTTTTGCTCCCTTCATGGAGGTATTACCCTAGTGAATGTAAATTCCATTTTCCTACGGTATTGGTCTAGATATGATCTCTTTTGTGGATGAGAGATGTTGCAGGAATTCTTGTTGGTTAGCATGTGATGCAGGACAGCCAGTGGTTTAGGAAGAAATTTTAATGCTAATAGTTTTAGACAATTTGGTTAATTATTATTTTCTTATAAATTAAGTCTATGTTTTGAATTTCCAATTGGGGTTTGGTTTTCTGCTCTCTATTTTCTTTGGTGCCTGTCTAGTTTGACTTTCAAGATAGCTGTTATTGTTGGTTAACATGTGATGCAGGACAGCCAGTGGTTTTGTTTTTAATATGCTTTTCCAGCCATGAATAGAACTTTGGGTGTGTTCTATGCTCAATTTTTTGTTTTTATCTTCAGAGCGGCCAGTGTCTTTGAATTAAGTGAAAGCATGCAACTGTAGAAGCACATCAGAGCCTTCTTGTTGAGAGATAGAAAAGGTGAAGTGGAAATATGTGTGGCCTACTCTGCATTTGAGATAAGGCTTGGCATCCAAATAAACTATTTGGTCTATGGAAGACAACTTAAGGCTGGAAAAGAATTTCAGGAATGATCAATCATTAGGTACTGCTGAGAAGACTGTAATATCCCAAGCAAGGCAAAGTGTGAATGTGCAAGAGAAGCTGAAATTAGCAAAGCGTAATTCGTCACATACTGATATCCATCATGAAATTACAAAAAACGTAGATCATCTGTCTTCTAAGCCTTGGAGAAATATTCTGAAGCAACACAGGACAGCAATTGAGGAAGAGGAGCTTGTCAAGTACATGTCCAAATTGCCAAGCTATCTGGAACGGGGACAAACCCGCCAAGACAAAGTTTTAAATGTCGGGGTCCTTGACTGGGGCCAGCTAGAAAAGTGGCAATGCAGCCAGAAACAGATGCCAGCCAGAAATAGCAGGCATTCACTTTCAAGCTGCGGCTCATCTTCGCCCTTCTCAACAGCAGGATCATCTGTCTATTCCAGCGGAGGTCAGAGTTGCTCTCCTGGTCGTCAAAGGACACATCGCCCTTCACTACAATTTCATCTGATGTCATCTCCCAACAAAGGCAGTTCTCCTGTCAAATCACTCAAAGAAAGCATTGGAAAGTTTCAGGATGTCAAAGGTTCCCAGACTAGCACGGTGATTGAGCAAGCAAAGTTTATCAGACCTGATCAGCCGTTTCCCAAATACCATCCAGAAATCAATCTTGACCGGTGCAAGAGAATAGATTCAAACCCCAAGATCAATCCAGAAAATGGAACTTTGCCTAATGGGTTAGATTATGAAGGGCTGCAGTTCATGAAGACGAAGACAAAGACAACCATAAAGCCTCCAGAGGATGAATTTATGAAGAGAGCAGGTAAATTGCAAGAACAGAAGGCATGTGTTGCAGACCAAGATGTTGACCAAACAAATGAAAGATTAATTCTTCTTATACCAAGAGATTCCCCCCAAGGTTCTCATTCCGGAGTGCCCCATAAGTCAACAATGATGTTTGGTGAAAAGGAAGAAGAAGCAAATCGAAAGAGCTTTTCTGATGTGCCCGTGGAGATTTTCTTTCCAGCAGTCCATTCTGATGTCCCACATTCATGCCCACTTCCATATGAAAATGGCAGACCCTTGGAGAAAAAATGGCACTCAGGTGAAATGAAGAATCTCAGTTTTTTGTCAGATTCTTCTCAATCAGTGCCTCAACAAGCCAAAATAGGAATGAGTACATCCCGTGATACAATTTCCAAAGTAAAGAAACCAACTGTAATGCTGAGTGATTCAAGTTCAAAAGAGCCTTGTGTGGCAGATCAGAAAATGAACAGATTAGCTTCTGAAAAAGGAAGAAGCACATCACCATTTCGCAGACTTAGCATTGGTATGAGCAAGATAAGCAAAAGTTTCAGCTCCAAAGAGGGTTCGTCTAAACCACAATTTAGCTCAACTTATAATTCTGCACAATCTGGTTCAGAGAGTGCTATGGCTTCCATGCGCCAGGGAAATCAAAGTAGTGATGCACAAAATGCTTCAAGCAGAGCACGGTCAAGCCCTTTGAGAAGGTTACTGGAGCCAATGCTGAAGCCAAGGGCAGCAAACTTCCATCACTCAGGAGAGAAATTGCAGGGAGGTTCTAAATCAACAGATACAGTCTGCAAATCATTAAATATTCAGTTAGATTGTATGCCTGGAACTGCACAGATTGAGGTAGTAAAATCCGATACCACCACTCCTGGCAAAATCAGTGTCAGTGATTCATTCAAGGACAGGAAGTACACATCGTCCCCATTTCAAGCCCTTCTCCGAGTTGCAGTTAAGAATGGCCAACCTATGTTCACGTTTGCAGTTGACAATGAACGTGACCTTCTTGCAGCCACAATTAAGAAATTGAGTGCATCGAGGGAGGCTGACTACAGCTGCATTTACACATTCTTTGCCATTCAAGAAGTCAAGAAAAGGAATGGGAGGTGGACAAATCAAGGTGGCAAGGGCAAAGGCCACGATTATATACCTAATGTTGTTGCCCAGTTGAAGGTTTCTGGTTCTCAGTTTTCCAATTTGACGAGACAAAACTACATGGCACAATCTTTCGCGAGGGAGTTTGTTTTGTTTGCTATGGATCCGCATCAGGCAGAGCAACAAACCTTAGATTTTCAGCCTAACGATGAACTTGCTGCCATTGTTGTCAAGATTCCTAAAGTAATCAATAGAAGTACAATCAGAGATGGCAATCAGACTAATAAGTGCAATAATTATTCAGAGGCAAGATGTAATTCTACCTCGGGTAATGTACAGAATCAGCCTGTCCTTGGCAGTCAAAGCCTTATCAATACTACAGTCATACTTCCAAGTGGCATTCACAGCCTACCAAATAAAGGAGGACCTTCATCTTTGCTCCAGCGTTGGAGATCAGGTGGATCATGTGACTGTGGAGGTTGGGATTTGGGTTGCAAACTAAGGATTCTTGTCAACCACAATCAACTTACTAAGAAATTGAGTACAACCAAAGCCTGTTCAGCAATCGACAAATTTGAGCTCGTCTCTCAGGTATGCTTACTATTTGCTTGAACCTGCTAATCATTCCCCACACCTGTAATATTCAACTTACATCTCTTCCTCTTAATCCATATTTAACCACAGGGTGGAGAAGAAAACCAGCCTGTCTTCAGCATGGCCCCTTTCAAGGAGGGGATCTATTCAGTCGAGTTCAATACATCACTTTCAACTTTACAAGCGTTCTCTCTTTGTATAGCAGTTCTAGATGGTAAAAAACTATGCGAGATGTCAGAGTCTAGCAGCTTGTTTGAAGAAAAACCTTCTCTGGAAACAATACAGTCGCAAAATGATGGTTTAAGGGCTCCAAATGGAAGTGCAGGAGAGGTCCCTGCAAGATATGTCTCATATCCACCCCTTTCTCCGGTAGGAAGGGTCTAGTTTGAAGCCAAATCTTCCCTGTAATTAGACACGTCCGGTATAGATAAATACATTTTCAGTCGGCTGGGTGATCAATGGTTGAAACTGGATTGAAGTTTTTGCACAAGTGGTTAAAATTAAATGAAAAAAATAAGCATATATTAAGCAAGGCTTCTGAGATAGTAGCAGGAAAGTAGCCTAGAAACCTGAGAACATGCATGGTATTTTGTGTTAGTTTTGGCGTGGTTCTTTCGACAAGAGAACCAGTATTAACTGTACTTGGAGCAATACGATCTTCATCATCAATGCAAGTGTGCATAATATTATCAGTGAAAGCTATTTTTGCTCTCAGTAGTTGTCGATTGTTTGTTAAAAAAATTCTGCTGTGAATATTATTTAGTAACCATTCATTTTAACTCAACTTTAATTAAAATTTAGACTGAGTCAACATCAGCTAAATAAAGAGTTGCGAAAATTATCAGCCATGAAACTGTAATTTTGTTAACCATTCACGACCAAAGTGCAAGATATGGATGATAAAACACCATGGAAGCATCCTTTGGCCTATGGTAAATGGTCCCAGTCCAGGATTTTGGATGTTGACATCAACATCGCTTTTCAACTTTCATGTCAGGAGACTGATAATGACTCTTTAGTCGTTTTTTCTCTTTATTCCAGTCGGAAATTGCAAATGGAAAGATTGTTTTTACTTGAGTTCTTGACTGCACGGTACACAGCTTAGAATTTTTTTTTTTGTATTAAAATAATTTTTAATTTTTTTGGGTTAAATCTCAATGTAAAAGTAAAACGGGCCTTAATCTATTGGTTAGTCTTTTAAATAACCAATCACATTGTAGCACAGGAGATTAAGGATTGAATCTTACATGGAAGTGAAGCAGTGAAGAATCTTTCATATGTAAGAACATGCATAAAATAACCTGTTTAATTTATAAGTAGGGTTAGGGGTCCATGACTATCCATGATCCCGTATTTAACTTGCATTGGAGATTCCAATATCCTGTACAGTGTACACCAATTCTTGACAGTTTTATTTTTAACAAGTTTTGTTTTCTAATAAAATTTTTATTCGGTATTAATTATTTTTGCTGATTCTACCAAAATTTTCTCCAACTCAAAACTCTCTCCTCCCTCCAACCAAAAAAAAATCGAAATTTAAAACCTTTTAAGAATATTTGATTAAGATTAAGATTCCCAATTATTCTTAATCCCCAACCACAAAATCTCAAATCCTGCTTCTCTCTTGAAATCACCAAAGAAACAAAAAAAAAAAAAAGGAAAGAGAAACCAATTCAAATTTTGCTTTCTGTCTTTTTTTTAGGTTAATTATTATTGATTAATGTTAAATGTCAAACAATAACCTCGGATTCTCAAAATGCCCTTTTACATTGCTCGCCAGGCTCCTAAGGTTTCTCTCTTGACTCTCCACCCCTACTCTCTTTTTTACTATTTAATTGTTTTTGTTTCGATTGATTGTTGTTTAATATTATCAAGTGCAGCTCTGGAGAAAGATTTGCACAGAAACGACAATAGAAATTTCGCTTGTTGCAGAGAATCGGAAGCTGCTTCTTGCTGGAATTGTTTTTCAGGTTCCCTCTTTCTTAATCACTGTTGATTATTACGTTAATCTCTTTTTCTTCTCCAATTTGATGTTAAATAGTTTCTTATGTGATGATGTTAATGAATATTTTTATTTATTTATCTTACAGTACATACATGGATTAGCTGCTCATGGAATTCATTACTTACATAGGCCAGGACCGACACTTCAGGATGCTGGCTTTTTTCTTCTTCCGGTGAGAAATATCAGTTTTCGGAATACATTGTTGTTTGTGAAATGGAACAGCATTTTATGTTCCTTTTCTGTTTTGTTTCAGGAACTTGGTCAGGACAGAGCTTATGTCAGTGAAACCTCATTCACCTTCATCTTTGCTTCTTTTGTGTTGGTGAGGTTTTTCTTCATGTTATTACTTGTCGATTTTCTTTTTTACTTTACATATTCTGGGATTTTCTCTTGTAATCTAACAGATGGTTTTCAGACTTTTTTACCATTGTAATGGTTGCTGATGATGTTTTTCAATAATGTTGGTGGACCCTTTTTTTTTTTAATGTTCCCTTGCTTGTTACATTTGTTTAATGTTCTGCTTTGTCTTTTCACTTTACTGTGGTTTATGGAAGATTCATGAATGCAACTCTTGCCGCAGCTGATGGCATGTATATCAAATTTCATAGATTCCTTTGTAGAGTAGGCAGGGAAGATATATTTTGGATGGTGATGTTATTTTGTTCGCACAATATTGTGAAATTTCCCACTTAGTTTCCTCATGCACAAATGTATGCATCACTTATTTTCAACGCTGGAAGAATTATTCAACCAGATACATGCAGTTTCAGACAAATGTCTCGGACTTGAATGATAGTGATGATCACAACTCTCGAAGAAAACTATTTAGTTGAGGAATTACATAGACAGTTTTAAAAATAATACAGACTTTGATGACTCAAATTGGTATGTCATCTGACGTTAGCATGTTATTATTCTTTATCTGAAGTAGTTATTCTATAAAACCTTAGAGAAGTGGAATATTTTTCAAGCCTTTTCTCTTTGATTTAATCATTCCTCATGCTATGGAGTTTCAGTAGCTAATCATTTGTGGCCAGACTTCTATTCTTAATTATATTTGATCCTGGTTCTAACAGGAGTTAGTTTTGTTGCAGTGGACCATCCATCCCTTCGTTTTCCAGAACAAGAAAATCTATACAGTTCTGATATGGTGCAGAGTCCTTGCCTATTTAGTGGTAAGTGTTTTTTTTGGTTTTGTTGTTTATACGAAGTCCTTCTATTGCCAGAAATGAGGTCTGAACTTGAATTTGTTGGAAACAAGTATTTGTTATTCTCTATGCTTGAAGGGCAAGAAATTAAAAAAAAAAACATTGAACGAATAATTGGAAAAAGAGCCATTATCCATTGATGTTCCCACCATAGTAGGTCCTAGGAGAGATACTTATTAATAATCCTGCCGTCTGAAGTCAAAATTGGCTTTGTAAGATTTTTATTTCCAATGGGTTCTTACGAATCTATAACTTACCTTGTCTAGTAAAACTCAATCCAGACACAAGCACCAGTGTTTAGGGGCGTTTATATTACATAAGCAGCCACACACAGTATGGGAACAGGTGGGCAAGCCCATGTTACTGAACATTGGGCAAGGTCTATATTGGAAAACACTTAAACAAGCCCAAACATCTCTGCAAACAGCGGAAGAAAACAATTTATCTTCTGAAATTCTTCTTGGGATTGTTAAGTGACTGATAGCTCTTGTCAGGATCTATCAAAATGCTAATGACCTCTACTCTAAAAAAAAATGGAAAACATATATCATTTACCTATCTTCCAGTTCAGCTTAGTTCTGCTCCAGATTTTGTTTTTCTCTACCACAATAACTGACTTCTAAGATGTCTCAATATATTCGATTTGTATTTTCTTGATCTTCTCCGTAGCGTTTCTTTCCTGCATGTAGCGACACTTAAACTGGTTATGGGCGCTGTTCATCTTGTAGCATAACTTGCTATGGATACTTCTCAGGATGCTCTTTAACTCTGCATGTCCTGAAAGGAGAACCCAGAATGCTACACATTTTTCACCGACAGAAGAAGATGGCTTCTTTGCTGATGAAATTAGTTTTGTCATTTATTTCATTGTACATTATTCACCCGCACTGGCTGTATGATTATATAAGTGGATGGAGTGATGGACATAATATTAGTTTCTGTTGTCGTCCTATATGTCTTACAACATTCAGTATTGTTTCTGTACTTTGATTAGGCTTGCCAGATTCCTCGTATATTCACATTCTATTCGACTCATCTTCCTGGTCCAAACTACCATTGCCATGAGGTAAATTTTTTAAACTCTATACTATTTGCAACCAGGTTCTTTAATTTCAGGACTTGTGGCACTATCCTTTTATGAAAGTTCAATTACAATTGTTGTAATTGTAGCATCTCTTTACAATCAGGTACAACTTTCTCTTTCAGGGCTCAAAACTTGCCAGGCTGCCCCATCCAAAGAGTGCAATTGAATTGCTTGTGATCAACTGTAAGTTTTGAAATATCCAACTGTTTTTTGTTATTATTTTTATTGCACCAGATCATCAGTTTATTTTTTTACATGATAGCATCTTGTTGCTTATTTGACTCAATAATTTGCAGTTTCCAGAGGGGTTAATTATGGCTGTGGTGATTTGATTTTTTCATCGCACATGATATTTACCATAGTTTTTGTGCGTACATTCCACAAATATGGCACGAATAGGTAATACCGTGCTCATCCTTGATGGGTTATTACTTTTGTTTCTCTTAAATACAAAGAGGCAGTGGGGCCAGGACAAAGTATTTGTATGAAGTGGACATATGGTACTTTTCTTGGCTGCTTGGCATTCTGCTGTATAGAAAGACTGATTTTCACTTTTGTTGGCAATACTTGGCCCATACCTGCAGGTGCATTAAGCAGCTTGCTTGGTTACTTGCAGGGGTTCAGAGCTTTCTTATCGTGGCATCTCACAAACATTACACGGTTGACGTTGTTGTTGCATGGTGAAAGGACTCAACCTTCTCCTGAATTTAATTCCCAAGGAACCTTTTCTGATAAATTTGGACTGTTTAATACTTCCGCAGGTATACTGTAAATTTGGTAACATTTTTTATTGACAAGAAACTGCCGGGTGAGTTTTTCATATTGCTTTCTTTCCCATGATAACTTACTTCTCACGTTACTATATTTCATGAAAGAGATTTCAAGGGAAGAATCTCTTTGGAGTGTGTTCCAATTTTATTAGATTTTTTGTACGAAGGTGAGACTCAAACTAGAGAACTTACTTTTCTTGCTTATGCAAGAGCACCATTGAGCTACATGTTCATTGGCTAGAATCTCTTTGGCTCATTGGCTAGAATCTCTTTGGAGGTAATTGATACTTTGTCAGAGGAAAAGAGTTGACTGGTGCATTATTCATCATCCAAAGTGTTTCTTGGATGGAGTGTTTATATTTGAGTGGCGTGTTAGATTTTAATTTATTTAAAAAATGTGAAATGAGTGACACCAATTATCTTCATTCCAGATTTACCTGAGCGGTCCACTGGACTAACATCTCTGCCACTGCTACCTCAGAGTAGAGACTGGGATAGCAAAAACAAAGAAGAGCACCAGATACCACTAACTGGGGTAACTGTTGAGACTGCGGGTTGATTAACGTGAGTGATGCTAATCATTATGACAATTTTGCCTTGCCAGTGACAATCTTTAGGCAATTTGCTTTAAGTGCTTACCAAATGGAGAGCAGAAATGGATTTTACTCATGAGATTGAAGCTAGGAGCATAGATGGCGGTTAATTGTACATAAATGTCAGCACGAGCTGAAGATAGCTCTGCTGATGCTACCGCATTGAATATGTGCCTAAAATTTATGTTTGGAATAACTAGTCCTCAGCTTAGTTGGCAAGATAGTCAAACCTCAGTAGCTTTATTGTATGGAGAAATGGAATGAAATGTTTAGTTTTCTCATATCCTGCATAATTTCTCTGTATTATTATCGCATTCTTTTCTTTTGTTTGTGGAATTGTTACAAGTACAGCTGCCTATTTACATCAGAGAGAGGGAGAAAGCTTTGTACCTGGTAAAACTTGTCATGTTTAACCAAGAATGCTCAATGACAATTTTTGGTCCACAAAAATCTTTCATGAAGCATGAAAAATAAGAGGGACCGCGTTCATGTTGATGGTTTCTCTTAGAGAGCAAATGGCCTTGAATTTTTTTAGAATACAGTAACAAGTGGAGGCACCATGTGCTCTACCTGTTCAGATAATTGGGCTTGGCGTGAGCCAATGATGCAATATAATAATGTTCCTTGTCCGTGTCCCACGAGTGCAACCGCCCTCTAGATTAAACTTATTTTTCTTTGCTCTGTTTTCATGGGAGGTTGAAATGTAACGTTGGAGGCATAACTTGTTATGTGACATGCCTGGCATGGTTGGCCTCCCTGTCAAAGGCTCTTATTCTTAAGTACTAACATATGGCTTCAGCTCGATAGTCGACAAAATAATACAACAGGACCTCCGTCGTGTATGTTTCGATAAGTAGTCTCGAGCAATTCATTAAAAAGAATTAAGCTGACAAACAGTTCAGGAAGGATAAGGTCATGCTCTGTGCTAGTCAGAGTAAGTAAGGTGCCTGTTATAGCTTTCGTTGAACATGTGAGAGTGGTCCATGAAGTATTGCCGTATTGGGATTTTAATGTTTTATATTATTGTGGTACAAACAATCATGAGAGTAGCCGAGTAGGGGAGAGGGGAGGAAAAGAGAACTTGAAAAAACAGAGGAAGTGATCCTTGCCCTCATGCTACCCAAATCCTTGAACTTCCTTACTGGTCTATGTTTTAAAGTTCCCAAACAGATCCAATTGCAGAATCCTCAGTGTCTGTGCTAAAATCTTAGTTAAAGCAACATGTTAAAAGCGAAGGAATACTAAATTACGGGTTCTTGCACAGCCAGTGTTTCTTTATCCATGTGGGCTCACTCGCAAGTGTTTGTGGGGGTGGAAACAACAGTGCGTGTGTGTTCTTGCATTGACTGAAAGCTGGCAATAGGTCCACGTTTAGTCAATTGAGCTGGAAAATGAAGTTAGGCAAGAAGAATCTGACCTTATTTTGATGATTTGATGGATGTCTCGCCAAAGACCTCCATTATTCCGTAGCTTAATTTATCACGCAATCTTTGGGACCCTGTTCTTTCTAACCAATAAAGTCTGTCATCATGTTATAAAATACCAAGAGCATTTTCATTGTCAGGTTGGCACAGCAAGGAGTCTAACTGGGAACAGAATGCGAGCCTGGATGTGGCTGCTGCTACTTCAGATCTTCTATTATGAGATCCTATCTGATGCTGTTTGCTTTGTAGTAGACATTTTGGTTTGGTTCCCTTGAAATTCAAGCATGGTGAGAAAAGTGTCTAGATTTTAGGAGCTTTGCTTGCAATATTGAAGCACAAGTAGGGAATTTTGCTTAGCATTGGACACCATGATTTGGTCTTCGGCATCATCGAATTGTTTAAGCCAGAATAACAGGTTCTAAGCTCAGCTTGCTGGCAAAAATGGGCGCCAGTATTGAAAGCACGAGGTCATAGTTATCTCTAATTTGTTGTCTAAATAAATGGCTTATTTTGGTAATCTTCTTGACTTCTGCTGTGGTGATAGCTGTTGTTTCTACTGTTGCTGTTGCTTTTAATATTTATATAGTTAAAATTACGGTTAAAAGTGCTTTCCAATTAAAATTGAACGCGATCAATTGATTCAATTACAAAAACATCAAATCAAATTGATGATTCATCTTCGAAGGA
>Ga0325401_1002973_pt1 | contig 15314 bp, 10 predicted proteins | sample PopdelMetagenome_FD_205666 | JGI IMG/M metagenome (GOLD analysis project Ga0325401, IMG submission 205666) | Populus deltoides microbial communities from Bellville, Georgia, United States - Xylem-PdKOR-R2 | ecosystem: Host-associated > Plants > Phyllosphere > Stem > Wood/Secondary xylem | place...
AAAAAAAAATCTAAACTTATGGACTTTATTGACAACTGAGATGACGGCCCCTTTTTGAATGAGACCATGAGAGAACGAGAAGCATAAAACAACCTCCTATGTGGAGCCGACGTCGTTTCAAGGAAGACAAACTGGAATGACGCCTCTCTCTCTTTATAAATCAACAAAATCCCTAATACGTGTACAGAAGTAATCCAACAGACAAGCAGTGGTGACTATGGCGACCGCACCTCTCCTCCCCACCACTAACTCAACTTCACAAGAGAAACGGCACCGTTCTATCTTCGACGTCCCCACCGATTTCTTCGATGCGTGTCGTTTACTCTCCCCCTCCTCCTCCCCCTCCCCCTCCCCCTCCCCCGCATCAACATCAGTAGCACCCGAAATTCCCTCTCCCATCGAAACTCTAGACGAAGTCGATACGATTTCCAAAAACGGCGTCGAAGTCACAATTCCTAGATGGACCTGTAACACTTGCAAAGCCGAATTCGATTCTCTCCAAGACCAGCGGTTTCACTTTAAATCCGATATTCATCGAATCAATGTAATTACAGAGGTTAACTTATATGTATGGATGTATGTATGTATTTATTTTAAGTAGAAAACCAATTGTTTTAATTTCAGGTTAAATTAAGCATTGCTGGAAAAGATATTGTTAAAGAGGAAGATTTTGATGAATCATTCAAAGATTGTGATATCTCGAGCGTGTCAGGATCAGAAGATGAAGCTGAAAAGGTGTCCATTTTGAGGACTGATGCGCAAAGAGGGTCAGTAGAGAGTGTGAAGCAGAAATTGTTTATTCGTCTTAAGACGGGAGAGAGAGTTTCGATATGGAAGAGTCTGGTTTTGAATGATAGTGAAAGTGTTTGTTTTGAGAATGATAATGTTCTTGGGGGGTGTTTGAGAGAGAGTGAAGTGATTGAGAGATTGAAGTTTTTGATTCATGAGGAGAGGAACGGGACGCGTCTGAGGATTGTGTTGCTTGCTAGTGGTGGACATTTTGTTGGGTGTGTTTTTGATGGGAATTCGCCTGTTCTTCATAAAACATTTCACAGGTTAGTGTAGAGACTGCACAAAACTATGATCTTTATGTGCATTTTGAATTGTTGCTTGGGAATTATTAAAGTTGTCCTGCGTTTTGTTGTGGAAATGTTGAATTCTTTGTTTTTCCTCCCCTTGTGATTTAGATATGTTGTAAGAGCCAAAGCTGGTAAAAAACAGTCATCTAAAGATGGGACTGGTAGAGCTGCACATTCTGCTGGAGCTTCACTTCGTCGGTATAATGAACTGGCTTTGAAGAAGGTATCAAGTGTAAACTGTCGCTGTTATCATTTTTGGATTATGTTGTTAAGCATGGTCCTATTTTCAGTGCCTCTATAAACAGTTTGGCTCCCATGATCTATTTGTAAAATAAAGTAACTACACGGTTAATCCTGAAATAGTGAAATAGGGATCTAACAAAATAAATGTTATAAATTTGGTTTCCATCCTTTTCCACTAACTTATCCTAATATGGCGATTCAAAGTTTTGGTTTGTAAATCGATTGTTTGATGTCGTTGTGACATAACTGTTTTAATTCCTGTCCTTGTTAACAGATTATTTTCTCATAAATATGAAATGTAGGACATTCAAGAACTACTTGATGTTTGGAAGCCTTATTTTGACGCTTCATCATGTATTTACTTGTATGCACCTTCAAGCAATCGGCAACTACTTTTTGATGGCAATAAAGCATATTTCAGTCATCAGCACCATGTTCGAAATATACCATTGAGTATTAGGAGGCCTACTTTCAAAGAAGCACGACGCCTTTACAACCAATTGGCACAAGTCACCTATGAAGTGGATGAGAAGGAAAGCCTACCAGACACCATTGATGACTTGGTGTCAACCACAAGCACCATTACAAATAGCTGCCCTGGCCCCAGCAAAGAGGACTTGAACGACAGCATTAATAGTGCTGAATCTACCAAACCTTCTTCTATTAAAAAAAAATCTGATGATCTGCATGTATCAAGTGGGAGTGAAAGTGAAGTTGCTGGCACGACAACGCCTTTGCATGAAGCAACACAATCTGGTGATGTTCATCAGGTTTTGAAACTCCTAGAACAGGGTTTGGATCCTTGTATCAAAGATGAAAGGGGGCGGACCCCTTATATGCTGGCAAATGATAAGGAAGTCAGAAATACATTTAGACGCTTTATGGCTTTAAACATTGATAGATGGGATTGGCATGCTGCTAATGTGCCTAGTGCATTAACAAAAGAAATGGAGGAATCTCAAGCTGCTAAGCAGGTAGTAATTTTATTTATGCATCTTTGTTTTTTCTTTGTTCTGAGCCTTTTGCTACTTCAACAAATTTGAAGTAGATCTATCCTTTTCATGCCTTATCCTAGCTTGTCAAATGCATTGGCTCTCTGTAACCTAATTGTTATAAGATTTTATTGGTCATTTTCAATTGGAGCTTTGCTCATAAATTATTTGCTAACTTAACCATCGCTACTTATCTTGTATGGAGTTAGAATTATGAAGTCATTGGGACTTCCAGGGCATTTCATAAAGTCAGTTGCCTAATGTAGAAGCATATACTTTAACGCATCCATGATTCTGCTGCTTCGTGATTTTGATACATTCAAGTTCAATGCTTAAATTGATAATTTATGTTTGTGGTTGTTCAGACAGAGAAAGAGGAAAAGAGGAAAGCTAGAGCAAAAGAATTGAAGAAATTACGTAAGGCTAGAGAAAAGAAAGCTCAGGTATTTTATGTTCATTAACACTGGGATGCTATGTTCCTTCAAACCTGTTTATTCATTGTCTTAGGATGAGCTTTCAAGGACACAGCTGGTATTAGCATCATATTTAATCTATAAACATACAAATACAACCATTTTAAAAAATTACAGAAGTGTCCTATTTGAATGGCAGGCAGACGATCAACTTCTCATCTACGTTAATTAAAAAAGTTTTTCTAGCTATTAAATTTAAGATGGCCATAATGTTTTTCTTCTTCTTTTGGTGTGTTTTTCTGTGCCTGGTTTAAGGAAGAGATTTTTGAACGAAACGTGTGACCTCTTAAAATGATGAAGTCATTCAAACTGGAAAGAGATACACCCACTCCTTTTCTTCTCACTCAAGTGGACCCTAAGCTTTCTTGATTCTATAAAATGATGAAGTCCATTGAGAAATAGAGTCTAGATTATCTTCAATGTTTAAAAGGCTGAATAACAGGCCTGTTAGTAATGTCATCTCCGCAGGGAGTTTTTTGGTAGCCCATTTATTGATCTATCATCTATTACATACAGAGATAACCCAATCTTATGCTTGCATTGCAATTCAATGGCAGTATATCAAAACAGATGATTTGACATCTTTACTTCCAAGATGACTTACTAATCATGTGAGCATAACCTGCATGTAGTAGCCCAAAAGCATGTAAAGCATGAGCATAACCTGCATGTAGTAGCCCAAAAGCATGTAAAGCATGTTTTATATGAGCATTCAGGATTTGCAATAAATGATCTGTATCATGAAATAGGTGTTTTTCCTTTTTCTTGCCTTTTGACTGTTCCAAATTTCTGTAATATGTTGATAACACTTTTTATGATGTTAATTGAGGCTGAGGCTGAGGCTGCATCATCCCAAAATGCCGCAGCAGTTCTAGTTAATCGAGCTACTCCAATTTCAGCTATCAAGGGACAATCTCAGCCTAGTGGAGGATCAAAAATATCTACAGAGGTAAGGATTTTATTATTATTTTTTAACCATTTTTGGGTTGAGAATAGGAATATTGTGACAATGAAGATCCTCAAAAGCACTTTTGTGATTTGATGCTGTTTCCGTTTTAGTCCTTTTAACATATTTATTAGTTTTTAATACTCTTAAAGAATTCAGGTTCATTGTACTCTATAGGTTCATTTTTTCCTCTTTTGATATTCTGTCCTCGTCCAGCAGGAACTTAAGAGGGCTGAAGCTATTGAGAGGGAAAAGAGAGCAGCTGCTGCGGAGAGGAGAATGGCAGCAGTTGCTGCTATCAATGCCCAAAGCAGTAGCACGAGCACCGTGCCAGCCATGGCACAACCCAAAAGTGGCTTAACATCAGATATAACATGCTCCTGTTGCAATGTGTCGTTAGCTGGTAAAGTTCCATTTCATAGATATAATTACAAGTACTGCAGTACGTCTTGCATGCATGTACATAGAGAGATCCTCGAGGATGAATAACGTAATTGCTTTCAGCAGGTATTTTGCATTATATAACATTATTTTGTAGTTGCAATTGCATATTTATAACTAATAAAAAGAGTTAATACATTTTCCGCTTCCTCTCTTTTGTGCATCGTCTTGTTTTTTTCTATGTTTGTCTTTAGTTTGAAATCCTATTTTCACATTTAATCATATTTTGAATGCCATACATGTACAAATTCAATAAAAGTTGCATGCCGGGACAAAGGGGACCATTTATTTTAATTTACTTAATTTTCACCTTTAGATTTGAAAACTAGAAAATATAAAAGAAAGAATCTTAAAAAACATGTTAGATTTCAACCAAAAATAATGAAGAACTGGGGATTAATTTATAAATAAAAATGTGCATTTGTGATAAAACTATTATTTTGTAAATTTAATTATGTTATATATTTACTTTGTGCTGGTGCAAGTATTTTGTTTGACTTATGATTGGTTTAATTATTCATTTTATTATTAAATATATTTGAAAAAATGATTTAATAATGGAATAGCTAGTTTTAATCCCATCTATTTTTATCTCTTGATCCAAGACGTTAACCAAATGACATGTTCGCACAGAGAGATTGATGCCATCGATTAAGAGTAATAGAGTATGATGTGCAAACTTTTTCAAGAAGGAAAATGAAGTCAGGTCCTTGGATTACAAGAAAGCGCGTCCATTAAAAACTTTGGGGAGGCAAGCAATATGTTATCGCTAGCTATGTAAACAGTGCTCCACAGCGTACTGGATAAAGTTATTTTTTAGCAGAAGAAAATGATGTTCATTCGATGTGAGCATGTTATAAAGAGGGTGGAAATCCACGCCGCAGGCCATGGACCTGATTGAGCCCAAATACATTTCATTAAAAAAGGATAACAATAGTAAAAAGATTAAAAAAATAAAAATTATAATGATAATGCGAGGACATTTTTTTTAAAAGAAATCAGAAAACATAAGCTAAAATTTAAGCAAGAAAAAACAAATGAAAGGATGAAATTGTAGGGAAAGAAACAAGAAATAAAGCAGAACAAAATCAAGTTAAAATTGGCTAGGTGCCCTTTTGAGCCTCGAAAGATATGTTCAACGGGCCAGGGCTCTCTTGTTTATTTTATATATGTTAAAGGCCGACAAAGATGAAAGACAAAATCTGATTAAGAAAAAAAAATAATGAGAGAACAAAAACTCTAATTAATACGAGTTAACATATAAAATCTGGATATGAGATCTAGTTTATAGAACTGAAACTAAAAAAGTTAATTAAGTTAAATTTCCAAACAATATAATGATGGATGATGAAATAGACAAAATAATAATTAAAAAAAGACCTAAAAAAACTGGAGTCAACTTTGATCAATCTTTAAAAACCATCACTCGATGTATGATCCATGACTGATCCATGACGTTGGAATTAGATCATAGAAGACAAACATATGAAACCAAATTTTCAATATAGAAAATATTAAGGGTTGACAATAAAAAAATAAAAGACAAAACAAAACAAATATACATCAAAAGAACAAGGGTAAAAATATAATTGAAACAAAAATAAAATAAAATATTGATGAATGAAATTAAAAAATTAAGAATAAAATAAAAAGAAATCAAAATAATAAGGACTAAATTAAAAAAAATTGAATCAAATATGAGGAATGCAATTAAAAAACAAATAATTCAAAACAAAAAAATTACCAATTAATAGAATAAATACCAAATTAAAAAAATAGACTTAAATGATAGAATTCAAGTTTGGTAAAATGAAGAGAGAAAAGTAACAAGAGAAGAAAAAAATCAATTCAATGCCAACCATAACTTTACTATTTACACGAACCAGACCACTATCGAACCTTTCTAACACCATCATGAAAGGTGGGGGAAGACCACCTAATGTGCGGCACGTGCCAATCAAATGACGCGGATGGAGATGATGTGCCTCCATGTGTACCCAAAGTGCATGATGGCTTTTTTTTTAATAATATTAAATTTATGTTAAAAGACAAAATCACTCCTAACTCACCATAAATATAACAAAAACACTTAAGTGGAAATACAAAAACACCAAGTAAAGCTAATTAAATTCTGGAGCAAAGAGCAATTAAATGTTTTTACTATGCACATAAAATGGAAAAATCCAGAAAGCCTTTGGAAGGGTTATATTAAAATTTTGTTTTAAAAATAATTTAGCAAAGCTTTAGAAATTAAGTACTGATGGGAAAAATGATAATTTCATTTGTAGCAATTCATAGTAACCTATATCTTGTGTATATAGGTTTTCTGTTAATTCTTCAACACAATGTCAACCTTTGCTCAACCATAATTATCGTCCATTTTCCTTCAACCTGGTGATTTACTTTGGCAATTGCATTTATATTCAGAGAGTGTTTGAGAATGTGGTAATAATTGTTTTTCAAAGTACTTTTGCTTGAAAATACATTAAAATAATATTTATTTATTTTTCTAAAATTTATTTTTGACATCAGCACATCAAAATAATCTAAAAACACTAAAAAAATAATTTGAAGCAAAAAATTTAAATTTAAATTTTGACAGAAAAAGAACAGGTTAAAACTCAACGTCAAACATGTAGTCAATCTAAACTAGTAACCTTTTTAAGAAAAATAAAGTAGATACAAGTTGAATGGAAGCTATTTGTTTCGGTTTCATACTAGTCATTTGACCCGCACTTCTTTATAGATCGGATAATTTTTTTTCTAATACAAAAATAAATGTGTGAATGTTGTTAGCATGTTCTTTGACATTGAGAGAAACAAATTGTTAATAAAAAAAAATCAATGCTTACATATACTAAAATAAAACAAAACGATAATCATGCATTTATAAATAAATAAAAATTCTTAATGCAACATCGCATGTAGGATATCAAGTTATTTTTTAATATAGTAGAAAAATATGATAATGCTACGAATGCGTTTTATTGCATCATGAATTTTTAAATTGAAAAATATAAAAATGTTATTTATGCTAAACAAAATAAATTCTAAAATGTATGAATCAATAAACCCAGAAAGAGTTGCTAATATCAATCAAATTCTAAACTAAAAACAATAATTATTCATATAAAAATAAAAAATAGATAAGTATGATATTTAACCTTGATTTTCCCCTAGAATGTATACAACTTTTTTTAATTCTAAAGGTTACCTTTTCTCACCAAGAACAAATTACTTTTAATTTTATAAATACATCATGAAAATAAATTTTATTTGTATAAAACATAAAAGAAAAAAATTATAGATAAATTAAAATAATCTCATTGAAACATTAAATACACACAAAATAATTAAAAACACACTCTATTTAAAAAAGATAAAATAAACAATTTAAAAAAAATCAGAGAGGCGGTATTAGTTCAAATACAAATAAAAAAACTAATTCAAACAAAACGTACGTAAAAAATATCAATTAAACAAAATTGGTATGTTCACCATGCCTTTCAGAGTTTTTTTATAATAATTATAATACTCGGCCAGGATGTGCATATATATTCCTAGTCAGCCATTCCAGATTGAATCATCTGCTGTTTCATTTAATTAACACTCTCTTCTAAATTTCCCCTTCACTGTTATTTTGAAGGAATAATAAGCACAAGGATACCAACCACGTACAGGTTTCCTTCCCGAAATTGAAAATCATATCACTTTTTTCTTTAATATTCGAGGAAAGCGACAGAATTGAAGGAAGTACTTGTTCATCTGATCATAATTGAAGGAAGTACTTGTTCATCTGATCATCTCGGCAACTATGAAGCGACAGAAGGTTTCTAAAACTTACATGTATAGCCGGCAACTAGAGCTGCTGAATTTGTTCTGTGAAAGCATGAAGCTTGTTCTTTCTTATCTTTTCTTCTCTCCAGGCAGGGAATGCCCTTCACGGCTTGGCTTGTAATGCATGATCACCTGAAGAAATCCGTCAAATTTAGAGCTGCTGAATTTGTTCTGTGAAAGCATGAAGCTCGTTCTTTCTTATCTTTTCTTTTCTCCAGGCAGGGAATGCCCTTCACGGCTTGGCTTGTAATGCATGGGACCAGCATTATAGCACTCCAAGTCAAGACTTGGAGAGATGGGCAAAGAAAGAGCGGATTGCTGGCCATGGGAGCTCTCATTCACCTCCTTTTAGAGGGTGGCAGTTCACTGTCACCTGTATGGTTTTCGAAAGATTCTGATGACAAGCCTGTTGAATAGCTAACAAATTAAAGTCCCATCTTCTTAATTTCTTTCAGCCTTTTTCTCTATTAAATCGATTCTTCATAACCAAAATTCTCATGTAACTTTACACTTGCATGTATAGTCGTAAAATAGTTAATCCCATACAAAGCTTTTCGTCTGAGAGTGCGGAATAAAAAGAGATTTATCAAAATTTATTTTTTTTTATTTAAAATTAATTTATTTTTTATGTTTTTGGATTGTTTTGATGTGGTAATTTTAGAAATAATTTTATTAAATATATATATTATTTTTATATATTTTTAAAAAAAACACTTTAAAAAATAATTGTTACTGTTACTGTTACTGTACTCTCAAACACCTCAAAAACCAGTAAATTGTTGTTTATTTTGATTTGTGTTCTTTAAACCATTTTTTTTCTTTTTATTTTTTGTGCATTTCAATAGTTAAGATATTGCTATTTTTTTTAGATTTTTTAGTGGAATCTATATACATAAATACAAAAAAAAAACCCAGAAGAAGAAAACTGATTTTGACTTGAAAGTTGATAAATTTTGTTTTATATATATATATATATATATTAAAATGAATTTATATACTTTTAAAACAAGAAGTGCAAAGAGAACATTTCTCCGGAAATAATATTTATTATTTTTTATTTTTAAAATATTCTTATAAAAAAATTTTCAATTCCAAAATTATATAACTAAAATACATAAAAATAAAAACAATTATTATCATAATTTTAAAATACATATCAGGCGTCGATCTGAGACAAAACCCAGATTACTAGTCAAGGCTCGGATCACGAGTCTAGATAAACAAGATTTACTTGATCCAACATAAAAATAAAAATAATTATTATTTTAATTTTATGCTTTATAATATATTTACCAGCAAGCCTAGCAAAAAGCAATGTAAATCTAAATTTGTAATAGTTCAACTACTGGGATAGAAAAATTTATTCAAAGGGTGTAAATCAAAATAGGCGGTAGTCCAAGAGGTTTATCTTGACCCCTTTTTTTGCACGTGATTTTCACAAGCTTTTAATAGTTCAATTATTAACGAAATTTAGTAAAAGGGGTGTAAATCTAAACATGTACTAGTTAAATTATCGAAATAAAAAAATTATTCAGGGGGGTGTCATAAAATAGAAAATTATATTACTTAATTGTAATATTTAAAACAGTCTAAAAAATAATGATTTTTTTTTGTAAAAAATTGATGCGGCTAGAAAATATTTCTGTATAAAAATGATTTTTTTTTAATTTTTTATGTTTTTATATAGTTTTAACGTGTTAATGTGAGAAATAAATTTTAAAAAATAAAAATAAATAAAAAAATAAAACTTATATAAAATATTTAGTAATATGATTACGGTGAGGTTTATCTACAGTTACATGTACTAGTATTTGGTAACAGAAAAAAAAAAAACAATTTTTCTTTGTAGTACCCATCAATTTTTGCTGCCGTTCCACAGGTTTGGAGAAGCAGCATCAATTTTCCTGCTTCTCGTGATGATTTTCCAATTCACAGCATGGCTCCACTGTTTAGTAACAGTGGAGCATGCATGGTGATTTTTCAATTAACAGTGTAGCTATGTTTCACTGTAGCACTATTCACGTTAATAATTATTATTATTGTTTTTGGAAAACTAGTATAGTTAATTCATTTCACTCGAATTGTTCACGAAAATGTTAATAATAATTTTGTTTTGTTTTTTTAATTAGTTTAAGGTGAATTAAATTTACTCGTACTATAATCTCAATTTTATTCCGGATAATATTTTACCTAATTTTATTGCACGCTCAAAAAATCATGAAAACTGTAGTTCTTATCGAATGAATTTTGTACATAATGAAATTGTAATTTTTTTTTTTAAAATGAGTTTTACTCGAAAAAATAATATTTAATATTATTTAATAACACTGCATAAATTAGAAGGATATTGCATGATGACGTAGCATTTGCGGAATTTGATCGCAATTCCAATTATGTTCTTGCCGGGTCCAACCCAGTTAAAAAAATTCAGTTTTTATTTTTATTTTTATTTTTATTGTGTTTTATTCAAAAAATTAGAAGGATATCACTTGATGACATAACAAAAAATTCAGTTTTTGTTGTTGCATGCTTAAAAAACCATGAAAAATATAGTCATTGTTGGATATATTTCATATGTGATGACATTGCATATAGTTTAATGAAATAATAAAAAAAATTGATATCAATATTATTTATTTTATGATGTAATAATAGTAGTTAAATCTACAATATTTAAATTAAAAATATATTTTTAATTATTTTATAATTTCAATTTAAAAAATATTTTTTTAACCAAACACATTAAACTATTTTTTATTCAACCTTAATTTTAATCATAATTTTAACTAAATATCTATTTTTTCAAATCAATCTTAATTAAAAATATCTTTTATAAAACAATTTTTTTAATAATTATCACAATACCTCGCACACTCTCTGAGTCTAGAAAGGCCTCGAACGCCAAGTTTTTGAAGGCTGGAGCTATTAGCATTCACCAGGACCAGTTAACAAACAGGCTTTCCTTATCAGCGAGCGCATCCACCACGCAGAATGGTTAGTTCTCTTTGCTAAATTTTATCGAGCACCTTAACTACGTTTCTCTATTAACTAAAAAATGAATTGTTTCTCTTTTTTTCTTTGCAGTCAGTTACACTTCACACAAATCTTGGTGATATCAAATGCGAGATCGCCTGCGATGAAGTTCCCAAGGCCTCCGAGGTCAGTCGGTAACGGTGTTTTGAAAAAACTAAGTTCTTTAATTATTGCCGTAAGTAGAAGTTGTATCGGTAGAAATAGAAGTGGGTTTTAAGTTAATGAGCTAATCCTATATTTCTTATGCTTTGTTTTGGATTTTTTACAGAATTTTTTGGCGCTGTGTGCTAGTGGGTATTATGATGGGACCATATTTCATCGAAATATTAAAGGTTTTATGATTCAAGGTGGAGATCCTACAGGGACAGGAAAAGGAGGAACTAGTATTTGGGGCAAGAAGTTCAATGATGAGATTAGAGAGTCTCTCAAGGTTTTTTAATTTAATTTGTCTGAAGCTTCTTAGATCTTTGTATGCATTATGTATTCTGAATTTATTTTTGGTAACTTTCAGTGTCACCCTTTAAGAATTCTTAATAGAGTCGATGCTTGTGTATGATGCAATCCTCTTTTGTAAGATTTGAGGATGTGGATTCACTTGTGTTCTTGTTTGAGACGATGTTGTTCTTTTTTGTAAACTTTGCAAAGCGAGTGCCTCTAGAAAGGACATATACTTCAAGGGTTCTAAAACGAAATGAGAGTGTGGTAGACATAATGGCCTAGATTATCATGCCAGTCATTCTTTTTTCTTTTGTTGGCTGCATGGTCACAAGATAGCTAATAATGTATGTGTGTAGGTGGTTGAAATGTAGTAATTTATCATCACCCTCCGATCTAATCAATGTCAACAGCCTGCCTGAGGTGTGAGGAATTCAAGACTCATAGCTGTATTGACAGGCATTTATTTACTTTTCATTGTATGCTGCATTTGTCGCAACAAGTTATACTCAATATAGAACTAACTGTTTTCTAGTGCCAGTTTTGAGATGCTAGAAATGCTAATGCCTGATGCACTGTTTGTCATCTTTTCAGCATAATGCAAGGGGTACACTCTCAATGGCCAATAGTGGACCGAATACTAATGGAAGCCAGTTTTTCATAACGTATGCGAAGCAACCCCATCTAAATGGGTTGTACACTGTGTTTGGCAAAGTAATTCATGGGTTTGAAGTCCTCGATATCATGGAAAAGGTATGTTGTGCTAACCATGGTCAATAGATCTACAGTCTTTCCCTGTATGGAAGAAAAAGAAATGGTTTGCCTTGGGGCAGTGGATTTCTGTTTGAAAGATTGATAAACCTTGTTGTTTGATACTTCTGTTCGGGCCTGTAATTTTTACTTGTCATGTTATATGTTTTGCCTTTGCATCTTCTCACCAGATACAGCAATGTTTACTGCTATTTGGTTTTGTGCAGACTCAAACAGGGCAAGGGGATAGACCTCTTGCAGAGATAAGGATCAATCGCGTGACAATACATGCCAATCCACTTGCTGGTTAGTTACCATCTCGGAATATCTGTCTGGATATTGTTGCAGCGACATACTGGTGTGTTTGTAACATTGATTTAGGATTGAATCTCATGGATAAATGTATAAGGATCAATCATGACAATACATGCCAACCCACTTGCTGGTTAGTTTCCATCTCGGAATATCTGTCTGGATATTGTTGCAGCGAGATACTGGTGTGTTTGTAACATTGATTTAGGATTGAATCTCGTGGATAAATGTATCTGCCTTTAAACAGTAACAACTGAACTTAATTACAGCTAACAAGAAAATACCAAGTATTACCTGTAGAATAATGTAAAGCAACATTTTTTATTTACAATTGCATGATATTTTAGAGTACTTTTCAAGTATTTAAATAAGTTTTTCTCTCTGTTCCAGACTAAAAATTATTTTATGATTAACTAAAAAAAATAAAATTCATGTTCTCTTTTGAAAAGAAAAGAGTGGAGTTGGAGAATTAATTGTGTAAAGCTGAGTATAAAAGGGCTGTAAAATTACTCAATGCATTTGGTTATAAGATCTTCCAGCATGATTATGAAAGTGTTATAATCTAGTAGCCAATAGATATTAGCTTGTGCATGTAAATACAATATAATTATTTAATGAAATTGCTAGGCATTCTTTTATTTATAAGTTTGTTTTACTTAATTATATGCTTGCTTATTTGGTAAAAGTCCATATAGTGGTGGTATGTGTATGATATGTGGTGTGAGGCATGTTTTCCGTTGTGAATAACACTATTAAATGTCTTCAGTCGTAGCTGTCACTAGTCACTCATTAAGTGAATGACTTTGAGAAGTATACGCACACAATGAGAATTAATTTTAGAAGGGTTCTCAAATCATATTTCATATGGAATTTATCTACTAGGTAATGAGAGCAAAATAAGGATTGACTATAGTGGGCATGCACATTCAAGTCACTTTGGGTGACATGATGGGATGCTAGCTCGTGCACTTGACTTTGTAAGACAAGATGTATGGATAAAAGTATTTATATCATGTTTGATGTGTGCAATCCTATTGGCACTAGGATTGTAGTTGAGCTTTACTGCAAACGTGATTAGGAGTCTAAAGGGTCACTTGTATGAAAGGAATTGAATGTAATATGAAGCTAGAGAACTTCATCTAAGAGTCCTAATGAGACCAGGACTCTCTACTAGCTCTAATGAGATTAAGTTTAGGAATCCTAGTTTGAAACTAAAATTCTAATTAGATATTGTTTGGAATTGAGATTGAATCTGTTTGTTTTTTTTTTTTTTTGGTTAAAATATGAAGAAAGAATATTACTTCAAATAAAATATTTTTTAGTGTTATTTATATGGGCTTGTGAAGCCTATATGATAGTCTTGGCTCGTCACCATTCATGTTGGCTTAAGATCCCACATGGGCTTAGGCTAGGATATTAGAACAAAAGACAACTCTTTTCAATCTGATCGAAACTGATGGAAAAAAACTTCTTGTTTTTTCCATCTTTTATATCTTCTGATTATTCTTAAAGTACAACCAGACTATTCCAGAATACAACAGAGTTTTGGGGTTGAAAATTGATATTCATTCTTAAATGAATATATCGGATAATTTGATGACTTATAGGTTTACTGTAACTGAAGTATCGAGATGATTACTGTAATCTTAAGAACAAGATACTCCTCGTATTATTACATAGGTTCTGATTTATTTATAACCGTATGGATCATTATTGAGGAGATGAGCCACAATGACTTACAGGAACTCCTTGTCATCCTTACCCACATCATTCATATATTGGAACCCTCAATAACTCAATCTTTTCATGGAAGTCGTTGTCATGAATGTAGAGCAAATTCAAAGTTCATTTGGCTTAACTTATAAAAAAATGACTTCTGATTTTAAGTCATCATTAGGATAAAAATAAGTTGAAATTACTTCGAGCGAGTTAGAAGTATATTCCATAAAAATAACTCGTATCAACTTCTTCTTTTTTTCTTCTAATAAAAGATGTAATTATGTAGAATTTATAAGTTAATTAAATCAAGATTTTGACTCGGTCAAATCAATACTTCAGTAATTTTTATAGTTGATCATCTTTGTATTAATGTTCTTATAAAACAAATTGGGCTGGTCAGTTCGATCAAAGATCCATCATGTGTAACTTAATAAAAATATATATATAAAAAAAGCTCTCTTTAGGTATTAAACTTCAAATCTCATGCATTAAAATAAAAGCCACTACGTACATTGTTTAGCAAGATATTTATCTAGAAACATAATGCCACTTTATTAGTTTGAAAAAATGATGAGGTTGATATTTGAACTCTTGACCTCATGAACCACAGTAAAGGTGTATCCAAAGCAATAGACCTGCAAAAATATTAAAAGAAAATCCTTTCTTGTTATAAAATTTGATGAATTTAGAAAAAAATCATCATCATAGATTGACAGCAAATACAAATGCTCTATTATTACTACGATATAATAAATCAAATTGGACTTTGTTCACAATCATTTCTTTCCTTGGAGGTTCATGAATTTTTTTATTTTTTTTTTACATTTCAGCCATTGAAATGTTTTTTCCTTGTTATTTCATCCTTGACATGATTTTATGTGTTAGAATCTATTTCTCTTTGCATGCTCATGTGGATATGATTTGTTAAAAAATAATTTGATGCTAAATTAAAGATTGCTATAGTTTTAAAAATATTAAAAGAAAAATGACCAAAATTAACACAAAAAATAAACATAGCTATTTTTTTTCATTTTTCAATGCTCCAAAAGTATAG
>Ga0325401_1002975_pt1 | contig 15304 bp, 12 predicted proteins | sample PopdelMetagenome_FD_205666 | JGI IMG/M metagenome (GOLD analysis project Ga0325401, IMG submission 205666) | Populus deltoides microbial communities from Bellville, Georgia, United States - Xylem-PdKOR-R2 | ecosystem: Host-associated > Plants > Phyllosphere > Stem > Wood/Secondary xylem | place...
TTTTTTTTTTTGTTAACATTCTTTTATTGCAAACTCCAAAAGATGTGAATTGTTGTAGGTTTTCAAAGTTCAAGATGCAGGGTGTATTATTAAAAAATATAGTTAAAAAAATAAATAAAATTAAATTATAGAAACTCAGAATAATTTATTCTAATTTTAAATAATATAAAAATACCGAGTCAAAACTATTTTTCCCAACAAAAGACCCTTCACCATCATCAAATGAGACAGCACGAGCCAAGTCTCTGTTTAAGGTTTTTTAATGGCCCTGTACACTGACTGAAAGCAATGTCTATATATATATAAAAAAGAGGTCTCACAAAACCTTTGTTTTTAAGTGTTTTTAGATTGAAAAAGTATTAAATTAATATTTTTTAAAATATTTTTTTGATTATTTTAATATTTTAGTGTTAAAAATAAAAAATTATCTTCATATATTTTGAAAAAAATACATTATACAACAATAAAAAAAATAAAAAATAACAGAAGGCACAGGAGGAGGACAATATCTTACCCTCCAAACCATTAACCAGTGCTAAATTCAACCAACCATGGTTAAACTAACTATTTGGGATTAAAAAAAGACGACGCCCGATAAGTCATATTGACGGCAAAACCAAGGCAAGCAAGAAAGGACCCGTAAGCTGCGTGTTAAAAATAAAAAATTATCTTGATATATTTTAAAGAAAAAAATTATTTTAAAAAATACATTATACAACAATAAAAAAATAAAAATAAATAAAAAATAGAAGAAGGCATAGGAGGAGGACAATCTCTTACCCTCCAAACCATTAACCAGTGCTTAATTCAACTAACCATGGTTAAACTAACAGCTATTTGGGGTTACAAAAAGACGACGCCCGACTGGGCATATTGACGGCAAAGCCAAGGCAAGCAAGAAAGGACCCGTCAGCTGCGGTAGCCACGTGGTGGAATATGGTGCTGCCATGATTTTCCAACTCGTGATGTGAGCCAAACACGTGGACTCTCCATATCCTATATAATGGACATTGGAGCAGCTGCTGAGCCCACTTTGATTTTGAAGATTTGGACATGTGTTCACTCGCTATTTGTTAATTATGACTGACATCTGCCGGGTCCACTTTCAGAACTCAAATCAGTGCTGGATTCAATTCCACTTGCAGAAGGGAATTACAAGTTTAGACTAATGTTGGGTTTACTTTTTATAATTAGATTTTTCTCCCATGCCGATATGATTTTTTTCCACGCGCTTAAGATTATCATGACCACTGAAAAATTAACTCATTTACCGTGACTAAATTGTATAAATAAAAGAGTTTTACTTGCTTTTTAAATTTTCCTGTAATAAAAAATGAAGGGTGGTTACTGGTTAGGTAAGCTCATGGCTAAAAGGATACAACAGCTGTCTGTCTGGAATTTAGTGATTACAGCCCCTCACTAGATATTTGGGAGATTTTTTTCCAGAAAACATTAAGAATTAAAATCAGTACTTTTTAAAATTACTTTTTAATTAAAATAATATTCTTTTTCTATTTTATTCTTAACTTTTGAAATAAGCAAATTAAAATGGACGGTTATATGGAGCCCGCAAACGGGCCCTACTGTAGGCCACCGATGCCTCCCATTTCTTTTTTTTAATTAATCGATGGGGTCACCAAGCGGGTACCAATTCACGTTCTCTAATCTCCATCACTGAAATCACCATTACAAGTAGCAGTGAGGGTTCGCCTTAGGTTTTGGCAAACTACATGCTTCCTTGTTTCTTTCTTACAACAAACAGAAACCGTTTTATTTGTTTCTTTACTAAGCTAAAAACACTCACACCTCTCTGTCTAGGAATCCCAAATCTAACGCCATCTTTTTCTCAAGATTCTTGACTCCAAACCTGAAATCTCCCCCTCCTGTTATTTTTCTGTTCGTTTCCTCTGAAACAGTTAAGTGGATTGCTTTAATATACGTTCTCCGTTTCGTTTGATCTTTCGCTTCCAAGCCTTTCTCTCTCTTTTAAGATCTACCAAAATTCGGAGGTAATTTTTCATTTTGACTGTTTTGCTTCTTGTTTTTGGGTGTTTGATCAACGAAACGACGAGAATCTCCTTCATTCACCTTAATTTGTTATCCTTTCTTTGTTTTCTCAATTTTTTTGAGTCCTGCTTCATCATTTATAACCAGTTATTTTTACTGAATTGCAAGATTGTCAGAGTCCAACCTTTATATTTCTTATAAAAGGTTATGGTGAATTACTAAGTTTAATTAATTAGGTCCTTAATCACCTCCTTGTTTTTTTTTTAAATTTTTTTCCATTTCAATTAATTTATTTACTGAGCGATTGAAATACTGTTTTTGGTATGGTAGGATAATGGATCACTTCCACAACAACGATCTCGAGTACGTAGTTAATGATCCTTTTGAAGACGATTTTTTCAGCGACGATGAACCTCAAAGAAACGACGATTCTGATGATGCTATGAATTCTGATTTTGAAGATGACTTTGTGTCGGTACGTTACGAGTGAATTTTTTTTTTTGTGGTGATGGAAGAAATTAATGGCGAGTGATGGTGGTATGGTGTTGCAGAGTAAGCCGAAGACAGATACGTCTGCTTTAGAGGCAAGAAATGGCAAGGATATACAGGGAATCCCCTGGGAGAGGCTTAATTTCACTAGAGATAAGTATCGTGAGACGCGTTTAAAGCAGTATAAGAATTACGAGAACCTCTCTCGCCCTCGCTTCGAGCTTCTCAAGGTTTGTCAAATTTTATTGTGATTTTAAAGACTTTATTAGTTTTTGAATGGAAGATGTATATCTTTTGTTTTTATCTTCTTGATTAAAGAAACTTGTAGAGAAAATTGATTCGATTATTGCTGATTAGTATATATCTTTGACAGGAATGCTTGGAAGTTGAGAAGGGAAAGACTTTCTATGACTTTGAGTTCAACACAAGGCTTGTCAAATCCACAATTGTTCATTTTCAGGTAGAGACTTCTTCTCTACACTCACCTGTTTAAATGATTTCATGTTTCATCAACAAAAAAAATAATTACCATCTTTTTGGCGCATGCTTCACATCGTTTTAGCACTGAATTTCTCATGTTTTGCTCTAAAAATTTATTGAAATTGGAGATCTTCATTATAATTATTATTTCATACAAGTGCATTTTTATTTATTTATTTATGGTCAAATGTCTTGACGCATAAGCCCTTCATGTTCTCGTTGCACAAAGCCCTTCATGTCTCATATCTTAAAATCTCAATAAACTGCTGCACATCATGGGATCCATGCTTAATGCAATTGCTGAAGAGCAAATACAAATTGCCACCACATATTTAAATTGATCTCCTAACAGATGGTCTACACATCGATCATGCAAAATCATTATAGTTTTGCAGGTTTTGTGATTATATTATATCCTTTATGGACATCTTTAAATGCGATTATAGCTCTGTGCCTGAACTTGTCAGAGGTATGGAGTTCAAAATTGATCAACTTTATGTTAGGTTTAACATTTCTCTAATTATTTGGGATGTAATCGACTTATGAACAACTGACAAAAGTTTTCCAGCTTAAATTATCATCCATTGAGGCCATCTACCAATTCCTCTGCAGGCCTGCGAGCTGGTGATTAAATCTTTCCTGGATTTTAAAGCATATTTCTTGGAAATTGATCTGAGAGAATTTCCTCACTTTTTAGCTCACCATTAGCTTTTGTGAAATATTTGAATGCTCCCGAGCTAAACAGCATAGAGCTGGGGTTCGTATTTACTAATGGTTTTGCTGCAGATTTTTGAAGGATGCTTACTTTGTTCATGCACTGGTTAGCAGTTTCTCAAATTTTAATAAAATTGAAATATCAATTTTAAATAGGTACAATCTTGAAGGCGTGCCTGATAGTTGTATGCAGTAGCATTCAATTAGATATGGATGCATGGCAATTATGGTGTGAAATGGAATTCCTGATCATATCTGATTACTGAATAAATGCATGCTTCAAATAACAAACAAAGTTGAGTGCGCACGTGACTTTCTTACACCACAGATGCACACATATAGTAGCGTACACATTATAGATGCATCTGCAATCATGCAGATACTTCCATCAACACACATATCATCAAACAATTGTTTTAATGATTCTGGTGGTAGCTATTTCAAAACTAAACTGAACTCACATTAGTATTGTATATTTACTTACTCTGCAACAGCTGAAAACTTTTGTAGAGAGCATGAAACTGTGGAACTTAATTGTAATGGATTAATGTTTTGGTATTCTCATTCATGCTTCCTTTTGACCAACTATCTGCTGGATGTTCTAGCTATGCATTGTTGGCTGAGACCTTCATAGCACATGCTACTTGGTACTTATCGTGATACTTGTCTGTGTTCTATGGTCTCTTGACCTATGTTTCATGTTCATGCATTGCAATATCTCAATAGTTTTTCTGTTCTTTCAGTTGATTGTTGACCTATGTTTCATGTTCAGGCATTGCAATATCTCATAGATTGTATGTTCTTTCTTTTGATTGTTGAATATATTATTTGGCTTAACCAATCTGTGCCATTTAGGACTGTCATCTCCTTATCTCAGCCTTTTAAGCAGGGTGGAAGTTCTATCTGGGCAGCTGGCGCAGTTAAAGATTCGTTGTTTATATGGTATGATAGGAAAATATCTGAGCATTTAAAGAGGCCTCAATTCCTGTAGTTTATCTACCCTGTGTCAAAGCTCGAGGGGCCAAATTAACACAAAATTTGCATTTCTGCATGTGGAAATTCTGTTACATCTGTCAGATGCATTCGGAGCCTTTTGAGTAGCTTGTACACTTCCCTCGTGTTTATTTAGTCCCATGCCCTTTTCCTGTAATTTACTGCTCATGCATCTACATTGCGATTTCATCATGTGCTTGCTATATGCTTGTTTCCACACCTACTTCACTACAGAAGCCTCATTTTGGAACTGCATATGATTATTCTACTATATAAGCCTCATCCTATACCCTAATTATTCCTAATGGTGCATATTGAGAAACTATATGTATGTAACATAATTTTTGTTCAATTCTTCATGTTTGAAAGACCTGCTTCAATTTTAGCTCTTGATTTTGTTAGTTTTGAAATTCTAATTGAAGGACTTCTGAATTTTGTTATTGATGTTCTTCTCTTCCGTTTGTATTTGCATTGTGCAGCTGAGGAATCTGTTGTGGGCAACATCAAAGCATGATGTTTACCTTATGCAAAATTACTCAGCTATGCATTGGTCATCACTACTGCGGCGAGGCAAAGAAGTACTCAATGTGGCCAAGCCAGTTGCTCCAACCCGGGTATGTTACTTTGGGGTCCAGGGTGAACATGACTATCATCATTTAATTTTGCACTTAATTCATGACTGAAATATTTTCCTTTCTTTTCTGCAGCAAAGCCCAGGATTGTTGTCTCAGTCACTCTCCAGAGTGCAGATAAGCACTATGGCTGTCAAAGAGAACTTAATGGTGGCAGGTGGTTTCCAGGGAGAACTTATTTGCAAGGTATCAAAGTGGCTAAATAAGTATAGCTACTTCTTTTGAACATTTAACTTAATATTCAATATCTAGCTTGTCTTCTGATCGGTTCTTTCATATGGTCAGTGTTTGGATCAACCTGGAGTTGCATTCTGCTCAAAGATAACAACAGGTGAAAATGCCATAACCAATGCAGTGGATGTATACCGTAACCACAAGTAAGGAACTTGTTAATAGAAAATTTTTGAGTTCCTTTTTCTTTCCCTCAGGAGACAGACAACTTGAGTCATCTTTTTTATTTTGTTTTGCAGTGGCTCAATGAGGATTATGGCCGCGAACAACGATGCTCAAGTTAGAGTATTTGATGCCGAAACTTTTGCTTCCCTCAGTTGTTTCTCCTTCGATTGGTCTGTAAATGTGAGTGCCTTTCACCAGAAACTTCCCCGAGAATTCAAAATTCTGTACTGTTTTGTCATATTTATAACATGCTTACACTTCTTAAAACTGTTCCCCAGAACACCTCTGTCAGCCCAGATGGTAAGCTGCTTGCAGTGCTTGGGGACAGTGCTGAGTGCTTGCTTGCCGATGCTAATTCTGGGAAAGTGACTGGAAGCCTCATAGGGCATTTGGATTATTCCTTTTCATCAGCCTGGCACCCTGACGGGCAAATTTTGGCCACTGGAAACCAAGACACTACATGCAGGCTGTGGGATATAAGGAATCTGTCCCAGTCCCTTGCAGTATTAAAAGGGAATATGGGAGCAATAAGAGCTCTAAAGTTCACATCAGATGGCAAGTTTTTGGCTATGGCTGAGCCTGCAGATTTCGTCCATGTTTTTGATACACAATCTGATTACCTCAAATGCCAGGAGATTGATCTATTTGGGGAGATTGCTGGCATTTCTTTCAGCCCCGATACTGAAGCTCTTTTTGTTGGTGTTGCTGACCGTACTTACGGTAGCTTGTTAGAGTTCAACAGGAGGCATTACAATTTTTACCTGGACTCAATATTCTAGTGAACCTTCCACCGACGGAAGCTTAAGTACTGTGCATATTAATGTTACATATTAATGTTATTTTTAGCGTGTTGGAGCTTGTTAGTCTTTGAAGGTGGCAACAGCAATCCAAGGACGCATACCCAGACGGAAACTCAGTTCCCACACCTGGGTTTTTTGAGTTGCTTAATTTCCAGTCAAATCAGAGCATCGGGCCTTCGAGAAGCCAACCGTTTTTTTTTCTTTCTTTTTTTGTGAAGACGAATTCTTTAAAGTGATAGAAATAGAAGAACAATTTTGGTGGTGTTGTAAATCTTCCAGGAGATGCTGTGTTTATCTGGAGAACATATTATAGCTTTAATTAGTTAAATGTTACTTTTAGATACGTCTTCCGGTTTTGATTCATTACTCTGCCGAAATACCGAATTTCTCTCGTCTAATTTTTTGCCCTTGTAGAGGTTACTAGGGGATGAGAATATTAAGCGTTCCTGCAAGGATTGTTCGTGGAATACGTGGGATGGAGGTCCTCCCTCCAATGAGATATATTGCTACTCTTCTGGGACTTCTAATTCTTGCCGAGAGAATTGGTCCGAGACTCCGGGTTGTGTATGTTGCCTTGCAAGTAAAAATCGTCGAATTGGCTTTGATATTTTTGTAAATCTTTATTTCCTCTACCATTCACACAAGAAAAGGATCGTAAGAATTTCATGCCATCGGGAAACATGGTCGTATACATAGAAGAAAATTAAATATCCACATTAAAGCATTCGTTTCCCAGATCTCGACGAAACATCTGTGCTACCTTTTACCGGATCGATTTTTTTTTTTTATTATTAATGTAACTGTCCGGGTTAGTTTTTACGTATCTCAATTAATTTTATGGTTCTTGAAATTAATAACCATATAAGCCTTTAGTGGCCCTGAGATTTGTGAGACTCAACTAATAATCTTTAATAAACAAACTCAAAATCTAACCAGCTCATCATTTCATGAATTGAACTACTGGACTGAACTATTGGACGATTTGTTATTACGTTTTAATTATATTTTAGTGTTTTTTATTATTATTTTGATATATTAATAAAAATTAAAAAAATATTATTTAAATACATTTAAAAAATAATTTGCACACACTCGTAAGCATACTCCAAATTTTGATGATTAAAGCAAGTATCGGTGTAGTTAGTGGAAACACAAAATCATGCGGAGTGACAGATCCATAGATTTATCGACAAATCAAGGTTGTGAGATCTTAAATTATTGGTGTTTTATAATCATCATCATCATCATCATCATCAATATTTAATATCATTAAAGTAAGAGTCAAATCTCAATCCACGTGCAAAGAGAATGGAGCAGTTGTTTTAGATGTCGGCACATTCTAACTCGATGAAAAATCTTGACATGAATGATAGGCATCCTTTACTCCAAGCTAACCAGCGCAGGCCTAGCCCAGCATACTTACCGTACTTGAAATCGACATTTGATGGATCCAGCTATTTTGGCCCATATAGATTTTAGATCAATAATTCCAGAAGCCAACAACAAGTTCTATTGCAGCCTGCACCTTCATATTTGTTTGAATCTACTTTATCGTTCATGTTTTATTTTCACCTTTTTCCCTACAAAGGTAACCCAATAAGTTGGAAAATAAGTATGGAGTTCTATTCTTATAACTATTAACTAACCTTTGGCTTTGCTATAAATACTCTAAGTGCTGATGCCCACTCTAATTTCTATTTAAAAACCTGGTTGTAACCTGTTAATTATTTTTTATTTTTTTTATCAAAATAATGTTATTTTGATTTTTAAAAAATGGGGTTGACCTGGGGGACCCGGTCAAAATCCATGACCCGGGCTGACCACCAGGCCGGGTTTAAAAACACTGTCTAAAAATAAAGGTGAAGCTCAGCCAAGAAATGAGGTCCTAAAAAGTAGAGAAAAACCAAAGCCAAAAGGCCCCCCTACACCATCATAGTTTATACCTTCCTTGGTATAACCGAAAATCAAGCACGCTACATCAACCACCACTTTTTCTCTTCCTTCAGTTTACAGTCACCATACCACCATCTCACACCGTGAGCCTCCCCTGCACAACATCTTCACCTCCAGTAGCTTCAATCATGGACCACTACTGACAACTACCTTTTCTTGGTCAAACCATCACCACTAGCAAACCTTTCTAGGCCAGCTAACTTTTTTTCTTGCTTCCTCACTTGATAAAAGCCTGTATGATAATGCAAAATACTGTGTTAGGGTTGGAAAATGTAAGCTCTAATTGGTAGTGTTTAATTCTTGCCGAAGAATGGCCATTGGGCCAGGCCAGTAGAAGAGAAAGGAGGTTGAGCTTTTAATTTAAGCCCAGCCATGTGGCTGGGCTGGGCTGGATTTTTTCATAAAAAAGGATTTTGGGTCGTTTGCCAGCCTACTCAGCTCGGGATGGGTTTATGCCTGGCCTGTACATCTAGGCTTGGGCCTTGAACCAGGAAGCTATAGACTTTAATATTTGGGGATATAAAATTACACTGTAAAATATATCTCTAAGTATTAAATATATAAATTAGAAATAAATACAACATTAAAAATTTGGGTCTTATAATGGTTATGATTTAATCTGATAAGGCTTTACCTTCTTATTGAGGGGGATCTATCTTAAACCCAAGACAGACCAATGAATAGAAATATGAATTAGAAAGAAAAAAAAATCAACCAATAAGGCACCTTACCATAGGTAAGGTGCGCTGAGGGTGATGTATCTTCCCCTTGTATAACTAGTTTGCTTACCTAGACTCTCGCTGACCATTAGGTTTCTTAGTGACCATAATACTAGGTGATGAATCCTGAACCTTTCAAATAATAATTTTAGGATTTATCCCAACACATCTAAAACCCCCTTGATTCAGGAGGCACGACTTGACATTCAACACCGTGCACGCCATGCAAGGATGATGACTCCACTGGGGACTTGTCCTGTTGGACTAAGTTTTGTTAATTGTTTGTTTGCTTGTTGTGTCCTGTTTATTTTATTGGTCTATGTAATTTAATTTCAAAATGCATTTTCTACATATTGTTCATGCATAAGTACATTAAATATGGATTCATGCCTTCATGTATTTTTAATTCTTAGAGTATAAACCCAATTCTAGGTTATGTGGGGGATTATCATTCTGTCTCATGACTTTCAATCAGGGTTTAAATTTATGAAACATCCAACTATGATATGATTTTTTACTTGGTAATGATGGTCACATTATGCCCTAACCATTCCTTCTGAACCCTTATACTGTCTTCACAAGAGGTGGTTACTAGGCAGATCATAGACCTTTTTGACATCAAACCTTATAAAAAATCCTAAACTCTGCAGGATTTATCTGAGCTAAGACCATGACTTCTATAACCTTTTTTGAATACAAACAAAAATCTGAGATGATGTAACAAGTTGAGGGGAATTGCCTAAGGACCAAGACTTGTAAATTACTGCTTGTAACTGAGGTATACTACTCTGTAAATAAAATGGAGAAACATGTGTAAATGATAGGTCATGTGGGCGAGACTCTGTTTGACGGGAGGCACAAGAGAATTGCTCATATAATGAAGATTCCGGTGCAGACTTCATCAGTTAAAGCCCTATTGCATCTCTGGGACCCAAACTACAAATGCTTCACCTTTAGAGACATTGACGTGACACCCACTATTCAGGAGTATGATCAAATCTTGAATTTCCTAAATGACCCTCATAAGGTGTATTTCAAACAAAGAATTCGGGACACAATTACCTAAGTCGCCAAATTACTACACTTAGACAAAATTAACTAATATATAAGAACTAATTGGGGGGTTTAAATGGAAGCTCATTAAGGCTAAGCTGAAGACAAAAAACGATGAGGGGAAGTTAGGAGATTAAAGATACATAACGATTGTTCTTAACATCTTTAGGCTAATCCTATTTTCTTAAGAAGTTGCTGGGATTATTAGGGTCAAAGCCGTTAACACCTTCATTGAGTATGAACAAACAAAGAGAAACCCTACTACAACTATCATGGCTTAAACTTTCCAATTGCTAAATTATTGTAGGCTATATGAAAAGAGAGAAATGCGATATTGTATTCCTTTATTGCTCATATAGGTAGTAGCCATTTGGAAACTTTGAGAGAAGTTTTTAACAATTTCTGGTTGTAATATAAGGTTATCCCTCATAGTAACTTTAGATGAAAATCCCTTGGGTAGAAAGTTCCTCTTATATCATGAGTTGTAGAGATAAAGTACGAGTCTCATTGATTGGGCTATCTAGTTACATGGATTATTCACCTTCATTAGTTTCTAGGTAGTTTTGAGAGATACAACATGTACCAAGAACCTGGAGTTTAACTGAATATACTAGATTTTTCAAGAATTCTAATTCTTTGGCTGAATTAAAAGTTGTCAGACAAGATTGGAAGTAGCTTGTACTAGTTCACAGATATAAAGATGAGGATGAATCCTCAATTAGCCCTAATTACTCATGTTGGAGAAATAATGGGTTTTTCGGGGTACTTAAAAGCTTTGGAGTATAAGGCCTAATGGTAGTTAGCAAAGCAGAACCATCTTTCACTTGAGAACCTAAAAGAAAGAGGGTTATAATGAAGAGGAGCTGTGAAGTGAACGGATAAGCTTAGAATTAAGCAGAGTAATAGCAATAGTTAATAGAAGTTCTTAGAAAACCAACTCTTTAAAAAAGAAAATATGAAGGCCTTTCTAAACCAACAATTGAGAGAAAAAGGATGACCAAATATTTGTATTAATGTAAGACTTAGATATGGAAGAAAGAATGACCAAGAAATGATTAGTGAATGGCAAAACATGGCTAAGAATTTTGAGAAGATTGCATAAAGGATCCAAGAACAGTTGAAAGAAAGGATGGCTAAATACGATAATCTGGTGAACAAGAATGTGATGCTAAAAAAAAAGATGGATACTGTAAAAAGGAATGCTAAGGGAAAAACATGTGCTGACAAAGAATTGATAGTTTTTTTTTTTTAAAAAAGATAATAATAAGAAGAGGTTGGAAGCTGAAAAAGAAAAGAATAGGTTAGCAAATCTCATCATTAAGGAAGAAAAATAATTAAGAGCTCAGTATAAAGTCTAAGCTGATGATGAAAATAAAGCTAGAAAGGAAGCCAAATCAAACATGAGAGACTACATGAATGGAGCAAATACCTTAAGAGAATGAGTCACCATAGTCCAATTCAAGTTAGAAATCTAAGAGGAGAAATTGAAGAAGCTGAAAGAGCAGTATCTAAGAGTTAAAGGAGAACTAAATGAGCTAAGACAGAAGCTTGAAAAGTGGTAAGATCACATTATCAGATTTGATGTCCAAATGAACACGAAAATAGTTGAGCTTGACATCGAACAAGAATTTTAAAGGGCTAAAGACCATATCAAATAACTTAAAAAGACAGTTTTGATGCTAAATATAAACAACGAGTCACCAGTCACAAGCAATAATACACTGCTCCAAGAAAACATTGTGTTCCATTACAAAATAGAAAAGATAAACATGTTAATCGCTATGGTGGCTCGAAGGGAAAACAAACTATGAGTAAAGGTCTCTCCGATCCACAACAGTGCTAGAAGATAAAAGGAATACTTGAATGATGTTTTGGCTTTCATCAGAAATGTAGCCAATAAGGGAATTGCTTTTGATAATGAATAAAGATGTATATGAATCTTATCTACACATGTGAAAATTCCTTGTATTTTATTGAATGAAAAGGGCTTATAACCAATATGAAAACCAAGATAAGGACTTGGGAAAAATCTCTTTAGATTCATCAAACTACAGATTTTGCTCATATTCAATGGAAAAATTCATGGATTAGCTTTGTGAATCCATATTTGATGTACCATACATACACTCTTATTTGTATTCATACATTAACATAACTTTGGGGTTTTAAATGTCATGTGTGCATATTCATATTGAAATATTGGTCCATGCAAAATCCAAACCTGTAAAATCTACAACACCAGACTTTGACAAAGAAACATGGAAGATGAGGAACATGTTCATTATGATGCTCGCTTTCAAGAGGAGTTGGACTCATTGAAAATCAACATGGCTCACATCACTAGCCTACTAGAACAAACTCTCAAGAAAATCTTTGGCAAAGGTCCATCTAATCGGTTTGTGAGCTTTGCTTAAACTCAAGCTACAATCCAACCTAAAAAAAAATGGATAGCTAAGGTCAGGAACCCCAATGTAATACGACATTTATGCAGTCAACTATACTTACACTAACCTCAATAATTATGGATGCGTTCACCAATGAATTCTACAGACAAAATACTCTGAGGGTGTTAATTATGATAAGATAACAATGTTAAACGCAAGATTAAGGGTTATCAAATATGTCGGCTTATATGATCCTGTTCAACTCATTGAGATATGTCTAGTTCTAAGGGTAGTTGCACCAAAGAAATTTCATTTACCTGAGTTTATAAAGTACACTGGAACTCAATACCCTGCTACTAACCTCAAGTCCTATTATAATAAGATGGTAGAGGTGGTGCAAGATGAAAAGTTGTTAATGCATTTCTTTCAGGATAGCTTGAGTGAGGTGATATTAAATTGGTATATGAGGGAATAAGAAAGATGTTGATAATATCGAGGGTGGATATAGAGGCAGGAAAAACAGTTTTTAAAATTACAGCTTTTAAACCCTTTCATCCTAAATAATCAATATCAACTTCAACTTCAACTCACCTTTTCTCATTAAAAAGCCAGAAACCCAAAGTAACTAATTCAATAACCAAGCTAAAAATTGACAAAAAAAACTACCAAAAAACTCAAGAATAACTACCCTTGTTGCCACTATCCTTGAGTGAGATGTACCAGAAATTACTAAGCACAAATAGCTTCAGTACCATTTACACCACTACAACCATCCTATCCTAGCTGGTATAAACCATAGCTCACCTGCGAACATCATGTTAGCATCACAAGACACAACATTAACACCTATAATGCCTTTAAGAACAAGCACCTATAGTTGATCAAAGTTGGATGGATAACATTTGAGAAGGCCCTGAATATGAATACAAATCCTCTACCTAATTATGTTACAGGTAGCAAAACCGCAAATGCATTGGAAATTGAAGGCCCGATGAGCTTAAAGATGTCTCTAAATAAGATTTATGAAATGTTAGTAAAAACTGAATACAAAGAGGGTAGTTGAGAAAATAGGTTGATAATAAGAAGTTTTTGTGAGTATCACCAAGGAAAAAGGCCATATGATCAATTAATATGAAGATTTATGTAATAAAATGATATAAATATTGACTCGAGAAACTCTGAGAATCAAAGAGGCAACAAGTAGAGAGGTGTCCGTAGTGGATGAACCTAGCAAGAACAAGAAAGTTTGCCATGTACAATTTACTGTTGATGGGTTGTTCAAATTGATTCTATCCAAACCTAAAGTGATAAGTAATGGAAACTACAATGCCTTTATATATAATTATGAGTATTCCATTCAAAGCACAAAACTAGTATATTTTTTTCAAGTAGAAATCAAAGGCTTAACTCACAGTGGAAGGTACCTCAGGGGAGCTTGAGAAACAAAGGAAAGCTAAGGGGAAAAAGGTTGTTAACCTGTCAGAGGAATTAAATAAGCCTGTAACAGAGGAAGAGACTAATGAGTTCCTTAAGTTGTTAAAGTATAATAAATATAACATCGTTGAACAACTCAAGAAAACTCATGTTAGGATATCATTGTTATCTTTGATTTTGAGCTCTGAAACTCATTAAAAGGCTTTGTAGAAGGTGTTAAATAAGTTATATGTACCTTAAGATATCAATTAAAAAACCATAAAGCACCTGGTAGGAAGAATCCAAGCCTCAAATTATCTCTATTTTACTAAAGATGAGTTGGTCCCCGATGGAACTAATCATAATAAATTGTTATACATCATGATACGATGTAAAGATATCCTAATAGGAAAGGTATTGATTGTTAATGGCTTGACATTGAATGTGTTTCCAAGACTCGTGCTTGATGAATCATATACGAGGCCAAAGACCATAACGACGAGGGTGTATGATGGCTCACTAAGATAGATATCCGGGACTTTAGAAATAGAGTTATATATGGAACCGCAGGTATTTCTGGTGACACTTTAAGTGATGGGCATCCATCCTTTCTATAACATGTTGTTGGGAGGACCGTGGATTTATGTGGCTAGAACGGTAGCTTCATCATTGCATCAATACTTGAAGTACATCATGAATGGAATGACGATAACAGTTAAAGATGATGAAACAATTTCCATGATAATAAATGTTACAGTACGCTTAATCAAAATAGAGGATGGTAAGGATAGAAATATTCATCTTTCAAGATTGTGAACATAGAGTGGTTTCTTGAGAATATTGTGTTGAGAAAGCCAAAAATATCAAAAGCAGCAATGATGGCAACTAATTGCTTTTTGAAACATGGAATTCCCTTCCAATTTGGTCTTGACACTAGAATTCCAGAATGAGTCAATATGATAAAGGCAAAATGTGCTGATGAGAGGTTCAGACTTAGATATAAGTTCAACAATGAAGACTACAGACGTATTACTAGGATCAAGAAGGAAGCAAGAATCGAAGGACGGGAGTTGAAAGAAGAGGAGTTGACAATCCCACCACTTCGAACAACTTTCCCAAGACCTTCTCAGATGAATAGATCGAATGATGATGTGTTAAAGATAACTAACCTTTGCATCAATACTCTGAATGATGAAGGTCGAAGTGGAGGATGAGATGCTGCCTCATTTGTCTGTTCACACCATTAATGACATTCCTATAAAAGATTTTGT
>Ga0325401_1002978_pt1 | contig 15298 bp, 10 predicted proteins | sample PopdelMetagenome_FD_205666 | JGI IMG/M metagenome (GOLD analysis project Ga0325401, IMG submission 205666) | Populus deltoides microbial communities from Bellville, Georgia, United States - Xylem-PdKOR-R2 | ecosystem: Host-associated > Plants > Phyllosphere > Stem > Wood/Secondary xylem | place...
GCTTCTTTGCAAATATAGTAGGTGATCAAAGCAATTATGATTTTGTAAATGACAAGTTTATTGTGACCAAAAGTAAAAATCTTTTGTTCAGGTTTTGATTAGATGGGACTTATACTTGAATTTGGGAAAAAACTTTGTAAATTCTTATACAAAGTAATATTATTAGTAAACAGTTGACTTTGATAGCATTTGACTTGGTCATCACACGCATGTATAAGAAAAGCATTGCTGCTGTGGTCACTCGTGGACTTGTTCCGCTCTTCCTCCCGGGTTCGATCCTCTATGTGCACGCCTGTCACCCCCGCGGTACCTTACCTGCTCCTGGGCTTGCAGGATGTCCAGTGGGCCGTGGGGAATAGTCGTGGTGCGCGTAAGCTGGCCCGGACATCCCACGTAAATCAAAAAAAAAAAAAAAAGCATTGCTAATATTTGGGAAGCACAAACTTGTAAGTTTCGTTTACAATAATCTTTGAGGATTAAAGTCCATAAGGGTAGCTAGGTTCAATCTTTGCAGTTAAAGGTTATTAATTGAAAATGATTATATATAGACTAAATTGAAAATATTATTTTAACTTAAATATAAAATGATTATATATAGACTAAATTGAAAATATTATTTTACTTATAATAAGAAAACAAGATAAATATATATATTTCTTAACGGTAATTATTTGGAGCAATAATTAAGCCACTCTCAATTGAGTCCCCAGGTAAAAAATTCTTTCTTCAATCGCCCCTAAAAGAATAAAAAGAAGAAAGGAAGAAAATCTTTTTTCTTAATTAATAGATCGCCATCTATCATCAAAAGAAGTTCATTTTGCAAAACTTTTACTGTCTAGAAATAGGACTGATCCATTGAGAATACCATTCTTGTCCTGAATGGGCCGGTGCTTACCTAACTCATGAATTTGAGAGCATTTCTCTGTCGTTTCCTTTTTTTGATTGCCATCCCAGAAGTTGCTCGGCAACTCGGAAGTAGTAGAGAGCACTTTGGCCTTTCCCATTTTTTAATTGCCACCGGAGAAGTTAATTGGCAACTTGGAGGTGCTGACGAGTGGTTGCCCCTCCTAACTTCAATATGCTTTGAATATTATAGAAATCTAAGCGAATTATGGATCGAAAATCTTTATTGAAAGAAATCAATAATTAAATAATTACAAGTTTTAATCTCACAACTTCATTCTATCTAATTAAATTATAACAATTAAAAACAATATAATCAAAAGTCTTTTACTTGAGTGATATGAAATTATTCCTTTAACTTCACGTAATAAATTGAAATCTTGAGTTGTGACACTGTTCAAATTGAAATGAAAAGGAAGATTTTTTAATTAGAATTGTGTATGTTGGCAAACAGTTGACTTTGATGGCATTTGACTTGGTCATCACAGGCATGTATAAGAGGAGCGTTGCTAATATTTGTGAAGCACAAACTTGTAGGTTTCGTTTACAATCTTTGAGGATTGAAGTCCATAAGGTACGTAGGTTTAATCTTTGCAGTTAAAGATTATTGATGAAGAAGATGATTCGATGGATAATGAAGAAGCCAGGAAAAATAAAGGTAACTATCAACTTTCTTCTTAGCATATTTGATCGCTAGCTTGCAAGATGTACTGTACGCATATAACACTAATATTTGAGTCCTGAATGATTTTTCCCAGTGACATAATGCTCTGTTGGTAATAATCTCTGTCTTTTTTTTTTTCTTATTAATTTAACATGTATGTATGAGACCGGAATTAATGCTACAAAATTATACATAGGTGCGGTAAAATATCCCTCTCGAAATTATACATATTTTCCACTTTGTTACTAAATAGGTGGTCACAAATAATTATACGGATAGCTCCTTCCAGATTGTTGAAGATCACAATGAAGTTTCAGCAGAAAGAAACTCCCTCAAGGATCAAAAACCTGTAGGTGAAAGAGAAATAAATGGCTTTGAGTACCAGATACGATCAAAGGACGAGGACATACGACGTCTTGAGGACGAGCACGAGCTAGCTATGAAGGACATACGACGTCTTGAGCACGAGCTAGTTATGAAGGACGAGGAAATGCGACGTCTTAAGAGCCAACTAGATCTAAGAGAGAAGGAATTTGCCAGCCTGAGGATTGCCATCCGGTCAGCTTGTACCGATTTGATCAACGCAGTTACCACTGCTGATGATGCTCTTAAGTTTAAAAACAAAAGTCCTTCCAAGAAAGGAATTGAACATTTCTATGGAGAAGAAAACCTCTATGGAGCTGCGAAATCGGACCCCTATTGATCTATTTTGAGGGGTAGCTTTCTATTATTTAATAAAAGTATACTTGATAAATGATGTGTGATATTTAAGAAGTTAATTTAGAAAACTAGTTATCACCACTCTACCATACTACACCACGTCGTTTTATTCCATCGTAGACATACTGGTAATTAAATAATTTAGAGTTTGAAGAGAATTTTAGTTTTCTTTATCAGTTTCATTTTATTTTTATTTTTTTCTCAAAAGGTTGCCTCCGTTTCGTTAAATAATTATTTAAATTTTAAAAATCATAGGGTTTTAAAATCATAAATATTTTTATATTAAATTGTTTATGTTTATAACTTCAAGTACAAGTTCTTTTCTATTCAAATATCATTTTTTATCTCAATTTCTTATAGATCCTGCCTGGAACCATAGATTTAGTTTTTATTTTATTCTTCCGCCTTGAAAGTATTATTATTTATAGTTGATGATGGATAAGAATAAATGTTATTACCGAGAATGCTAAGAATAAATATTATTACTTATAGCAAATTAAAAACTCTTTGTCTTGAGAATCCCGAGAATATTGAGCGAAGGCCTCCAATATTGCAAAGCACCAAACACCAAGATTCAGAAATTTGACAGAAGCGGGCGATTAAGAAATCTCTCCTTTGCTCTACTAATCCCCTGACATACTTTCACCAAATCATTTCTGGAAGCAAATACGACCAAGTCAGCATGTTTCTATGCTGAACCTATGTAGAATCTATCCGGTGGCCACCTTCACAGAGATAAATTGAAATAATCTGGTGAACAGAAAGTGCTTTGCAGACAATAACCTAGAATTTCAACAAGTGTTTCACAGATTTTCTTTTTACCACAACAGTGTTTCTCCAACTATAACTTCATAAGACTTCAAAGTTAAACCACCTAGAACTAAAATGCAAAAAAAAAAAAAAAAATCATTGTCAAAGCTGCGAAAAGCTTTCCATCCAAAAAAACACCGGCATTCAAAGATTTTTCTTTCTTGAGATTTTGCTGTTGTCTTTAATTTTGCAGAACTTTTGAAGATCGAGATCCATAAGGTTGTCATCTTAGGGACAGCTAGCCCGGCCCTTTGATTTTGATAGAAGATCCAATGAAGATAATCCAAATTGATTAAAGTTAAGTTTCGGAAGTTGCGGGATAACAAGGTAATCAAGAATGTATCAAGTTTCCTTGATGTTTCCTAGAGTTGTTTTCCATCTAAGGGTTCCACATGTGATGATAGAATTAGCCATACTACACAAATAACGATGCGGATTGTCATAACCTAATTTTTGACCTATTTTAATTATTATTATTATTTTATTTACTGAAAAAAATTGATGATGAAAAAAAATAATAATAATAATGATAGAAAAATAAGTAAAATAAAATAAATGAAGAATGAATTAAAATTTGGGTTAAGGGCAACATGATTGGAAGTTTTGGGGTTTAATTAAACTTTGGAATTAATCTAATCAATCCAATCAAGGGTTTAATTGGAGAATTAATAAAGTTTTGAGACTTAATTAAGCTTGGAATTAATTTAATTAATCCAATTAAGGGTTTAATTGGAGAATTGATAAGTTTTGAGACTTAATTGATCTTAGAATTAATTTAATTAATCCAATTAAGGGTTTAATTGGAGAATTGATAAGTTTTGAGACTTAAATGGACTTGGATTTAATTAAATTAATGAAATCAGGGACTTAATTGAAAAATTATCAAAGTATAGGGCTGATTGGGGTCCAAATTGCAAACATTAAAACCCAAGGACCAGCTCGAAAATGGCGCGGAAATGCAAGGATCCAATTACGTTTTAACCAGGGGCTTGGTTGCAAAATTATAAGAATCCAGGGACCAAATTGAAAGCAGCCTTTAGAGCTACCATTAAAGGCAGAGGCGTTTCATCCGTTGGCAGCAGCTTACTCATCGAAGGCTGCTGTTACCACCAGTTCTGGCCTTATAAAAGGAAAGAGGAGTGAACCGACGATGGGGGCAGAAAGGGGGAGAACAGGGGGACTGCAGGAAGAAGAAAAAAAAGAAGAAGAAGAGCAGACTTGCATTCCTCTGTTTCTTCTCAAAGAAACAGAGGAGGCTAAAGAAACCAAACAAAAGGAAGTAAACAGAGAGCTAAAACAGAGGGACGGAGAGACTGGGAATAGAGCAAGACAGAGGGAAGAAACCCAGCAAAACCAGAGCAAAAGAGACGCAAAGAACAAAAAAAAAACCAAACAAAAGGAAGTAAACAGAGAGCTAAACCCATCTTTGGTTTAGTCCCAGAATTCAATCACAACATCCGAACAGAAGAGGAAAGCAGAGGAGAGCATAGGAGAGCAGAGAGTAAGTAAAAAAACCCAACAAACAGAAACACAAGAACAAAGGAGAAGAGACTGAGAGGAGGAGGAAGGGAGAATTCTCCAGGAGTGCCCGAACTGTTGTTGTCGCCTGCGCCTTCGAATCGCCAGGTAAGGCTTTCCTTTTATCTTCGTTTATGTACATTTCATTTTGTAGAGAAGAGAACGAGGCGAAGGTAATTTAATTACCTTTGCCCTGTGCAGCGCACGCATGGTTTGAACCACGCGTGCCTGCAGCCCAGCCGGGTCACTGGCTTGGGCCAGTGACCAGGCCGGGCCGGCTGGGTCCAGCCCAGCCCATGTGGGTTGAGCTGGGCCCAGCCCCAAAAAAATAAAAAAATAAAAAATAAAAAAAATAGAAAGTGTAGAAATAAAAATTTTGCATGTCTTAGAAACAATATATTTTTTTCAATTTATTCACTGATATCAGAATCAGGAATAAAAAAGGGAAAGAAAAGAAAATATACTGTTTTTTTTTTTGTAGCTACGAATTTTTACCAACGCTAGAGTTGGAATTATTTGTAGTGGAATTTTTACCAACGCCAGAGTTGGAATTATTCGGGGCGGAATTTTTACCAACGCCAGAGTTGGAATTATTCGCGATCGAATATTCACTGGCGCCAGAGTTAGGAATATTATAAACAAATCATCATAGCATAAGCGAATAAATGTTTAGCAATTTAAGACAAAATCAGCAATGCAGTCTGCCTCAGGCAGAACGTTTAAGGGGTGATAATATCTTTCCTTTTACGTAACCAGTCCCAAACCATAGAATCTCTGTTGACCAGTTAAGGTTTCTAGTGACCATAATATTAGGTGGCGACTCCTTAAACAAGACATTTTCCCTAAAAGGACAAGATGTCAGAAATCTGTTCTTTTTTCCATAATTCAAGAGAATTAATTTGCGGGCCGCAGCGATGTCGGGTGCGACACAGATATCGATCCTTCTTGCAGTTCGTTGAAATTGAACAGCGAAGAAAGCCTGATTTTTTTTATGAAGGGCACAATCAAGTTTTAGCGGAAAGGAATTCCCTCAAGGACCAGTTATCTGAAGCTAATAGGAAAATAGCTGACCTTGAGAACAAGGCCAGAGTTTTCGAAGTTCAAGGAATACAATAATTCCTTAATTACCAAGTGTCTCATGGTAAAAAGGAAAAAGATGATGGCAAAGATGAAGAAATAGAGCTCCTCGAGGGCGAGCTAGGAATAAAAATCTCCCTTACAGATCAACAATCCGTCGGTGAAAAGGTAATAAAGCGGTTTGAGTACCACATGCAATCAAAAGACGAGAAAATACGACTGCTTAAGTATGAGCTAGCCACGAAAGATGAAGAAATGCAACGTCTTAAGAGCCAACAAGATCGAAGAGAGGTGGAATATGGCAGGCTGAGGAATACCATGCAGACTGCTTATACCGATATGGTGAACACAGCTACCACTCTTGACAAACCTTTTAAATTTAGAGCGAGAAATCCTCCGGAGAAAGGTATTGCTAATTACATGTATAAAGAAAAAGACCTCATTGGAGCTATATCATCGGCTGAAGGTTTTATGAAGGAGCAAAATAATCAGAAATTACTTTTCTAGGTGGACTGATTATTATTTTATGGTTTAATTTTCTTTATATAAAATAAAATCAATGGGATTCTAAGAATAATTTTTTTATATATTTTTAATGCATTATTTTTATTTGTGTTGGATTCTTAAAAAAGATATTAATGTGCTAAGTAAAAGAAAATGAATCATTAATGTAAAGTTCATTGAGCTATATTTTGTTGGTTTGAATCATTTATTTACAGTTTGCACCTTATGAATCCAAATCAAAACCGAAACAAATCAAAATAATACCAAAATTGGTGGAAACAAACTAAATTGAATAATACATTAGTTTTAGATACTTTTATATTTTATTTTTAGATATTATTATGCTTTTACAAGTTTTAGATATTGTCTATTACACACTATGAATCTCAACAAGTGAATCAATAAGAAATTGTAGGCTTTGTATAAACTAAAATAAATAATGAGTCAAACAATAGAAAGTCAGACCTTTTTTTTAATTTTGAAGTCTTGTTTCTTGTTAAATCATATCTTAGACAAGTTATGAGATTTTCTAAAGAGAAATCACATATAATATTGTAAACTTGTTTAAAAATCTATAGTATTTAATTAGGCATAAACACATGACGGATCAGACTTTAAAGTATAGTTTGTCACTCTTATCCATAAAAATATCCTTATAGAATAAGAATTTACAAACTTTTGTCCCATGATAGATATAGGATAGACATGCGTGTGATGGGACTTAAAGAATATGCTGTTAGGTTTTTTTTTTACACTGAATTTAGGTGTATCTGGTATGTTAGAATGCAGTTAAGTGGAAGTGCAACAGACAGTCTATTATTCCTAGTAATATGTATGGTTTTTCATTTTCAAAATTGGAGCTTTTCTATATTCCTTCTTTTGAAGATTGCACTTATCCTCTTCTGTAGTTTTTTTGTTTGCACTTTTGAAATTGGAGTAGAACTTTTTAATGAAATAGTAAAATGCTTGTTGGCTCAATAATGTGAGAACAAGACCAACAAGAAACATTTAATTAAAAACAAATTACGATTCCTATTGAACTTTCGACTCAAACATATGTTAAAGCCCTTTCTTTTGTACTTTATAATGCCACAGAAGCAAGCTCCAGTCGCTTGAAAAACAAAAAAGACAGTGACCACTTAATTTTTATTTCCATAGGCCTGATCTAGTGAACATGCTGCAGGGGCTATTCTCTTATGTTGTTCGTATGCTAATTTTATCGTGGTAATATGCAACCAAACTAGGTTCTGGTTGCACGTTATCTGGTCTTTGTTGATAACTTTGCACCTTGGTAGTTTGATATTTCATTGGAAATGCAATACATTGCGACTTTTTTGCTGTTTTTGAAGGCCCGGGCCATTAATTGCACACCTTTTGTTTTCTACAGCTGCTTTCCACTGATGTTTCTGCAAACAAAAACACAGATCCAACTCTTGTGAACTTGCTCAAGGTAACCAAAGCTTCTCTAACTATTTTGGAATGGTTTCTTAATTGAAATCAACAGACCATGATTTGCATAAATTGCTATAGTCCTGCCTGTTTGTGTTCTAATACTCAGCATTCCTACTCTGAATAGGTTTCTTATACCGAGTCCAATTTTTCCATGGCATTTCCTTATGTTGCTGCTTCAGAGGAGGCAATGGAGAATTCATTGGTTTCTGGGCTTGCAGAAGCTTGTGGGCAGGATTTTGGAATCGGTGATGTTGCTTTTTCAGAGTCATGTTCTGTAGAGGGTGAAAACTTTCAAAAGCTTGCAAACCTGCACGCCATCAATGTAAATGAAATTGAAATGTTTGATGACACTAGCTATGGAATTTTGGTGGTGTATGATAGGCCTCCTACTTTCTTGACCATTAAAAACGTGCAAGACTATCTGGCTTCAAGTATGGAGAAGAGGCCTAGTGGCCATACTGACCTGTTTGTATTCTGTTAATAGCATATTAGTGATATTTTCATGCTTTTCTGAAAACTAGATGAAAATGGCAAACAAAATCAAAGGGATCCAGATAAGCACTTGAACAAATAAAAAAACAAAGACAAACAGTAAAAGAATTGTATATATAAATAAAGAAACAATTGCACTTTTACATCTCTATTGAACCCATTATAGTTTTTCATCTCTGTTGAAATGCGTTGCTGCAAGTAGTGCAGGGGTGTTGCTGGGGAAAACGGTGTTGGAGTACGCTGTGGGTGGAGGTTGCATTATTGGTGGCATGACTGGCAGTGGCTGTAGATCTTGCTTAAAGAGATAGCAGATTTGTTGTTTTTGGTTATGGATTGAAAGCACGAGAAAAGAACCGGATTTTGTTAGAAAAAAAGGCTCTTTTGTGTCCCGTACCAAAACCATCGAGTTATTCAATGACGTGCATTGCTTTTTAAAAAAGAAAAGAACATGATGTTTTTAGAGTAGTTTTCACTGGTTTGCTAATTAAAAAGAGGTTTTGGTATGGGCTAATGAAATAGATTTTGTTGGATCAGTCTGAATAGTAAAGAGGTTGGAGATTGTGATTTCTATCCCATGAGAGGAGGAAGAAATTGGACTTTGGGGACTTCGCATGATTTTTCAATTTTAGATTTTCAGATCTGCAGTTGTGCAAATCACTAGGAGATTAAGCTCTTCTCATGTGTCAAGTTGAATAAAGAAATGCAGCCTCAACCAAATAAATCGATTTGCACCACCGCTGATGGCTCATAATGTGCTAATCCGCGAGCAGCAAGTATTTCCAAACTGAATAAAATTCTTACTTAAATACTAAACTTAGGAGAGAGAGAAAACAAGATTAAATTTAAAGAAGAAAACAAGCCACTGGATCATAATCTTAATGGGGGACCCAAATAGTGGGCCCACTAATCCACTGGCTCGTGTATTTTTGAAGTTTTTTATTCATATTCAGCATTACTCTAATAGAGAATAAATAAGAATAGTATAGATATTTGAATTTTTCTTCTTAAAATCTTTTTCTTTATTAAAAACTGTTGTGTAATATATATTATGTTTCTTCTTTTCATAATATACTAACACTCAAACAAACTGACTTTAATAATTTGGCTTTGACTGGCCATTTTATTTATGTAGGGGTTTATTGAAATTGATGAATTTAAGGTTTGATGGAAAATGATGCATGTCATAGAGGCATAATTGACGATAGATTTTATCGATTGAAATTGATGAATTTAAGGTTTAATGGAAAATGATGCATGTCATAGGGGCATAATAGACGCTAGATTTTATCGATTGAAATTGATGAATTTAAAGTTTGATTGACCAGGTTATTTATATAGGGGCTTAGTTCATGAATTTTCGATAACGCAAGGACATACTTGTGAATTCAACCAACTTTAAAACATCCTACTTTGCATGGAATTTATTGCAATGGGTTACTGTGAAATGTTGTGGCTGTCTGATTGTGTACTTCATCTTTATTACAATCCTAAATCATACAATGAACTGAGTGTCGATTATTAGGTCCTCTTTCTTAGATGTATTTAGATGTGATTATTAGGTCCTCCTCTCACTAAGTTTTGAACAGAATAGTTTTAATATGATCAAGTGAAGTTCACATAGTACAATTTATGTGTATGCTCATTTGCCATGTTACAGATTTCAAAGGCTGAATTTTTCACTATGATTTGTCAAAGGCTTCTTAGTTCCTAATTTTCCTATACTTTTTAGGTGTATAAAAGTCCTTCAAGGACCCACCATATTCCCATAGAGCATTAGTACAGATGTAAGGGATATTTATCCCTCATTAAATGCTACTAGGGTAAGATTACATATTTTAGGTGTATAAAAGTCTAAGGACCCACCATATTCCTATCAAACATTAATGCAGATGTAAGGAATATTTATCCCTCATTAAATGTTATTAGAGTAATTACATTGCAGGCTCTCCTCTTCATAAAATAACAAGACTCATAGGCTATAAATATATCATGAGACCTTCAAAACAAAAGTTCACAATCTTCATTCTTTACTGCATATATATTTTTAGAGCATCTCTCTCTAGAATATAATTGAATTTTCTCTTTTTCTAAAAGATATTTATTAAAGAATCGGAAAGTCCCCACCTCCACTAAAAGGAAGGAGGCAATGGCTGAACTAGGAGAAAGATAGTCATGAGCTCACTGATTCAATGCCGACTTCAAACAACTCAAGCAGTAGTAGCCCCTGAAGACGAGATCAATTTATTACAATGCTTACCTTTCTGCAGACCACCATACGTCCACTCTTTCAGATTGTAGGTGTCGCTTCTGAGAGCATCTGGGCCTCCTTTGTCTGTGTTAGTTCTTTTTTTTTTTTTTCAAGGTCCTTTACTGTAGAGATGAACTCGTTTTTGTTCTAAAAGAAAAAAATAGTTGTAATAATCTCTTTTGCTTGCAATAGCTTAGTAGAAGTGGTGTAGGAATTGTTCGTACTTCTTTCACGGTATAACTACAGTTTTGCCCTTTATAAAAAAATAATTGGCTTGTTATTAGGGTAATATGGTTTTTTCTATATAGATTATAAAGACTATATTTATCAAATTTAATTTATTTTTTATATTATAAATCAATAGTTTTCAACGACATATATTTTAAAAAAACATTATAATATTACATAGATCCAAATTAATAAAACAAATTAAAGACTAAAAAAATTAAAGACTTCATATATATATATATAGACAGAGAGAGAGAGGGAGGGAGAACAAATTAAGCTCTCTCACTATTGCTCCGGTCAATAATGTCATCGTCAGAAACGAGGTCACCGTTGTCATTACTGTTTCGAAGACGGTCGAGTGGAGATGTCACTAAGAATTTAGCCTCAGTTTCAAGCAGCCTTAATTTTACCAGCTTTTGGAATTGATGTTGATGATGGTTACTTGCACCTGAAGAAATATGTTATTGCTCCTTATGATAGAAGATACCGGTGAGTTCTTCTCTTCTCCGGCACAATTTAAATACTCTTCCATCCATAACAGTTATTTAGGTTCTTGTTCATGAATATAATGCTTCCATATATTTATTTTTTTTTCAGCAGAAAAATCATATATTTACAAATTGATATTGCTATGAAGGGATACTTCCATGTTCAGCCACGTGTATGTTTTAACTGTTGTGCATGACTGCTAATTTTAATTTGAAACAGAAATAAATGAATGAAAACAGCATTAGAAATAATTAGAAAGAATTATAATTTTACTTTGAATATTGAAGTTCATGTGCATATACTAGCTGTAAAAAAATAATTTCTTATAAATATATTAATTTGTTGGAAACTTGATTGGAAATAAATTAAGTCTCCACGCATAAAAATATGCTAAAATATACTCTCATTTAAAAAAGAAAAAATAAACAACCTCGAGTTTGTAAAGATATCATTTATATTTATAGATGAGTGTGTAAGAAATTCTAAAAGTGATAAATTCATTTTTGTGCCATATTTTAATAAAGTTAATGCATCAATAAATATATATACTATATTGATTTAAATGGGTTTTTTTTATTATTAACATTGTGTGGCTTATTATATTCATTGTATTAAATAAATCCCCAAAAGACTTGATATACGAGACACGAGTCATAGTACATTGAGATGTGTCCATAAAAAAAATTAAGCCAAAATTAAGGTAATAAAACGAATAAAAGAAAATTAATTTAATGATTTGTGACATGTAAAAATGCTACAAATATATTTATCTTAATTATTTTATCGAATTATTATATAAATGATTCGTGACAAGAATTAATTTAATGTTAATGTTAATGTTAATGTTAATGTTAATGAGATGAAGGTGGTGGCAAACGTTCCTTGTGGTGTTGGTGGTGTACTCAGCATGGGCATCTCCTTTTGAGCTTGCATTTAAGAAAGCGCTACCGGAGGATTTCTGCCCGTCGATTTGGTGGTTGATGCCTTCTTTGCCGCCGATATTGTCCTAACTTTCTTTGTTGCTTATTTGGACAATACAACCTTTCTTCTTGTGGATGATCACAAGAAAATTGCACTACGGTATGATTCCAAAACACAACAAGACATACTGTGTGGATTCTAACGGCGGGGTTGTTATCTTCTATGGGTTCCTTAAAAGGATCTCAATTTTTTTCTAAGCCTATAGGTCGTGTAAGTCTTAGAGAGACAAATCATTTAAGCTAAAAAGATTGTGAAGAGAAATTATTTAGCTCCAAGATCCATAGAAGATCTACTTTGATACATATTTACAGCATAAAATATGAGCATGAGGACATCCATTGCAAAATAAATCATGAAATAAATTCATCCTAAAATTAAGATTGATTTAAAGATTTATTGCTAAATAAAAGTTTTTTAACATTTATTCTTTAATAATAAATTTGTTTCTTACTTCAAAAAAAAAACTCTAAACGTGCAACCCTTCTTGCATGTTTTCTCAAATATATCGCTAGGTTATTGTTCCCTATGGACATAGAGTCGACTCTGCCATTCCACATCATACACAGAATCTTTACTGGCAAAATGCACGAAGGAGAGGTCTTCGGTTTTCTCAATCTGCTTCGACTTTAGCGACTCAGGCATGTCGGTGAACTCTTTAAAAGGTAAATTTCACTATAGTTTAATAGAAAAAGGATGTATTCATTCTCTCTACTAATCATTAACAACATATCTTTTACAGGCCGGAGAAAAACACACGCTTCAACTATTTCTGGACAAGATTATTTAAACTAACCAATGTAATTGTCAATTCCTTCTCATCCCTGTAACAACTTTCAGATTTATAACATTTTTGTTTTTACAATAGAAACCACGTTTTACAATATTTTTTAAAAAAATTATTTGCAATTATTATTATTTTTGTATTTTTATATCGTTTTGATATACTAATATCAAAAATAATTTTTTTAAAAAAAATATTATTTTCATGCATTTCAAAGCAAAAAAACATTTTAAAAAGCAACTATTATCACACTACTTTAATTACTTTCCTAGCAGTGAAACAAGATTCAACATCACCTGGCAGGTCAACTTAACAATCCAAGTTAACCCACCAACCCGGCCCGAACTAAGTCAGTGGAAAAACCAAAGGTTTTTTTTTAAAAAAAAATCAAATCTTGAATTGACCTACTGATATGCATGTGAGTCAACTCACCTTACCGATGATCTAAACCTTATGCTGGATCAACTCATGGGTCAAGTCTTATAACCATGCTTCCTAGTTCCTATGCCCTGCACCACAGCAGTACTTGACTCGAGTGAATCCATGGCAGGTTACACTATTTGTGGTTCACTCGGCAGGATGTATCTACTACTGGATTGCTGTCCATCATGACACAGAAGGTAATACTTGGATTGGAAAGCACGTTGAAGATTTCGAACAAAGAAGCATCTGGTTGGGCTACACGTATTCCATTTATTGGTCCATTGTTACCCTAACCACTGTCGGCTACGGAGACTTGCATGCAGAAAACACGGGAGAGAAGGTTTTTAACATGTTTTACATGCTATTCAACATTGGCCTCACCGCTTATATAATCGGAAACATGACGAACCTTGTTGTCCGTTCCGCAGTTCATACTTTTGCTATGGTAATTCTCTTCTACCCTGCAGGACGAGCTGTTGAACAATCCTACGGCTAGAACAATATCCAACAGAACATAACTAGACAGTAGACAGTGTAAGTTATAATCTACTAATGTTTGGTGTCTCGCAGAGGAATGCCATCGATCAGATATTAAGATATGCAAACAAGAATAGACTCCCAGAAGGATTGAGAAAGCAAATGCTAGCACACTTGCAACTCAAGTTCAAGACAGCAGAGTTGCAGCAAGAGGAGGTGTTGGAGAACTTACCAAAAGCAATCAGATCTAGCATTGCTCAACATCTTTTCCATAGCATCGTTGCAAAAACCTACCTTTTCAAAGGAGTATCTGAAGACCTTATTACCCAGTTGGTAAATGTCCTATACTCTCCGTGAAACTTTTATCAGTCAAGACATTGATATCATTATTGTGGTATATATTAAGACAAAAGGGAGATTATGATCAGAATGGTAATTATGATTGACACCGACAACCAAAATGCTAACTCTGGACTGGCTTGTGCTAACTCCTTCCAGGTATCAGAAATGAAAGCAGAATATTTTCCTCCTAAGGTTGAAATTATTTTACAAAACGAGATTCCGACGGAGTTTTACGTCTTAGTATCTGGAGCAGTGGTATGCCACCCCTCCCATCTCTCTCTCTCACTGTAAGATGTAAAATCTTAATTATGTCTCAAACTGCAGGACGTGCTGGTGTACAGGAATGGAACAGAGCAGGTACTTCCAAATACTTGAATCAAAACATCAACCCTGAAATAAATTTGATTTTCTAATACCAAATACTCAAGAAATAAATTTGCTGATAATTATATAGCTAAGATAAGTAAATGATTGAATGACCAGTACAACAAGGACATCCCAAGCATGATGCACATTCTACATAAAAGGTTTTTTTCTATAAAGGAATTAGTGCATATAAGGACAACTAGTTAGGCCATTCTGGTGATAGAGATGAAAGAGAAAAGTTATTACAGATGATTAAAAGAGGATTCATCATGCACGTACGTAGCCAAAGACTCAGCAAGTACGCTTTTATTATGCATCTACATCACACTAATTATCATAATCAGTTAGGTTCTATTCTTTTGATTTGAAAAATTAGTTGTTTGGATAAGATTCAGGAACTTTTCTGACACAGATCTATTTAACAAAGAATTCATGACGTAGAATCACGCATAAGGTTTAATGTAAAACTTCACTTTGTCCGGAGAGCAGCAGCTAAGGATGCAAATCCCTGAAAGATAATGCCTCAATCGTGTCTCGTATCCTGTGGCAGCAAATCAACAAAAACGTTCAAGAAATCCCTATAAATAAAGTCCAAGACTCAATATCAGAAAACAAATTTCAGTCCTACTTGACCTGGGAAATAATACGAGAAAGACAAAAAAATATGGCGAAGCAAATATAATAAAAGCATAATGATGTTTATGGCCACAAGAAAAGAAAGAGACTGCTTCTTCAGTTATCTCTGCACCTCATCTATTCTAGTATTACAAATTTCTTGAATTCAAAGAAATAGGATAACATAGGCAAACTAATGTAAGCAATC
>Ga0325401_1002979_pt1 | contig 15295 bp, 11 predicted proteins | sample PopdelMetagenome_FD_205666 | JGI IMG/M metagenome (GOLD analysis project Ga0325401, IMG submission 205666) | Populus deltoides microbial communities from Bellville, Georgia, United States - Xylem-PdKOR-R2 | ecosystem: Host-associated > Plants > Phyllosphere > Stem > Wood/Secondary xylem | place...
ATTATTATTATTATTATTATTGTGTTGTTATAATTTATACTATTAACTTCCCTGTGGTTCGACCTCGGTCTTGTCGGGTTATTTATTACTTCGACACTCCTACACTTGGGAAAAGACATCAATCTTTTGGTCATGTCACTCGGCTTCTTCCCCTGGTCTGAATCTGGTGGTTGATCTCTTAGCTTATCCACTGCATTAGGACACTTCTGTGATGCCTTCTTCTCCTGCATCACCACCGTTGCTCAGCCGGCACCCTATAGTCCTTAGATCACGGCAGCCCAAAACCACCGCAAATATGGTCTCCTCTGCTACAGCTAATACAGCTGCCACCCAGATATTGCTCTCTCCTTCCTCTAAACCTGTTGCCTTTTCTGATGCAGATAAATATGTTGCTTGGCATGATGCTATGTGTGATGAGATCAAGGCTTTACGATACAATCACACTTGGTCCCTAGTGCCCTTTCATCCTTCGATGAATGTTGTGGGTAGTCGATGGGTATATCGTATCAAACGTCGTGTTGATGACAGCATTGACCATTATAAAGCCCGTTTAGTTGCTAGAGGCTTTACTCAACAGGAAGGCATTGATTATTCTGAAACTTTCAGCCCAGTTATTAAACAGGTCACCGTCAGATTAGTCTTTTTAATTGCAGTTTCCTATAATTAGAAGATTCATCAGCTTGATATTCATAATGCTTTTCTTAATGGTGTTCTTACTGAAGAGGTCTACATGAAACAACCTCCAGGTTTTGTTGACCCTACTCTTCCATCTCATGTGTGCAGATTGCACAAGTCACTATATGATTTAAAACAGGCACCAAGGGCATGGTACACTCATCTAAGAGATTTTTTACTCTCTATTGGTTTCCTTGCCTTCAAGGTTGACACCTCCCGTTTATCTTATCTGATGGCACTAATATTTTTTATCTCCTCGTCTATGTTGACAATATTCTGCTTACAGGCAGCAACTCTGCCATGCTTCATCACCTAGTCCAGTTACTAAGCTCTGAATTCAAGCTTCGTGACTTAGGTGATGTTCACTACTTTCTCGATATTGAAGTTCAGTCTACAGGTATGGGTCTGATGTTGCGCCAACACAAATATATTCTTGACATCCTCACTCGGGCTGGTATGACTTCTTACAAACCCGTTGATACTCCAGTTTCTCCTTTTAAACTTGCTATACAGCCGGATCATCCATTTTCTGATCACACATGATTTCATCAAATTGTGGGTGGTCTTCAGTATCTTACATTCACTTGTCCAGATATCTACTTTGCTGTTAATAGAGTCTGTCAGTACATGCATGCTCCTACAGATTCCCATTGGGTTGCTGTTAAATGCATACTCCGCTACCTCAAAGGAACAACATCCCATGATTTTCATATCACTCAAGGTACCTCTTTTGCTTTTCATGGTTTTACAGATGCCGATTGGGCTGAGAGTATTGATGATCGCAGGTCTATGGGTGGCTATCTTGTTTTTTTTGTCAGACACCGATTTCATGGAAATCGGAGCAAGCAACGTACAGCTATCCCCTCCTCCACTGAGGCTGAGTATAAAGCCTTAGCAGATGGTATTGCTGAGGTCATCTGGCTTCAATATTTGTTAACAGATCTACAGGTTCCCTCTGTCTCTACTCCTACTACTTGGTGTGATAATCTTGGTGCGACTTATCTCTCGGCGAATCCTATCTTTCATGCTCATACTAAGCATGTTGAGGTAGATTATCATTTTATCCGTGACTGGGTTGTGAAGAAGAAAATTCAGATTCGCTTTATCCCCTCTCGGGATCAATTTGCTGATGTCTTCACCAAACCACTTTTCGCCGCGTCATTTACTGTTTTCAGGTTCAAGCTTCGGGTCGATCCTCCACCCTCAGCTTGAGGGGACATATTATAGAATATATAGCATGTATATCTCTGAATAGAAAATTAATGTAAGATTATTCCAATATTGTAATCCCTACGGTTACTGTCATATTCTGCCCTAAATATATAAATAGGAAAGGTTGGCTAAGACCAATCTAAGTCATTATGTTATTCTCAACTTTTATTAATAATAAATATGTATTTAAATTAATATAATAAGATCATGTAAAACTAATCGATTAATTATAAAGCATATTAAACTACCAGAGCATTAAAAAATATGGATGCTTCTTTAGTTACCTTCAGGACATGTTTGATAGAAAGGTGAAAGAAATGAAGATTTATTTTTGATTTATTTTTATTTTTTTACTTACGACTAATACAAGTTCGGGGGAAAGGAAAATTTTCAAGGAGGTTAAAATTTAACTTTAAGGGTGAGGGGTTAAAGAAATTTGAAGAGGGAATTTTTTGGATTCGATGACACTCCATCCCTCCTTTTTAATTTTACAATATTTTATTCTTCGAGTTTAGACCACATATATATGTTATTTAATTTTTTTTCATTATATTCAATTTTAAAAAATATTTTCTCTTTATTATCATTCATAATTATCCATTATTTTTATCAAACATCTTTAACACTTTATTCTTTTCAGTTCTTTCACCTTGTATGAAAACACAATCTTGAAATAATTAATGATATTGTTAAACTGAAATGGTAAGTGTGTGAGAGAGAGATTTGAATGATCTCTCAGCGAAAAAAGTAAATGAATATACTGTGGTAATGCACTCTCCCAGGTTTAATATTGGTCTGTTCTTTTACATAATATACCTGTTCCGATCTCTTCATTTCACTGTAAACTCTCACAGGAAAAAAGTGTCGTTGGAATATAGACTTTCAGATGGCTTAGCACGTAGAAATTGCTGGTGGCTACTGGCTAGCGTTGGAGCATACGCTGTTCGCAATGGTGTCAGCAAATTGCGGCTATACATGTTACAGAACTGATCGACATAAACAAAACGGGTTGGGGATGAAAGGTCTAATCAAGATGAGAGATCAAATCAAGATCCCACATGTTCGTCGACACAGAGAGAGAGAGAGAGCACAGAATATCGGTGATTATCATTCAAGAATCCAAAAGGAGCAAGCTAGGGTTACTTTCGTGGGGGCTAAGAAGGTGGCCTGGCCTCTTATTCCTTGTGCATAGACTGTGAGGTTAGCTAGCCAAATCTGTCAGCAGATAGGACTAGCAAAACTCGTTATTAAGAAGAGCATCTGCAAAGGAACTTATGACAAACAGCTGGGTCGCTAGCTAGCTAGCCATCGCCTATCAGCAGATGGCAAATCAAAATCAGATTCTAGCTAGCTAGAATTCCCTGCAATTTATCACCAGATATCTTCCTTACTAAATGATGATATCTTGGAGCAAATCTATATTCTCTCAGAGGCTCACACTGATGTAAAGTTATTAAATCTATTTGTTACGTAACTTGTCTAAGGTCATTCAGGTTGAACGTGGTCAACCAGGAAAAATAAAATTTAATATTCTACATAGAAGAAACAATTCATAAGCAATTGATGTGCAGTAGACTATATATAATTACTCCGCGTCAAAAAATTTAAAAACAATACATATTTATTTAAACTATAAAAAAATATAAAGTATAACACATTGATATAAAAAAATATAAAGTATAACACATTGAAAAGTTAAAAAATAATTTATATGAATGGAGATTATATATAATTATTTTTCATTAAAAAATTAAAAAACAATTCATGTAGATTTAAACTATAAAAGAAACATGTGAGATTAAGTATTTTTAAATTAATTTTTAAATTTATTAAAAAATATATAAAAAAAATCAAGTTTTATCTAAATTTGACCAAATTAATTACAAGCCTGAGTTCTTATAAATTTGAAACTCGATTATGATTTCGAGTCTCTCAAGACCCGAGTCAACCCTCAATGGTCTGGATTCATTACTATGCACTAATGAACACAAGTGAAATTTGTTTTTTCTTTTCTTGCTCATATATATATATATATAAACACACACATATTGTATAACCTCTATCCCGCATTATATTGCAGATCATGTCGTGTTGTATTGTTATTATGGGCAGCAAACTGTGAGATTTTATGACTCTTAAGGTTTTTTTTATATAGAAAATCAAAATAATTTTAAGTTTTTACCTCTTTATGTTTCTTTTATGTGGAAAAATAAGGGTTTTTTATAAAATAGTTATTAAACCCGGTCCAGGGTTGACCCGGTTAAGGAGCTGGTCCCGGGTTTCATGGGTCAACCCGTGTTAACTCGGGTCAACTCAGATCAATTCAGAAAAATTAAAAAAAATTAAAGTTTTAATATTTTATATAAAAAAATTAATAAAAAAATCTATTTAAATATAAGCTATATATATTATAAATAATAAAGTTTAAAAGAATATTTTAAAAAGTTTTTTTTATCTCATATTAAAAAGATATTATGTTAAGTTTTTAAGATGCAGTATTTAAACCAAAAAATTTTTTTATCCCACATTGAAAAAACATAATTTTTTTCATGGAAACATAAAGTATATATACTAATGGGTTTCAAATCTTATATTGAAAAAATAACTTTTTCTTTGGAACATAGAGCATATATACTAATGGGTTTCAAATCTCACATTAAAAAGATAATATATTGAAGTATTTAACTAAAAAGATTTTTTATCTCAAATTAAAAAGACATAACTTTTTTGTTAGGAACATCAAATATATATACTAATAGATTTCAAATCTCACATTTAAAAAAAAAAACATCAAGTCTCGTTCAGGTTATAGATTAACCTGCCAGGTCAACCGGATTTGACCATATCATGGCATCAGCTGATATTTTGATAAACTGGAACCGGTCTAGAGCCCAAATCAATCAGATTCCAGATCTAACTGCCGGGTCAGTCGGATTTAATAACTATACTAAAACAGGAGAAAAGATAACTCCTTGCCTCTGCCTGAATAGCGTACTATTTTGTGTTTTGACTTTTCGAATAGTCACGTAACACGTCACCTGATAGTTTCTTTCTTTCATTACTGTAAATGGCAGGAACTAGTGGGGGGCATCCTAGTTACATTAATCTAACAGTAGCAGACTGTACCACGTGTCACTGTGGATAGGGAGCAGAGCACAGGTGACGCACCTTTAAGGTAATCCATAGTGGCAGCTATTATCCAGGGCATTGCCTTATCTTTGGATCGTGAATTATATTATATTAAAAAAAAAAACTATTAATTATTTGATGACAAAATGTAATTTAGTGAATCATTATATAGGTGACCGATCTATTTGTTTTTATTGTAAATATTTTTAAGGTGATGTAAACATTCTTAAAAAATTAAAAAAATATGAGATTATTCTATTTGATTTAATAAATTCAGCTAATTTAATAATACAATTAGAAAAAAAATATATCAATAAAAAATAAAACAAAAAAAATAATGATTAAATGTAAAAGATAAAAACTTGCGAGGAAAATATATATTTACAAATTCTTAAAAGATCTCAATGATCCTATTTTATTAACAAAGTGTAAATTAAATGTGAACGGGATAATCATATAGAAAAAAAATAAAAAACGTTTGAAAATCAAAATAACTTCATGGAAAGCAAATTGACCAAAATTATAAAGTTTAACTCTTAAACCAGCCTAATATTGAAAAGCAAAATTAAAAAAATAAAATTTTAAGAAAAGCAATATGAAAAAAAAACCAAGTCAACCTTAGTGAACTTGTTGAATTTATTACAAGAGATGTGAGATTAAGATGACCTCATAGAAAAAAAGTTAAAAAAATAACAAAATTCAATCTCCAACCAACCTAATATTGAATGATGAAATTAAAATAAAATTCATTTCAAAAAAGACCGAAGCTAACTTGGACTAATCTTTCAAACCCTGACATGGATCATGAGGCTGAATTATATTATAAAAGGCAAACCAGAAAAAACAGCAATGTCAAATTCCCAACCAACCAAAACAAATAGGGATAAAATTGAAAAAAAAAACAAATTCAACAAAAAAAGTATAAAGAAGAAAAAAATAGAATTGAAGATAATGAGGACTGAATTTGACACAAAAAATAAAATCAAATTGTGAGGGAAAATATTGAAAAACAATTTCAATTAAAAATGATAAGAAAAAAATAACAATAAAAAAAATAACGATCAGACTTAATATAAAAATTAAATGTCAAAGGATAAAATTAAAAAATAAAATAAATTCAATAAAGAATTCAAAATCAAATAAATTGTAATTAAAAAAACAATGACTTAATTTGATTCAATGAACAAATTGCCAGACTTCTTCGATTTTTGCAATCCCAATGCATTTTGAAAGGATGAGAGAGAGAGAAAGGGGATAAAAACAAGTTATTGGAGCTCAACTGTCGATCTTCAAGATGCACGCGCTACATCACCATGATGGGGGCGATAAGACACAATATCCAACACCTTCCTAGACGACGACATTGAAAGACTATGTGGCGACACCAACTGTTTTTATTTAAATTATATTTTATATATACTATAAAACTCAATTACTCTTGACCCTACATGAGAATTACAAAAGAACTAGAATGAAATGACAAAAACATCCCTTTAAGCTAAGCCAAGAAAGTTTAATATCAAGGGATATTTACGTAATTTTACTGTGCAAAACATTTAAAAAATAAAAAAATTCCCTAAACCCAAGTTAATTTTTTTTTTTAACTTTCAAGACTTGTTTAGTAATTTTATGGTGCAATAAACTAAATCAACCTTGAGAAGATAAAATCAACCCCATTCAATTCAATAATGACTAATATTTTTTATGGAAAAGACTGAATTACCCCTCAGGTCTAATTAATTGGTTTTTCTTGGCAATGACAATATGTAATTTTATTGTGTAAATTCACAGTAAAATAAAAGTGTATGCACAATAAATACTAATTTCTTTTAGTTTTTGTTTTAATATATGGAGCTTACGTTTCTTGATTAATATTGAGTACATATTTCACGAACAAGACATTAATTAATTATGTAAACTATTCTAATTTATTTATTTTTAAACTTTGGAAGAAAAGATAAATTCCATTTTCTATCCCTCTTTTAAAATGATATATTTATTATACAGTAAAATTTAAGTCAATATTTAGTAGAGGTGTTAATGGATATAATAAAGTTAGGTTTGAACTCACAATTGTATTTATCTCAACTTTTAATATTTTATAAATTGTAAAGTCGACCTATTCAAGTTTTTTTTGAGATCCGAGCCTGTTGGAAATTTGATTGGGCTAAATTTTTGTGAGGATATTTCATATATTCAAGTATTAGACTTGTATTGCTAATTTTTATGGGTCTATATTTAGAGACAGATCTACAACATGGATTGTAAATGCCATGATACCCTTAATATTCAGCTTAATTTTCATACCTGGCACCATAATTAAATTATAGTTACCTCGTTCCTCTTCTTCATTAAGGAAATTCTTCAACAATGAGACAAGAAGCTCATTAATAAAAACTTCAGAGTCAAAATGTTTTTAAATAAAAATAAAATAAGTATTCAATCTATAAACTATTAAATACGATGATAAAAGAAGTATAAGGTATACATGTTGAGTTGATCAGGTTTTAAAAATTCTGATTTACCATCTAACCTGTGACATGTATTTCATAAAAATTTTTAGCTCACTATTATTTCTAATAACTATATTATATTACCTAGACAAGTTAGATGGAATCAAATAATACAAATATTATATACTAATTGAGATTTTTAACACCCTTAGTATCCATTACAAGTTGATATCGATGGAGTTTTATGGGGAGGGGGTGCCAAACTAATTAATCATAAACATTGAAAAAGGGGTTAAGGGAGACAGGCCAGATAACGATATATAGGAAGAATTACACTGTATTGTCATGCATGCAGGTCAACTTAAGTGCAAGTAGCTAGTAGCCCTAGCTAGCAAGTCAACATTATTTTTTGCTGATCATTATCACCTCACTTTCAACCAGAGTTGTTGTTTTCATAGAAAAGAAGAAGGCAAGGCAAGCAGAACAAAACAGAAAATTAAGTAGCCCTCCATTAATGAGAACCACAATTGCAGAAGGACCACAACATCGTCATTTCTCGTGCTGTGACAGAGTCACAGAGATCAGTGCTGCGCGTTCTTGCGTGTTTTTCATGGTGCAAAACATTGTTTGTCTCAAAATTCAAATATTTTTCTATTTAAAATAAAATTTAAAATATAAAAAGTATTATTTTAATATATTTAAGGAAAAAAAAACTTATCACGTTACCAATATTCAGAAAGAATCGTGCCAGCCCACAGCCCTGCCAAGGACTACTGATTAATTGTACGTACGTACCAAGGCAATATATGCAATGTTAGTCAAGGGAAGGAAGCTAGGGTGATGCCAACGCCATCACAATTCAGAAGTCACAACCCCAACCCCAACCCCAACCCCAGTATGTATGTATCACCATGATTCATCCTCCTCGTTCAATATAGAAGGAATGGCGTCCAAACTACAAATGCCTAACCTCTTTCCTTTTACTTCATCATGTCATTTGCTCCAACACGTAACGAATTGTGATTCTTTACTTTATTTTCTTTTGATTTTTCAAAATTTAATATGCTATTAAATGAGATTTTTTTTTTAGAGTTTAAATAGTATATAATCACATATTTATATAATTATTTCTTTATTTAAAGTTTACAAAGTTAATGGTTAGTAATATAAGACCTAATACTTGCAGCACCGTTACTTTTAATGGGATTTAAAGACTTTACAATAATAAAATTAGTAAATTTTAATAAGAAATTGTAATAAATGAGTGAATAAACTTTTAATTTTAAGAATAAAAATGTTTGTTATTGTTTGTATGTGATAAATGCTTTGAGAATGAGTATGAATACTTAGAGAATAAAAAAATATGAATATTTTATCTAAGTGGTTTAAATGGTTTATATATATAACTTCTGAATCTTATCATGGTTTTTGAATGAAGGAGTTAGAGTGTTATTTTCTTTTGATAACATTAATGAGAGATAAATATTCTTTACACAACAATAATAGTACTGGTGAAAATATAGTAGAAATTTAAAAGATTTTTATACACTTAAAGATATAAGAAAATGATTATTCTTAACTTTTAACTTTTTATGTTAAGAGCCAAAAGAATAAACAAATAAAACTTTGTGACCCAACATGAGGCCTCGTGACTTTACATGAGACATATAATGATTGTCAGTTTCACATATATTTGGATATGAAATGATCCCAAGTCTAGGACTGATAAATTTGATAGTTTGTCAGATTCACATGTATTTAAATTCAGCAAGCCAAAGGTGTTGAGGTTGGAAGCAAGCCAAACTCATATTATCCGGGGCTTGGTATTCTACTAAGTTTATGCATGTTGGGTTATTACTCTACTTTTAACCCTTTTAAATATAAGCTTAATAAAAAATAACATATATAAAATACATTTAATCCATTATTTTTCATTTCAAATTAAAGAAATAAGTTTTTCTAAAAGATGTTGAATATCATTTACATTTTTTTATAAAATAAAAAAAAATATATTATTTATTTTTATATTCCAAACTCAAGAAATTTTAAAGCCAAAACAAAGGGGTACGTAATCAAAGTGACCGTAGTTGCTGTTTTCAACAAGTGAAAAAAATAAAAATTGAACATGATTCATGTCAAAATCAGCCCCTTGATCAGCTTCTTATACGTAATTCCTTGCCTCTCATTTTTTTTTTCTTCTCTCTCAAGATTAATGATGAATTCCTTCTATCTGAATTAGATTTTTTATATAAATCTTGACTTTTAACTCAACTAATTAACGAGCTCAATTATTAATCACATGGGATTACTTTGTCAAACATCCGTGAATCTAACGCTCACATAATTTTGTCAAATCATATGTTTTTTCTTGGGTACATGATATCACAGTGTAAATCGACTCCATAACAAGCACATAGGGCATAGCCGGAATCAAAATTCACCTTAAAAGCCCCAACACTTTCTGACCAACCAGACGACGGTACACTCCTTTTCTTGGCACATGTTCCATCTCCAACCAAGAAAATCTGGATTCATTTCGTGTACAAAGGGTCCACCTGCTCAGCTTGCACGCTCTATAGCACCCACGTACACAGTACACATATGTAAGCATGTATGTATGTGTGTGGAGGCCATCCTATTCATGCATGCATGCATACTATGGATGATATTGATGGGATGATGTATATATATTTACATTCTTTCATGAACATAGGTATAAATGATATGGTATAGCCCGAGACAGGCCCTATCAGGGATCTAGGTAGAGTGAGGCTAAAATACATAGGGGCAGGACAGGATTTTTCTCCCTTTTCAGCGTTTGAAATTAGAGGTGAGAGCGAAAGGCACTGTATTTTCGAGGCTCGTGCTTTCTTGGCCTCTCCGGCTCTCTTCGTTGTCAATTTTTCATTTCTTTTCATCCAGAAGGAGAAAATATTTAATTTTGGTTCAATTCGATAGAGGGCATGGCATATTGTAAATTAAGTACTGTTACTGTTCCCGCGTGGAGGAGAGGCCATGTCTCTTTTAGGTTTCCTTTCTGCTTTTGTCTATTGTAGTATCATTTCATGCCTACACTTTACTCTCTCTGTTGTCTTTTTTCCTTCCTCCCTTGCCCAAGATTCAGATAAGCGTGCCCTTAATAAATCCTTTTCAGGGCACTGTGTCACTGTTCCTAATTACATCACCGTATCCAAGAAAAAACCAACAAATAAAAAGGCCCACATTGAAGTGCAAACATATATAGGTATCTGATACCTTTTCTATGACCAATAAAAAAAATATAATATACTTAATTAAACAAAGAATAAGACGCTAGTAGTTAGGCTCTAGATAGTTTACGTTCTAGTACTGGTTTTTAGTGTTGAGTTTGGTTTTGTTTTGTGTGTAGCAAGAAGTTATATATAGTAAGAGAAAGAGATCTTTTAGGTTTCAGACGCAGTCTGTTGAGATTTAGTAGAGGAACAGATAGACTATCATGGCCCGTGTAAGACTGAGAGCAGACTAAAATCACAGCTTTAGGATTTAGGGTTTGAATCTGAGGAGGGTACTTGGAGTTTTCTCATTTAGTGCATGGATAAAAGAGGAGTTAGGGTCTTAGGAGGCTTCCATTTTGGTGGTAGTTTTGTAGACGGAAATGATGGTGGTGGTGGATTTTTGTGTTTGAACCTTGAATTGCTGCATTCCTTTTGTTGTTACTTCGTTTGATGAGGAAGAACTGAAGGTGGCATGGGAGTCCGGGGTTTTTGCAGGGTGGGTATTAAGGGAAATCTGAGTTTGGCGTAGAGACGTAGGGTTCATGATTGATGCCTTTGTTTTTAGGGTTTTGCGTTGGACTTTGAATTTTTGGGATTAAGAACTTAGAACTTGTTCCCAATGGAGATGTGCATTTCCGATGGTTTTCTCCTTGGACTAGTCTTTCCCATTTACAGAGTTCCATCATGATCTCTTCTTATAATGAACAATAAATAAACCTTCATTCAAAATCAATAAGAGTGGCAACGTTTTAGCTGCAAAAGCTAGGGCAACCTTGTTGGTAGTATTATTTAAAGCAAACCAGTTTTTCTTCGTTACAAAATGCAACAGATGGATCAGATATTGTTGCATTCTGCTGTCCAGTACTTCTGTGAAATCCTAGTTGGCAATTTGCTAGGGCATAGAATAATTAGATGGGTAGAAATTAGCGAGGTATTTAGGTTAGGGTTCTACCTTTTTATATAATGTAACTCATATATGTAGAGCTTTTGTCGTAGATTAGCACATCACAGGACACAGGGAAAGAAAGCAAGAAGCGAAGACAAATAATTCTCAGAGAATTGTGATATTGTTCAATAAAAACGTATTTACGTTTAGAGACTGGCTACACTATGATTTATTTTTTTTTCTTCAAAAATTTTCTTCAGTAAAAGTTGCTCCATAAATTGACATTGTTGGTTTTTTTTTTAAATCTTTAATACAGATCATATCGAAGAGGGCTAATTAACTTCAACTATGTTAAATAATAATCTACAATTTTTATGAAGAAAATTATGTAAACATAAATCTTGAGCAATATTAATTAATGACACTTTGATCACTTGTTCACATAATCAAGAAATAAAATAAAAGATACTCAACCCCGAATCAATTGGTAAAAAAATCATTAGTTTTTTAAAATAAATTTGAGCTGTGGTCCATAAATAAATGATTTGATTTGATTTAGTTCACCATCATATCAAACTACAGTTCTACCCATGATTTTAACAAAAATAAGTGCTCTGCATGTTATAATATAATAGAAAATAACTGGCAGTTTGAAATTTCTTAAGATATGCAGCAAACATATCAATAACAAAAGCCGTTTGGATTCGCAATTCCATACATTGAAATTCAATAATTTAGTTTTATCTGTGTTGCACACTAAAATTGACTAAAACTTTATGGAGTTTAGACTAGAAAGAACATGTCAAACTTTAAGGAATTCTCATGCATATTTGTAATCAATTAAAGAATCATCCAATAAATGTAAGTTTTTTGATCTTAAGTTATCTCTTGCATCTAGAACATTCATGTTATTTGATTACTTCACAAGTTTTTAATTTTCTTTCTAAATATAAAAAAATCACTAAATTTTAAATTCATATTTGAGAGACATCATTACAAGTTTGGAACTATAAATCTGGAATTGTAGGAATAATATTTGGAGTTCAGATTATTAACATCAAATTTAACATTTAACTTTGAAATACAAATTCCTTTTAGTTAATGTAGGAATAAAAGAACCTAAAGCAATTGGCAACCATAATGGGAGTGTCATATTTTTTTTCTTTAAAACCATGGCACTAAAAATATCAAAATTACCATAAACTTAGAGGAAAGAGAAGAATTTGTGGATGTCTCTGTTAAAGAAGGAAATAAGGAATCAATCCTTCAAGGGGTAGAAGTAGAAAATGAAGAACAGGAGCACAAATTCATGAATGTGAATGATAGATATATACACTTTGAACAAAAAGGTGGAAGAAGCTATCAAGATACTTGAGCATAGATATATGCTTCTTTATGAAGAAATTAAAGAAAAGAATAAATTGAAGATGAAGATGATTGAAGATCATTATAATTAGATTGTGGCAATGAATGAGAGATATACTCATGTCATTCTAAAGTCCACTATTACAGAGAGACATAGTAGTGAGATAAGCTTAAAACATGAGGTAAGAAAATTACAGTATGGAATCCTATAAAGAAATGATTACAACAATAAAAAATCTCAATTCAAAATTAGATGCCAAAATAAAAAAAGGAAATGATGAAGTAATTTTTTACTTTAATTATACTATGATGTAAACAATGAATAAGATTTTTAAACAAGTGACACTTGATGTCATAAATCACTTAAAGGAACCAAACTTTAGAAAAGTTGATCGTAAATAAAATGGGAAAGAGTTAGGTTGGCCAAAATAGTATAATACAAAGAACAACCCTCTACCTAAACCCATAATAATAGAGAAAGTTGGAAATAGTTCAAAGACTAAGCTTATTAATTATAAGAATTCACCACCGAGGGATAGGTGAAAGACTAATACTAAACAACTTAGAAATAAATGGATTTTAAAGTAAAGTTGATTAAGAGTATGTTTTAGGAATAATTAAACAAGCATACAAACCAATAGTTCAACAAATCTATAGGCTAATATATAGAAGATTACCAAATCACATTGATAGAATGTATCATTACCCTAGCAACTTCAAGTTTCCAGACTTCACATTGTCTAATGGCTAAGGAATAATATTTTTCATATAACGTATAATAAGATTTATTTTCCAATATTAGGAAGTAATAAATTTTGGCTTCTTGAAACTAAGACTATTCTCAAACTCATTGATTGTGAATGCTTTTACTTGGTATATAATTTTTCTGCCAAATTCAGTTCTAAGTTTGAATGAAATACAAACTATATTTCATCATTTCCTTAGGACAAAACTAGAGTTTGTTTTGGTTTATTTAGTAAAACTAAAACAGTACCCTGGAGAAACTATAAAACAATACCTAGACAGATTTCTGAAAGCTAGGGGAAAATGTTGGGCTAGGATATAAGAGAACAAATTTGTAATGATTGTTTAATAAGGCTAGAGTTATAAATAAGAAAAAAGTTTAAAGATATATACAAATTGTCCATTAATTTGCAGCATCACTAGTCTGCGATTTCTAGTTCCTAACTGGAGTTTTAAAACATCAAGTTAGGTGAGGTCAATTTTTAATGAAAGCTAACATCCTCAAGCACAACTTTTATGAATATAACTGTCTGTCATTCATTAATCCTAAAATTTGCTATAAGTTGGATAGTGAAATTTGTCCTATTACAAACAGATTGACCCCTCAACAATATTTTACCTATATTTAGAGATCTATAAGTCCAATTGAGGCAAAGCCAGTTTCAATTATTAGCTAACTCATTTTCTACAACATTTATAAGCAAAGGTATAATAATTTCTATCATTTTCCATGTCTAATATCGGTTGGGATTTCAATTATCAAAACCATTCAGACTTGAACTTATAAACTTAACAATTAATCAAACATCTTTCATGCATTCTTTTCAATATCTTAAGACTTCATTACGTACAAAGTTTAATAGAGACCAGCTGTTCTAGTTTATTTCTCATCAAAACATCAAACCCCCCTTTTGATTGTTTATTAGTTATGGTTGAATGGCTAATAATCAAAATTATACATCCCATTCCATTTTTTTAATTGAACCACAAATACTAATCATTCTATAATATAATCCTATCTATATTAGGCTAACATTTCAGCAAATTATTTCCCACTCTCATTTGTCTCATTGACTGAAACCCATAATCATAGGAAGGAGAAAGTTTTCTTCTGAATTCTTAACCTAAATCCGTAACTCATCACTGCTTCTATACTATAAACATATTCCTATCATTAATGTTTTTAATTAAACACACAATTAAAAATTTATATAATTTAGGGTTCTTCATATGCCTTACAAAATTCAGTTCATAATAGATATAAATCACTTATAAAAAACTAGATTCTTACCACTAGTATGCAAGAATTTAAAGGTAGAAATGCAAGGAATTAAGTTGTCTCTTCCACTCTTCTTCACCCCTCCAACTCGTCACTTGCACAAGGAAAAACACTTGAGATTGTTCAACTTTTTCCTTCAAATCTCTTCTTAGTTTCTTAAAGTATTTATTTTTTTTACTTTCTAAAATGTGTTTAGGCAAGGTTTTCTCACCATTTTTCATCTCCCTTCTCTCCCTCTTTATACATGCAATCAGTAATTGAAGAAGAAAAAATGAGGTGGTATTATTATTATTATTAT
>Ga0325401_1002980_pt1 | contig 15294 bp, 11 predicted proteins | sample PopdelMetagenome_FD_205666 | JGI IMG/M metagenome (GOLD analysis project Ga0325401, IMG submission 205666) | Populus deltoides microbial communities from Bellville, Georgia, United States - Xylem-PdKOR-R2 | ecosystem: Host-associated > Plants > Phyllosphere > Stem > Wood/Secondary xylem | place...
GTCCGTGCGGCGTGCGAAGCCGCGCTACCCGTGCCAGCGCGCGCGGTCACCAAGTACTGCGCGCAGGCGCTCGACGCGCTGCTCGACCCCGCACGCGCCCTCTTCCTCGACAAGGTCGTACCTGCGGCCCAGCAGCTCGCCTGCGTCGCGACGACCCCGGCGGCGTTCGACTGCCTGGCACAGCAGGTCCACGTGTGGCTCAAGCAGTCCATCATCGGCCTCTGGCAGGGCTTGATCACCTCCGTCACCAGCGACACCTCGGCCATCGCGCTGATCTCCGGCTGGCAGAACCGCGGGGTCGTGTCGCTCTACAGCGACGTCGGTGCCATCGGCGCGACGCTCCTGCTCGGGCTGATGCTCGTGTCCCTCGTGATCTCGGCCATCCGCTTCGACTTCCGTCAGTTCGGCAGCACCCTGCTCGGTGTCGTCATCTGGGGCACCTTCTGGTCGGCCGGGACCACCATCGCCGTCCTCCTGCTGAAGGTCTCCGACGACTCCGCCCGCTGGCTCGGGGGCCGTCCGGACGACAAGGGCGTCACCGACATCGCTCGGGCAGGGCGCGAGTTCGGCAACTGGGTCGACTACATCTCGGGGGCGACGGCGACAGCGTCGGTCGCGCCGCAGTACAACCCCGGCAGCCTGACCGGAGTGCTCGTCTGCCTGCTACTCATCGTCGCGATCGTCGTCACCCTGGTCGCACTGCTGATGCGCAACGTGGCCCTCCTGCTCATCATCGTGTCACTTCCGCTGACGCTGGCGGGCGCGGCCGGCCCGAAGGCGACGCGCGGTTGGTTCGTCTCGGCCCTCCGGATGTTCGTCGCCCTCCTGCTCGCCAAGCCGATGATCGTCATCGCGATCCGCCTGGGCTCGGTGATGGTTGCGGTCCCCGCGAAGGGCGAGCCCCGGGCGACCTTCTCCGACGCGCTGCTGGGCATCACGATCATCCTGCTGGCAGGCCTGCTGCCCGGGGTCATCTACCGCTTCTCCGGCGGCCTGATCAGTACCTCGGCCGGGTCAGGCCCGCGGGCCGGCGCCGGAGTGTCCGGACAGTCGGCTCAAGCCGCACTGTCGAGCATGGACATGACGCGCATGGTGATGGAACGCAACGCTCCACGCCCAGCTCTGGCGGGTGCCGCAGCCGGGGGTGGAGGTCAGGCGGGGCGGACAGGAGGTCTGGGCGCTGTCGCCGGCCCCCTTGGCCTCGCGGCGATGGCTACCTCCGTCGCCGCAGGCGCTCTCGAGTCCGGCGGACGCTGGGTGGCGGCCAACGCGGCCACCGGCGGCGCAGTCCTCGGCGACGTCGAGGCGCCCCACGTACCAAGCCCACCGGTGTCTCGGCTGCCCTACCGGCCGTCTTCGAGCGGGACCTCGTCGTCCTCGACCTCTACGTCGAACGTCGCCGGCCAGAGCCAGCAGCAGCCGGCGACCGTCACCCTGGTCCAGACCTCCGCACCCGCGCCGGCACGGACGCCGCTGCCCGCCGGCAGCGATCACCTGATCATTCCCGGGACCGTCGTCGACGAGCCGGCCGACGCTAGACGTGCCCCGGCACAGCTACCGCCGGGTGGCGATCATCATGAGTGAGCGACGGGTGCGCTTCGGGCCCCGGGAGTCGCGCGGGTGGCTGCTCGGGATGACGACATCGCAGGTGCTGCTGAGCGTCGTCACCGGCTACACCGCGACCAAGATCTTCGACGCCGACCTCGGCACGGTCCCACGGCTCGCCTGGGTCGGCGTGGCCGCAGTCTGTCTCACCATCGCCTTCGTGCCCCTGCGAGGGCGAAACCTCGTCGAGTACGTGCCGGTTGTGATCAATTACTGGGGGCAGCGTTGGACCGGCCACGACGTCTACCGAGGCGGACCCTTCCGGCTAGATCCGCACGGAGCCCCGGCCTTCGTCCTGCCCGGGGATCTCGCGCACCTTCAACTGATCACCTTCGAGGTGGACGGCAGCGCTGCCGAGCTCGCCGTGGTCAAGGACCCGCGTGCCAAGACGTACACCGCGGTCCTCGCGCTCGAAGGGTCGACCTTCGCCCTGCTGGAGACGTCGGTCCGCAGCGCGCGGGTCGAAGCATGGGGCAGCCTCCTCACCCAGCTGTGCGCGCAGAACGCGGTCATCTCGCGCATCCAGGTGCTCGAGCGCACCGCCCCGGACTCCGGAGAGACCTTGACCCGCGACTGGGCTCGCCGGGGCGTGCACGACGGTTCCCTGCAGGCAGCCAACTACGAGCAGCTGCTGGTAGCGGTCGACGGGTCGACGCAGACCCACGAGTGCTTCGTCGCCGTCACCGTCGACGCTCGCCTCGCGGGCTCTGAGGTGCGCCAGGCCGGCGGTGGGCACCGAGGCGCCGGAGCCGTGGTCGCCCGAGAGCTGGACAAGGTCGCGGAGGGGCTGCGAACCGCCGGCGTACGGGTTGAAGGCTGGTGCTCCCCCCGGCTCCTCGGCGAGGTGATCCGGACCGCGTACGACCCCGAGGCACGCTCCCTCGTCCAGCGACGCGGAGGCGCCGACTCGGACCAGCGCGGCGGCGACGACGGCTTGCCTTCCGGAGTCGATCCCGCGATCTGTGGCCCCATGCGTGCCGAGAACAACTGGTCCTACTACCGGACCGACTCGGCGGTGCACCGGTGCTGGTGGATCTTGCAGTGGCCCCGCCAGGAGGTGGAGTCCGGCTTCCTGTCACCCCTGCTGCTGTCATCACAGCACCGCCGCAGCGTCTCGCTGGTCTTCGAGCCACTGAATTCGACGCGCGCCAACCGCCGCGTCACGGTGAAGCAGTCCGGGGTGCTCTCCGAGTCGTCCCTGAGGCAGCGCTTCCGGCGCCGTACGACCCGCCGTCACGAGGTCGAGGCGGGCGACATCGACCGGCGCGAGTCCGAGCTCGTCGCCGGCTACGGCATGTACCGCCTGCTCGGACTCGTCTCGGTCTCGGCGCAGGACGAGGCTGAGCGCGAGGTCGCGTCAGGCGAGATCGAGTCGCTGGCCCAGCGGTCGAGCCTCGAGGTCGCCCGACTGTCCGGCGAGCACGACCAAGCCTTCGGGGCTGCCGCACTCCCTCTTGCTCGAGGGCTGCGGTGAACGAGGAGCAGACCGGCCGGAGGAGACGGTCGGCGCCGGCCTCGCGGACCCCGTGGCGTCAGCGGCCGGCGTCCGATCCGATGGACGGTTCGATCGCGGAGGTCGTGAACGCGCTCGACCTGGCTCCTCGCGGACGTGGGCCGACCGGTCGTCAGTCGGGTCGCGTGTTCCACCGGATGCACCTCCGGGCCCAGGAGGAGACGACGGCCCAGGTGGCCGGGACCTACCCGTTCGTGGCCGAGCGTGGCTTCAACGCCGACGGTGCCTACATCGGGCAGGACCGCTTCACCCGCGGGGCGTTCCGCTTCGACCCGTTCGAGCTCTACCGCTCCGGCCTGCTGCCAAACCCGAACGTCGGGATCTTCGGCACCATCGGCTCCGGCAAGTCTTCGTTGATCAAGACGATGGCTCTCAGGCTTCTGGCCTTCGGCGTCCGCTTCATCAACCCGGCCGACACCAAGGGCGAGATGGCAGCCATGGCCCGGGCGGTCGGTGCGACCCTCGTGCAGCTCGGCCCGGGTATGGGCAAGGCCCTGAACCCGCTCTACGCACCAGCCAAGCCGACGTCGATGAACGAGCGGACCTACATCGAGCTGATGGAGCAGCAACGCCTGCTGCTCCTCACCTCCCTCGGCGCGACGGCCTCCGGGCGACCGCTCACGGCTCGCGAGGAGACCGGGGTCGAGCAAGCCTTGGCCCAGCTGACCCGTCAGAGCGAGCACGTCGGGGCCAGCCGGATGCGGCAGCCCAACCTCGCCGAGTTCTGCGACCTGCTGCTCAACCCCACGCAAGCGATGGCCGACTCCATCCCCGTCCCGTTGTCCGTGCTCGTCGACGACTGCCTCGACCTCGCGCTGCGCTACCGAGCCATGATCAAGGGCAGCCTCAAGGGCGTCTTCGACGGCGAGACCGTCGAGGTCGACTGGAACCGGCCTGGCGTCGTCATCGATATCTCGAGGATCCGCGCGTCGGACGCAGGTGTGGCCCTCACCATGACCTGCGGCCAAGCCCTCGTCGACCAGATCCTCACCTTCTCCGACCATCAGTGGGTCCGCATCCTCGACGAGTGCTGGCGCCAGATCCGCTACCCACACATCGTGCGCCGCATCTCCGAGGGTCAGAAGCTCGCGCGCGGCGACGACGTCACGTCGGGGTCGGCGACCCTCATCTCCCTGCACCGCATCTCGGACCTGATGGGCGCCGCCCCCGAGGTGCGCGAGCTGGCGCTCGGCCTCCTGGCCGACTGCTCGACCCGCATCATCTACAACCAGGCTGACGACCAGGTACCCGTCACCCGCTCGACGTTGAACCTGACCGACGTCGAGGGCGAGCTGCTCCCCCGGCTTCCCCAGGCCACGGCGCTCTGGAAGGTCAACCAGCGATCCTTCCTCGTCGACCACACCGTGCTGCGCGACGGCTACGAGTGGGACCTCATCCAGACCGACTCCCGCATGGGCGTGCGCAAGTACGAGTCCGTCGAGGAACCCGACGTGGCGATGCTCGACGAGATCGCCGACGACCGCGCCCCGACCGACGGGGCGGCGTGAGCCATGTGGCGCTGGTACACCGCCGAGGACCGCCGACAGGCCGCTGCTCTCGTGCTCGTGCTGATGGTGTGCGGTGCCTGCGTCGTCGCCTCCGGCCCGGTACTCGTCGGCACGGCCCTGCTCGCCAGGCGCCATCTGACGGGGAGTCGGAGCCCGGACCTCACCGGCTGGCCGTCGGTCTCGTGGCGGCTCCTCGGGACCCCGTCAGACCCGGGCGCAGCCTTCGACCAGCCGGGTGCACTGGGCAACGGGTTCTGGCTGCTGTCCGTCCTCACCGTCCTTGCGCTCGCCAGTGCGTACGGCTGGTTCGGTGTCCAGGCGTATCGGCTGGTGGCGCCCTTGGGGTCAGGCTTCGCCGGCCGCGCTGACCTCGCCCGTGACCTCTCCGTCCTGGCCTGTCGACGTCGGGCAACCGTCACCCGCCCGGACTTGAGCCGCAAGGAGCGCCGACGCATCGGTGCGGGCCGAGTAGGCATCCCGCTTCACGAGGCGCCAGTGAGCCGCGCCCGTCTCTGGCTGCCGCTCGAGAACGCGACCGGGGTCATCGCCCCTCAGCAGTCCGGGAAGACGCTCATGGACCTGATCCACAAGGTCCTGGACGCACCGTCCGGGTTGATCGTCACGTCGACCAAGCTCGACCTGTTCCTCCTCACGGCACGCGCGCGGGAGCGCGGTGGCTCGCCCGTTCAGGTGCTCGACCTGACCGGTGCCGTGAACTGGTCGGCCCGGGTGCGCTGGGATCCCGTACGCGACTGCACGGCGCTAAAGACCGCCAAGCGGCGAGCGCGCGCGCTCCTGAGGGCCACCGCGGGCGAGGGCAGCGATGGCGCCGGGAACCACGCCTTCTTCGAGCGCCGCGCGGTCGACGTCATGACGGCCTACCTTCTGGCCGCCGGTCTCTCGGGCGCCTCGCTCGCGGCGTTTGTCGGCTGGTGCCAGAACGACCTCGATACGGAGGCCGCCGACGTACTCCGCGACTTCCCGGACTTCATCGCCGTGCGCCGGACCCTGCAGCAAGCCCAATCGGTGGTGGAGGAGACACGCTCCGGTATCTGGGAGACGTTGCGGGACGCCATCGCCTGTCTGACCGACCCCGAGGTCGTGGCGAGCGCACTCCCAGTTGGCATCGGGACCGGCTTCGACCCCGCCCGGTTCGTCCTTGACGGAGGAACGGTCTACGTCCTCGGCTCGGAGACGGACGCCGCCGCGCAGGCGCCGCTCATCACGGCTTTCGTCCAGGAGGTGCTCGACACCGCGCGGCGCCTCGCCATCGCCGGCTCCAGCTTGGACGGCCGCGAACGTCTCAGTCCACCTTTCACAGCTGTCCTCGACGAGATCGCGTCGATCTGCCCCCTGCCTGATCTGCCCGCCACCCTGTCGGACTCAGCAGGCCGCGGAGTTCTCGTGCACTACGCGCTGCAGTCCCCTGCCCAGGCCCAGGCGCGCTGGGGGAAGGACGCGGCGACGCTCTTCGACAACACGACGGCTCTCACGATCTTCGGTGGACTGAAGTCCGAGGAGACGCTCAAGTGGGCCTCACTCCTGACCGGACGCAGGCTCGAGGAGCGGCGTAGCCGCCAGTCCGGACGGACCTTCGCGGACCCCGAGTCGCAGAACATCGGAACTGAGCGCGTCGACGTCCTCGAGCCGGCCGCCATCCGCCTGATTCCTCGCGGACGTGGGCTTCTGATCATGCGCTCCATGCCAGCGCTGATCGTTCGGCTCCGCCCCGCCTGGAAGCGACCCGACTGGAGGGTGATGCTCAACGACGCGGCTGAGCTCCGCCGCGCCGATACTCCTGTGTCGGCTCCGCACGGAGTTGGCTCTCGCTCACTCGACCGGACAACAAGCGGAGCGAGATGAGCGAGCGTGAGCCACCCTTCGACCCGTTCTCCACGCCGACTGACTTCTTCGGCTCGGGCGCCTCCCTGGGCTTGGACGACGAATCCGAAGCGTTGAGGCGGGAGCTCGACGCGCTTCGAGAACTGGTCCAGCAGCAGAGCCGCGCGATCGAGTCCCTCGACGACGTGCTCGCTCAGCTGGTCGATTACCGCACCGGGAAACTCCTTCGCGCGCCATGGTGCTTTCACGAACCCCCGCCGATCGAGGATGTGGACGTCCTGCCCACCTGGGTCGCCTGGTGGAACCTCCGCTACGCCCCGCAGGATCACTCGAAGCAGATCCCCTACTGCTGGGAGCAGCACGGGGGCCTGGCTGCCGAGGTCGCCACCCTCGCAGTCTCCTGGAAGCGTGCGTTCCAGGACGTCAAGGCCAACGTCGACGCAGCACAGACGTGGCACGACCGCTGGCTTCCTGGCTTCCTGCAACGGATGCGTCAGTGGTTGCCCTCTGACTGCTTCGATGGGAACCACAAGGAGGGGCGCCAGCCGCGAAGCCGCCCTCCGGGCTCGCCCGTTGTCACAGAAACAGACCCAGAATGATCACTGACGCGACATCTGAGCGGTTTCGTCAGCCCGTCGTCAAGCGGCTGGGCTTCGAGGACGGCTGGTGGCTTTTGTCTCCTCACTTCCTCAAGCTCGGGATGCCTCTCGTCCTGGTCGACGAGTGTCTGCTCCCGGAGTCAGCGTCGAAGCACCTCGAGGTCTTCGGAGCACGCCGGCCACAGACTCCGTTCGCGACCTCGGGCGTACGGGCCGAGTGGCACGGCCACGGCGTACTGCTCCGCGACGTGCAGCGAGACGGACGGATGCTCGCTTGGCACTGGTTCAGAGCACCGACTCTGCCGATCCCGCCTACCGCTGCACGACTTCTGCTGCTCGTGGTCGGCGACTCGTCAGCTCTCCAAGCGTCGTGGAGCGCTCTGTGGACCTCGCGCGTAGGAGTTGCCGCTATCTCTCGAGGCGAAGCAACACCTGCCTGTTCCGACTGACTCCGCCCGCCCGTGCGGAACCTCGACGCCCCGGACCAAGGGGAAGCACGTACGTCGACCCTCCGTGCGGAGCACGTCAGTGGCCGACCGTCCTACGGAACGACTCGCGTGGCTCTTCTTGCCGGAGGCTCTCCTCACACCTGTGGACCGGCCGTCCTACCTCGGCGAGGGGCGCGATCCGCGGCACTCAAAGCTCGCGGACTGGATCTCAGGGTGCTGTGCCCGACCGCCCAGGGGCAGCAGGGCGGCAAGTGACTTGAGCTCAGTTGACGTCCGGTCGTAGGGCTCGCTGACGATGAGCTTCTCGCGCCAGGGCTTGCCCCGACGAGTCTGGATTTCGCGATTCAAGGTCGATTGCAGGAGGTCGGAGAGGATGTCGATGGTCTCTGCTTCCCAACCGTCACGCGGTTCGGATCGCGGTGAGTAAGCCTCGTCAGGACCCATGACGCCGTAGAAGTTCATCCAGCTGTCGGTGACGACGCGCCGATCTCTAGCCACAGCTTCGCTGCATGGCGAGCCTTATCCAGGTCTCACCACGCCTGCGTCCGACCACGGACCGCGACGTATCGAGCCGAGCCGGCTGGAGCTCGTCCAGTAACGCGACAACACCCTGCACGACGCGCTGCTGGGCCTCGAAGGCACCGCTGAGGTTCAGTCGGGCGAACCAGGTGGTCACGAGCACTAGCGTCGACTACGGGCACGCCCCACGCCGGTACTTACCGCAGGCTGTCCGTTTAACGAAGGCTGGCGTCGCCGTGAGCCGACCGTTATACGAGAACGGATCCGGTCTATACATCGCGCATCTCGAACAAGGCGGCCGGTGAGATGCCCCGCGGGGAGGTTCGAGCCGTTTCGGCAGCGTCGAGGGGGTCGAGGCGTTCGTGTGTGATCAGGTGAAGTAGGCGTACACGACCGGGATTGCGGTGATGACGGTCGCTGACCCGACGACGATGGCTCCCACACGGCCCCAACGCGTCCACCACGTCGACTTCTTCTCCTCCACTGGTGGTGGTGCTGTCACAGTAGAGGTACTGCCTCCCGATGCCTGAGCGGTGGAGACCACCACCTTGGGGTTCCGGCCGTGGACCGCGACCGACACCGCCTGGGACAGCTGCTCTGCTGTGGGGGTCTCCTGACCACGGGGCAGGGCTACACGGAGCTCGGCGACCAACTCAGCGAGGGTTGTTCGGGCGTTATCGAGTACGCCGGCCATCGCCACCGTGGTCACGTTCCAGTAGAGGGCGTGCGTCTGCTGGAACGGGTTACCGGACTCCCGATCGATGATCATGGCGATCGTGTCCCAGCCGGGTAGAGGGATGCGGGCACTCTTCCCGGTCGCGATCATCGCCTCGATCTCACCGACACCCTGCATCAGAGGCACCTCCTCGCTGATGTGGTCCCGGCAGAACTCGGGAAGGCTGTGCGAGTTGACCTGCTGCCCCGACACGATGGCACCGCCCGTGACAGCGTCGACGTAGATGGCTAGGTGTGCGATGCGGTACTTGGGGACATCTTCCAACTTGTCGTACCCCCGAAGCTCTTGGGTAGCCCACTTGCGCAGCTCGGGAGAGCCGGCCTGGCCAGAGAGCACGACGCACTTGCGCAGGAGCTCGGCGAGCGGTTTTCCGTCAAGCAGGTCGCGCTCGATCTCAGCGATGAGGGTCGCGTCTTTGCTCACAAGTTCATTCTGCCGAAGACTGCTGACATCTGCCGTCTCGCAGGGCAGGAGAATTGACGTTACTGACACCGTCGTGCGGAACACGTGCATCACCGTCGTGCCCAGCATGTCAGCCCGACTCTCCTCCGACACGTGTGGGACCAAACCGTTGGTAGAGCGGCACAGACCGGGTGCGAAGCGCACCTGGCATCCTCACCTCATCGGGATACGGAGGTCGATCTTGAGCAACAGCCGCAGAGGCGCGCTTTGGGTCGTGGGCATCGGTGTTGCAGCGTATGGAGTCACCCGATTGCTCGTAGAGTCCGTCTTCTAGCGCTCGTCCTGCCCGCTCGACGGCAGAACACATCTACCCAGGGTCGCTCGATCGCGGCCCGCAGCCCGCCGCACTACGAGCGGCCATCTCCACGCCCCTCGTGGTCGGCGATGTCTCTCAAGATCGCGTTCACAGCCAGCTGGGCCTCGATGGCGTCACGTTGCCACTCGGGGGTGTCGGGAGCCGCCATACGAGTGCGCAGCACGTCCTCGCTCTCGAATTTGTGCCGCCAGTAGTTGGGGATGCGCGTTCTCTCGAGGGCACCAGCAAGCGCCAGCGCCTCCGCCCCCATGTGCTCCCGCTCTAGGTCATCGGTCGATCCACCCCGCGCGAGGTTCTGGGTAAGCCGGACAGCCGCTTCGAGCTCGAACATCAGATGACTCTGCCTCAGTGCGTCGCGGCGATTGCGAGACGCGATCCGTAACGCGATGATCGAGGCACCAAGGGCGACAACGACTGAGGCGGTCTGAATAACCAAGGCCAACTCCTGCAAGCTCATGTAGCTCACCATAGGAACTGCAGTTCAAGCGCAGCCTGCAAGCGCGACATCAGACCATTCTGCACAGCGTGTAGGAGGCGGGCAGCACCAGAACTCACTACACGCCCGCAGGCCGTCCGCCCTGCGAGCGCCCGCAGGACGACCCCCGTGCGCAGAACGCGGCACCGTCGGCTCCCCCGAGCACGCTTCCCGATGGACGGACGGATATTAGTGTGCAAGTCTCCACTGTGTGACTTTGATCATCGGAGCCGTTTGTGATCGGTTCGTCGTACTCGTAGCCGACCGGCGCATCACGACGACGAACGCCAGCGGCGAGGTGACGGATCAGGAGGACCTTCACACGAAGACAGTGTTCCTCGACGGGCGCTACATCATGGGCTTCACAGGCCTCGCTCGCCTCGGACCCAAGAATGACCGGATGGAACAATGGTTACTGGAAGAGGCGCTCAAAGCCTCGGGCGGCGCTGATTACTCCGAGTTGCTCGCCGAGCGAAACGGAAAGGCCCTTGAAGAGGCGGGCTATGGCGTCAATAGAGGTAGTACGCGCGCACACGTTTTCTTAGCGGTGGGATACGACGCCGCTGACGAGCCCGAAGTGGTGCTTGTCAGCAACTACCACGACCTAGATGGCAACGTCGTAGGACCTACCTACCCACATTCATCAAACGCGATTCATCTATCGCTAAGTGGTAAGCGAAATCTTATTGCGCATGTCGGATCGCTGGACCTCACGGATGCAGAGAGGGGCTACCTCTATCGAGAGGCCCGACCCAGTAGCCGCCACGATCGACCTACTCGTCTAGTCAACGCAATGCTCAAGGTGCTACGCGACGCTTCGCATCGAAGCGAGGGCAAGATCGGTACTGCGGCGGTGGTTTCGATCATGCCTCGCGGAGCGGTGCCCGTCAGCTTCAACCCGACATTCATGAACTGGCCGGGCGATGCTGCGCTCGCCTCGAGTATTCACATGTCGTTCGCTGTCCCAGACGAGAACAAGCGGCAAGATGGACGTGTTACGGGCCCGCTATCTGGAAGCCGGAGGGAGGCTCTACGTTTGGCTACCGGAGCTTAGCCACTGCCGCAGGTTCGGACTCCGCAGAACAAGAGATTATGCGCGAAGGTGACCCCGAGGTCTTTGACAAGGGTCAGCAGGGTCTCGACTCGACCATGAAGGGTTTCCCATCGTCGATATTTGAGGACTTTCCACGGCACCCGGCGCCCTGACTCTCGAATAGTGCTGATTACCTTTTGTAGTCCCCTTCTAGCTCGGCGCCAACGATAACTTCACGTCTCGTCAGCTATCGGCCACCTGCAGGCGGAACTGCCTTAGGCCCTTTCGTTGTACTCGACCAGCTAGCCAATCTGCTTGAATTTCACGCCCGGGCGGAGGCCACGGCGAGCGGCCACATTGACCCTGCTGAAGTGCTGCGATGCTTCACGGCTTCAGTTCAGGACCCGCGATCGACACGTGGAGATAGTCGGGACACGCGCAAGTTCTACAATATTACGCTCCCCGGCTTCGTGGAAACCCATGAGTGCACGACATTGTCATAAGCAGTCCGACAACGGGCGACGACGCGACCTGCACGGCAGGCCAGCGTGCGAGCTTCAGCAGGATTCTCGTAAGACCCGCCCGTTGACCGGGATTCTACGGAGACGCTCGCTGTGGGAGGGGCTCCCTAACTCGCCAGACGATACCGAGATCGGGACACACGCTCAGACCCAGCGGCGGCTGTTCAAGCCTCAACTGACCCCTCGCGGTTGCCTGAAGATGCGCACTAACTCTGCGGGCTCGCTCGTCGGCGCTGAGACGCTTTGGTCGGCTCCTCGGGCCGGGCGATTGACCTCGACCAAGTTCTCTCGGCTGTTGAACATTCGTCTCGCGGCTACGGCCGGAGTCTCGTGAACGACCGGCAATTCACGGCTAGAACCGAGTAGCTCGCGTCTGTGGCTCAGCAGGTAGTGCCGTATGACCCTGGACTGCTGCCGATCGTCAAGGTCAGCCCATCCCGCGCGGGCACGCAGCGGCTCGGCGCCAGCGAGCCGGAGCCATTGCTCGCGCCTGTCGACCGTCAGGTCCGACCATGTTGATCTCACTCGCTTGCGCAGGGTGTCGAAGGAGTCATGCGTGGCCCGTGACACGACCATGGCCGGCACCACCCCGGTATCGCCTCGAGCCAAGGCCCGTTCGACGTCATTCGCCCGAGTGGCGCGCTCCGTGAACAGCGGGAGCCCGTCCCTACCGATGATCCGCCGGACCTTGCGCGTCTCGAGCGTCTGGGCAACGAGGTCCTGCTCGGCCGGCGTGATGGCAGTCAGCGGCTGCTGGGACTTCGTTGCCGCCTCGACGTGGGCTGTGTAGCACCGCAGGTACCACTGGCGCGTCACGTGCACTCGGACCGCGTCTCCGTCGAACCGCTCGTCGGTGGCATGCGGTACGGCCCGTTCGGCGCCGATGGTCCGCAGCCGTTCGACGATGGCGGCGGCGGCGTGCGCAGCGTCGTCGACAGCCACGTTCCGCACCGCGCCGACTGCGTGGAGGGCGCGTAGCGGCTCGCTGTCGGGTCGAACCCGGTGCACCAGCGCGGTGAGATCCTCGACCTGCTGGGCGTCGACGACGACGGAGGGCTCGCCGAGGTTGGCCCGCAATGAGTTCATGTACACGTGCACGTACCAATCACGCAGAAGTCGCCCGGCAGCGTTGTAGCGCAGGGTGCCGGAGCTCTCGTTGACGAGGCTGACCTTGATGATCTTGCGCGAGCGCTCACGCCCGGCCTCGATCGCCTGAAGGCGTAGCTCGCGCAGGTCGACCTGGGCGTCACGCTGCGCCTGCTCGCGAGTCCCTCCGGCGACCGACTGCGCAACAGCGAGCTCCATGATCAGCCCTCGATCTCGCGAAGGTCGATGCCGAAGTCATCGCGGATCTCGTCGTCGCTTGCTGAGTCACGAAGGGTACGGATCGACTCGTCGCGGTTCGCGCGCGCCGCTCTCGCGCGTTCCTTCATCACCTCGAGTGCGTCCCACGTGGGGTTCGATTGATCCTCGTTGTCGAGGTCGTCCGACCTCAGGTCGTCGTCGTTGGACACGCAGAACTCCTTCGTCTCGGCGGTCAGCTCTGGCTCATGTGTCGGTTCGATACGAGAGTCAAGCCGGGTCGCACGTCACTCGTCGCCGGTGGTTCGGTCTCCCCCTGGCGCAAGTGCCCCTCGAGCGCCTCGCGGCCGAAGGTTCTCGGTCCCGCCTGCCGCTCCTCAAGTAGGTGAGGATGCCGCTCGGCGACCTCGACGGCCGCGTCACCGACCTCGATGCGCACGAGCTCAGCGACCCGGAGAAGGTATTCCGGACGTTCGGCCGGCGGCATCCGTTCGGCGAGCTTCGCAAGGTCCCGGAACGCCACGAGCTCGGCGGCGACGTTGCCGCTGATGTGGGCGTCGGCAACGGCCTGTGCAGCGAGAACGAGCCCGACCGGCCGAGCACTCGACAGAGCCTCGCGAAGCAGGTGAGGCGCTTCGACGAGGAGCGACGCCGGGTCGCTGCCTGGCGGCATGACCGCAACTGTGACAGCCCGGGGGGCGTCGACCGTCAGAAGCCGCCACGCCTTCTCCGTAGCGACATGTCCCGCGGGATCGGCGTCGTACGCCAGACAGATCGGCCCCGATGTCGCAAGACACTGGAGCTGCCGGCTCTGGTCAGGGGTCAACGCAGTACCGATCGATGCCACCCCGACAACCGGAAGGCGGGTGTCCCTGGCGATGCGGTCCACCGCCATGGCATCGAGCGGCCCTTCGCAGAGCACCGGCGTAGCACCGCGCCGGATCTGCTCCTGATGCTCGTTGAGCCCGTAGAGCATCTCCCCCTTGTGGAAGACAGCCGTCGTCCGGGTGTTGAGGTACTTCGGCACCTCCGCGCCGCCAGCACGAGCAGGATTCGCACGAGCTGTGAACCCGATGAGGTCGCCGTCGAGGTTGCGGAGGGGGACGACGAGCCGATCCTGCAGCTGGTCGATGAGGTGGCCGTTCTGCGTACGGATGGCCACTCCCGCGTCCTCGATGTGCGTGTCGCTGTAGCCCAGTCCGCGCAGGTGGTCGGTCAGTGTCGTCCACTGCTTGGGGGCGTAGCCGATGTCGCGCGACTCCAGCGCATCCGCGAGGCCACGCCGCCGGAGGTAGTTGGGCACCCAAGACGAGTGAACCGCCCGTCGCAGGTACTCCTGGCTATCAGCAAGGACCGCGAGCAGCACAACTCGGTCGGACCGAGGCCGTGACGTCGAGGCAGTCTTCTCGAAGAGGACGTGCGTTCGCCGCGAGCTGTCGTTCACCCGAGCCAGAAGGGCCGTGGTTCCGGGCGCATCGCTCACCGTCTTCGCGGCGGTCGCTTCGATGAGCTCGCGAGCAGCATTCATGACCCTGGTGCCGGTCCGGGCGATCACCTCAGCCAAAGGCACGCCCTCGGTTGTCGCTAGAGGGTGGGCCCACGACGCCACGTACGGAAAGCTGTAGCCGTCCGATGGCACTCCATGCGCCGCAAGGATGAGGAAGGCGACGCTCTCGGCCTCCACCTCTCGTACGCCCGTACACGTCGGAACGACCGAGGTTTCAGGGGAGCCGGCGTGCAGGACGACGTGGGCGAGCTCGTGCGCCAGGGTCTTGACCGCCTGAGCCTTCTCGACGTCGTCGCGGATGACGACCTCCCGCTCGACGATCTTCGTGACCCCGTTCGCCCCGCGGAGCTGCTCGGCGCCCGTGCGCAGGAGCCGAAACCCGTGGGCAGAGACCTCGCGTGCCAATGCTTCCCACAAGGAGGCCGGAGCGGGACCGCTGAGCAGAGTCGCCGGCGGAGGTTGCGGTACTGGTGGACCTTCGGTCTGGCTGATGTCGAAGACTGCGGCGGGGCGGAAGCCGACGACCTGCTGAGGACATCGTGGCTTGCCCTCCTCGTCGCGGGCGGGGCGCCCGTCGCTGTCGACAACGCTGCTGCGCCGCAGCACCGGAGCGAGCACCCGCAGCGCGTGCTCGCCCCGGCGCACCTGCCGGTCGACGGACTGCCAGGTGCGATAGCTCGCGACCGAGCTGGCGTCGGGCCGCTGGCGCCAGATCAGAACGAGGTTGTTGAAGCTGTAGCGATGGAAGTAGCGAGCAAAGTCGAGCCAGGCGCGCCAGTCACCACCGGACTCGATGGCCTCGACGCCCTCCCGAAGCTGCTGGTAGAGCAGCTCGACCGTGCGCTCTGCGCTGAGCGATGACCCTTCTGCGTGCGTTCGTGCGGCCATGGCACGTCTACCGCCCCTC
>Ga0325401_1002982_pt1 | contig 15287 bp, 14 predicted proteins | sample PopdelMetagenome_FD_205666 | JGI IMG/M metagenome (GOLD analysis project Ga0325401, IMG submission 205666) | Populus deltoides microbial communities from Bellville, Georgia, United States - Xylem-PdKOR-R2 | ecosystem: Host-associated > Plants > Phyllosphere > Stem > Wood/Secondary xylem | place...
CCCTCGTCTGGAGCACGGGTAGGCCCGAACTCGCACCCCGATGGATCTGACCGGGCCGCGGCGCGTGCCCCAGCCGCGCCTTCGGCCCGGACCGGCCTCCCACAGCTAGGCTCGGACGTGTCGCAGGCCGTCGAGCAGATCGATCTGGAGCCCCTCGCCGGGTACATGAAGCCGCGGTCGATCATCCTCGACCTGTTCGGCGACTACTTGCGCTACGGGGGGAATCGGGTCAAGGCCGGCGACCTGGTGACGTTGCTCGGCGTCTTCGGGGTCGAACCCGCGACCGTGAGGATGACGCTGTCGCGGTTGAGGCGCGAGGGGTGGTTCACCACCGAGAAGGTCGGTCGGGAGACGGTGTACCGGCTCACCGACTTGATGCTCGACGTGCTCGAGCAGGGCCGCGCCCGCATCTTCGCCGACTACGACCGCACCTGGGACCGCAGCTGGACGGTCGTGGTCCACGCCGGTGGTCTCGAGCGCTTCACCCGCGACCAGATCCGGAAGCGCCTGGCCTGGCTCGGCTTCGGACCGCTCTCGGCGAGCACCTGGCTGGCGCCGTGGTCCCGTGAGGAGGACATGGTCGCGCTGCGGGCGGAGCTCGGTGACGCGGAGGCCGTGGTCATGCGGTCGACCACCTCGAGCCTGGCCGAGGACCGCGCGCTCGCGGAGCGGTGCTGGGACCTGCCCACCATCGACCACGCCTACACGGTGTTCCTCACCGAGCACGCGTCGCTGCCTGCGACGGCTCCCGGGCTCGTCGGCGCCGACGCCCTGGTCGCCCGCACGAGCCTGATCGCCGGCTTCCGCCACTTCCCCTTCATCGACCCCTGGCTCCCCGCCGAGCTGCGTCCTGCCGACTGGGCGGGGAGTGCGGCCAACCGGCTCTTCCGCTCGACGCACGAGGCCCTGGCCGAGGCCGCGAACGCCTTCGTCGGCTCCGTGGCCCACGGCTGATCGCCTGCATACGTCGTCGAGCAGCCACGGCCCGGAGTCACTCCGGCGGGCTCGGTGGAGATCTCCGGTTGTAACACTCTTGTGCGCAACCGCGCGGTGGTGTTAGGTGTCAGCAGCGCTTCAACCACGTCGTCCCGGCTCGTCCGTCGTTGCCCGGGACCACGGTCAACGACGACCCGGAGGGGACTCCCGTGCAGACCCAGCTCATCATCGACAACAAGCCCCAGGACGCCACCGGGGGCAAGACCTTCGAACGTCTCCACCCCCTCACCGGCGCGTCGGTGACCCGCGCCGCCGCCGCCGACGCCTCCGACGCGCTGGCCGCCGTCGAGTCCGCCGCCGCGGCCTTCACGACCTGGTCCCAGACCGGTCCGACCGAGCGCCGTGCGGTGATGCTGAAGGCGGCCGAGATCATGGACCGGCGCACGCCGGACCTGATCGCCTCCATGGGCGCCGAGGTCGGCGCAGCGCCGCTGTGGGCGGGCTTCAACGGCTTCCTGACCTCGAACCTGCTCCGTGAGGCGGCCGGGCTCGCCTCCCAGATCCAGGGCGAGACCATCCCGACGGACAAGCCCGGAGCGTTGTCGATGACCGTCCGCACCCCGGCCGGCGTGGTCTTCAGCATGGCGCCGTGGAACGGGGCCGGCGTCCTGGCCGCCCGCGCCATCGCCTACCCGATCGTGTGCGGCAACACCGTCGTCTTCCGCGGCTCCGAGTACAGCCCCCGCTCCCACGAGCTGATCTCGGAGATCTTCCACGAGGCCGGGCTGCCGGCCGGCGTGCTGAACTTCATCACGACGTCGGCCGCCGACTCCGACGAGGTCGTCAAGGCGATCATCGCCCACAAGGCGGTCCGCCGGATCAACTTCACGGGCTCGACCCGGGTCGGGCGGATTATCGCCGAGCGTGCCGCCCACGAGCTGAAGCCCTGCCTGCTCGAGCTCGGCGGCAAGGCTCCCCTCGTCGTCCTGGACGACGCCGACATCGACGGCGCGGTCAACGCGGCGGTCTTCGGGTCGTTCCTCTACCAGGGCCAGATCTGCATGTCGACCGAGCGCTTCGTCGTCGACGACAGCGTCGCCGACGAGTTCGTCGCCAAGTTCGCGGCCCGGGCCGCCCAGCTGCCCGCCGGCGACCCCGCCACCGACCCTTCGTGCGTCGTCGGACCGATGATCAACGCTGACAACGGCTCGCGTCTGAACTCGATGATCGACGACGCCGTCAGCAAGGGCGCCGACGTCGTCGTCGGAGGACAGGCCGATGGGGCGGCGATGCCGGCCACGATCGTCGACCACGTCACTCCCGAGATGGACATCTACGACACCGAGACGTTCGGCCCGATCACCACGGTCGTCCGCGTCAAGGGTGTCGAGGAAGCCGTCCGGGTCGCCAACGACACCGAGTACGGCCTTGCCGCCGCGGTGTTCGGCCGTGACACCCACCGCGCGTACCAGGTCGCCCTGCGGATCGAGGCCGGCCACGTCCACGTCAACGGCGCGACCGTGCAGAACGAGGCGCAGGCGCCCTACGGCGGCATGAAGAACAGCGGCTACGGCCGCTTCGACGGGCGTGCGGTGATCGACGAGTTCACCGACCTGCGGTGGATCACCATCGAGCCGGCCGACCAGCAGTACCCCTTCTGAGCACCCGACCCGACATCGCAAGGACACCACCCATGCAGGTCACCGCCGCCGTCGCCCGCACGCAGGGCGCGCCGCTCACCATCGAACAGCTCGAGCTCGACGACCTCCGCCCGACCGAGGCACGCGTACGGATGGTCGCGAGCGGCGTCTGCCACACCGACGCGATCGTCCGGGACGGCATCTACCCGACCCCGCTGCCCGCCGTGCTCGGGCACGAGGGCGCTGGTGTCGTGGAAGCCGTCGGCGACGAGGTCACCACCGTCGCCGTCGGCGACCATGTCCTGCTCGCCGCCGCCTACTGCGGCAAGTGCGCCCGCTGCCGCTCCGGCCAGATGGCCTACTGCGAGAACCTCTTCGCCGCCGACTTCGGCGGCCGCCGCAGCGACGGCACGACGGCCTTCAGCAGCGCCGAAGAACCGGTCTCCTCGCACTTCTTCGGCCAGTCCTCGTTCGCCTCGCACGCCAACGTGGTCGAGGAGAGCCTGGTCAAGCTCGACCCCGACGTCCCCCTCGACATCGTCGCGCCGCTGGGCTGCGGTCTGCAGACCGGCGCCGGCACCGTGCTGAACGAGCTGCAGCCCAGGCTCGGATCCACCCTCGTCGTCCTCGGCACGGGCGCCGTCGGGTGCGGCGCGCTCATGGCCGGCGTCGTCGCCGGGTGCTCGCACGTCATCGCGGTGGACGTCCACGACTCGCGCCTCCAGCTGGCCACCGAGCTCGGCGCCACGGGGACGATCAACACCCGGAACGCCTCGCTCGCCGAGGCTGTCATGGAGCTCACGGGTGGCAAGGGCGCCGACTACATCGTGGACACCACGGCGCGGCCCGAGCTGCTGACGCAGGCCGTGGACGCGCTCGCCCTGCGCGGGACGCTCGCGGTGGTGGGTGCGGCCGCGCCGGGGACCGAGGCGACGTTCGAGATCGGGGCCTCGCTGGTCAAGGGCTGGACCTTCAAGATGGTCATCCAGGGCAGCTCGGTCCCGCAGGTCTTCATCCCCAAGCTGATCGCGCTGTGGAAGCAGGGGAGGTTCCCCTTCGACAAGCTGGTCAAGCACTACGCACTGGACCAGATCAACGAGGGTTTCGCCGACTCCAAGTCCGGCGTGACGGTCAAGCCGGTCGTCCGGCACTGAACGACCCCGTCCCCTCACTCACCAACACCGACTCGAAGGAGAGCCGCCGATGGTGCGTCCCCTCGTCGCCAGCCCACCGCTGATGCGGCTGCTGGCCGGGTTCGTCCTGGCCCTCGCCCTGATCGCCACCGGGGCAACGGTGCCGACCTCCGCCGACGCGGCCTCCCGCGGCCACGGCCAGGTGCGGGCGACCACCACGGACGGCAAGCTCAAGGGCACTCGCCTCGGGAACGCCGAGGCCTTCCTGGGCGTGCCCTACGCAGCCCCGCCGGTCAAGGACCTGCGGTTCACGGCGCCCCAGCCGGTCACGCCCTGGCGAGGCACGCGGGCCGCGACGTCTAAGGCGCCGGCGTGCCTGCAGTTCCAGCCCAGCGGGGTCCGTGAGACGCAGGCGACGAGCGAGGACTGCCTCTACCTCGACGTGTACCGGCCCCGCGGCACCCGCCCCGGCGACCGGCTCCCGGTCGTCTTCTGGGTCCACGGCGGCGGCTACACGCAGGGGACCGGCGTGATTTACGGCGGCCAGACCTTGGCGTCGCGGACCGACAGCGTCGTGGTGTCGATCAACTACCGGGTCGGGGCCCTCGGCTACCTCGCGCTTGGCCAGCTGGACCGGGAGAGCCCGCGCACGGGGTCCGGCAACTGGGGCCTCCTGGACCAGATCGCCGCCCTCGAGTGGGTCCGCGCCAACGCCGCAGCCTTGGGCGGCGACCCGCGCAACATCACCATCGACGGGCAGTCCGCCGGTGGCTCGTCGATCTGCACGCTGCTCACCTCGCCCAGGTCCGCAGGGCTCTTCCAGCGCGCCATCATCCAGAGCGCCTTCTGCGGCCTCGGGGAGCGTCCCCTGAAGGACGCGCAGGCCTCGGGGTCCGACTTCGCCAAGGCCGCTGGCTGCAGCGACGACGCTCAGGTCCTCGCCTGCCTGCGCAAGGCGTGGGTGCCGAACCTCGTCGCCGCCTTCGGCAAGGTCCCCGCTGCCGGCCCCGTGACAGGCACGCCGGTCCTGCCGCGCGGCAGCACCGCCGCCATCGAGGCCGACGACTGGAACAAGGTGCCCGTCGTCATCGGCGCCGTGGCCCACGAGGGCAAGCTCTTCCTGAGCGGCAACCCGAACGTCACCGCGACGGACTACCAGAACTGGCTCACGGCCACGTACGGGTCGAACGCCTCGAAGGTCGCTGCGCGCTACCCGCTGGCCGACTACCCGGCGCCGTTCTACGCCCAGGCGGAGGCCTTCGGCGACCAGTTCCTCTACTGCGGGGTCGACCGCACCGCCAAGCTGCTGGCGACCAAGACGAAGGTCTACCGCTACGAGTTCGACGACCCGAACTCGCCGACCCTCTACGGCTTCCAGCCCCCGGGCATCGACATGTCGAGCACGCACTCCGCCGAGCTCGCCTATCTGTTCGACTTCACGCTCAACGACCGCCCCGTGCCGGCCAGCTCACGACGGCTCGCCGACCAGATGAAGAGGTACTGGGGCTCGTTCGCCGAGGACGCCAACCCGAACGTCGGACGGCTGGCGCGGTGGCCCTCGTACAGCGCGACGGGGCAGACCCTGGTGCTCCGCCCGACCGGACCGACGCCGTCCACGACGGTGAGCCAGGACCACGAGTGCGGATTCTGGGCCAACCCGGACGCGGCCTCCTGAGCGCGGCCTACCGAGCCGCGGTCCGGCCTCACCGCCGGACCGCGGCTCGTCCCCGACCACAGCGACGCGCTGCTCTGACGACCACACCCACGGTGTCGTCGAGCCAGTCTGCGTCGGCGGCGCCGTGACGTGGGAACGAGTGCTCGTCCGAAGAAGGTTCTTCCTCGGCATAGGGTGGATCGCGCTATGGAGTTCTTCGACATCCTCGTGGCGTACGAGACGGCCCTCTGGAACGCCGTGGACGACGACCTGGGGCACCACGGTCTCGTCGGCCTCGGCCAGCTGCACGCGCTGCGGATGATCGACAGGCGGCAGGGTCAGGCCAGGGTGCAGGACCTCAGCGACGACCTCCAGATCACCGTCGGAGCGGTCAGCAAGCTCGTGGACCGGCTCGAGCGCGACAGGCTGGCCGAGCGGCAGCCGAACCCGGCCAACCGTCGGTCGTCGTTGGTCCTGCTGACCGACGGGGGGCGACAAGCCCTCACGGAAGGGGTCTCGGTGGCGCGAGCGGTGCTCGACAGGGCTCTGCAGGGCGAGGACGTCGAGCAGCTGACGGCGGCCCTGGGGCGGCTACGGACGCAGATCGCTACGAGGGCAGCGAGGGACGTGGCATGAGCGGCACGATGCGCGCGGTGGTGGTCGACCGTCCCGGTCCCCCGGAGGTGCTGCAGGTCCGGGAGGTGCCCGTCCCGACGCCGTCCGCGGGGGAGGTGCTGATCCGCGTCGAGGCCTTCGGGCTGAACCGCTCCGAGCTGCACTTCCGCCGGGGCGTCGCGTCGAGCGGAAGCTTCCCGCGAGTGCCGGGGATCGAGGCGACCGGGGTGGTCCTGTCGGCCCCCGGGGGCGAGTTCGCCCCGGGCACGCAGGTGATGACGATGATGGGAGGGATGGGACGTGTCTTCGACGGCGGCTACGCCGAGCGGGTGCTCGTCCCGGCACGTCAGGTGACGTCGTTCCGCAGCGACTTGCCGTGGGAGCAGCTGGGCGCGGTGCCGGAGATGCTGCAGACCGCGTACGGCTCGCTGGCGGTCGGTGTGCGTGCGGAGCGTGGGGGCGCCCTGCTCGTCCGCGGCGGCACCTCCTCGATCGGCCTCGCCCTCGCCGTGCTCGCCAAGCAGCAGGGCCTGACGGTGCTGTCGACGACCCGGCGCGAGCAGGCCCGCCCGCAGCTGGAGGCGCTCGGGGTCGACCACGTGCTGGTCGACGACGGCGACCTCGCCGACCGGGTGCGCGAGATCGTGCGCGGCGGGGTCGACGGGGCGGTCGAGCTGGTCGGGGTGAACACGTTGCGGGACACCCTCCGTGCCGTGCGGCCGGGCGGGACGGTGTGCTTCACCGGGATGCTGTCGGACCAGTGGACGATCAGCGAGTTCTACCCCCTGGACTGGCTGCCGAACGGCGTCCGCCTGACGGCGTACTCGGGCGAGGCCTCGGACCTCCCGCCCACGGTGCTGCAGGGCTTCCTCGACGCTGTCGCCGACGGCCGCGCGAGCATTCCGCTCGGGCGGGTGTACCGCCTCGACGAGATCGTCCAGGCCCACCGCGACATGGAGGCCGGAACCGTCGGAGGCAAGGGCGTGGTGCTGCCGTGACCAGCCTGCTCGACACCCCGACGAGCGTCTGGAGGGCGCGCTGATGACCGCCGTCACCCATGCGCTGGCCACGCTTCCGCCCGGGGCCCGGCCCGCAGGCGTCACCGCGCGACCAGCTGTCGTCGAAGGGCGTCCGTGCGTCCGGGTCGAGCTGCCCGACGAGACCACGCTCTACGGCCGGCCCGGGGTCGACTTCATCGACCAGCCGACCTTCCTGCGCGTACCGGCCGGCTTGGCGACCGGCACGGTGGCGGTCGACGTCTGGAGCCGGCTCAACGGTAAGGGACCGGACGACGCCCGCGCCTTCGCCGGCCTGGCCTACCGCATCGGCCCGCGCTGCAAGTCGTTCGAGAGCGTGTACCTGCGTCCGCTCAACGGGCTGAAGGTCGACCCGCAACCACCGCGCGACCGCCGCGCGCTGCAGTACTTCTCCTACCCGGAGTGGCCCTTCGACCGGCTGCGCGAGGCCTACCCCGACGGCCGGTACGAGACGGGTCTCGCGATCGGCCCCGAGGAGTGGACCCGGCTCGAGCTCCGTATCACGACCGACGCCGTGGTCGCTACCGTGAACGGACTGACGGCCCTCGCGGTCGAGCGGCCGCTGGGGCGGGTGATGCCCGGGGACGTCGGGCTGTTCGTCGACATCGGTACCGAGGCCTTCTTCGCCGATCTCGTGATCGATGTCGACACCGACGTCGAGTAGCGAGCGACCTCGGCGTCGGAGGGGCGCGCAAGCACCGTCGGGTCCAGCTCGGGCAGCCATCGGGCGGACGCAGGGGAGTTACGGCAGCCGTGTCGTCGTCGTCGGTCCTCGCCCTGGCCCTGGCCCTGGCCCTCCAGGGTGCGGTGCCCCGGCCGCCACCGACACCAGCACGCTGGCCTCGCCTGGGGTGACCGACGATCAGAGACAGCAGCGTCCGTGGTCGGTACGCCGGTGACGACGTGCTTCCCCGGCGTCACCGCGACACGGAAGGGTGAGCGGCGGCTGGCCCTGGACGTCCTAGGGGCATTCTGAGGAATAATCTTCCTGAGCAATGAGTTGAGTGTCTCCAGGGAGCCGGACAGCTCGTGCCCGGTCTCGGGCGCGGCCGGCCCGACCCGGAGCACCCGCTTCAGCTCCTGATCCGGTCTCCGGACCTCACCACGAGCCAGAGAGAGCCTGATGACCATCGACCCCACCGCGACCATCGACCCTGCCGACGGCGGAGGAGCAGTGGTCGCTGTCGTCCCGGCCTCACGGCGCACACTCGTCGTCGCCGCACTCTCTACGGTGGTCGAGTGGTACGACTTCACCGTCTACCTCTACCTCACCACCGTTCTGGCCCGGGTCTTCTTCAGCGGGGGGTCGGGCGGCGTGCTCTCGGTCCTGGCCACCTTCGCGCTGGCCTACCTGCTGCGTCCCCTCGGTGCCCTCGTCTTCGGGGTCCTCGGTGACCGCCACGGTCGTCGCCCCGTGCTCCTCGTCTCGATGGCGGCCATGGCTGCCGCCACGCTAGCCACCGCCGCCCTGCCGACTCATGCGCAGGTCGGCGTCCTGGCCCCGGTGCTGCTCGTGGTCCTGCGCTGCTTCATGGCGCTCTCCGTGGGCGGTGAGTACACCGGGATCCTGACCTACCTGCTGGAGAGCAGCCCCGACGGTCGGCGCGGCCTGGTCACCTCCTTGGCGGCGTCCGCGAGCGAGGTCGGCGCCCTCCTCGCCGTGGCCGTCAGCGCCGTCCTTACGACGACGCTCGAGCCGGCGACCCTCGACTCGTGGGGCTGGCGCATCGCCTTCCTCATCGGTGGCCTGCTCGCCGTGACCGTCCTGCTGGCCCGCTCCACCCTTCCGGAGACGCCGGTCTTCACCCAGGTCCGGGCCGGGCAGCGCCAGCGGCCCGGTCTGGCCGAGGTGTGGCGCGGGGTGACCGAGAACAAGAGCGCCGTCCTGCGGACCTTCGCGATCTCGGCGCTGTGCTCCGTCGCGTACTACGTCGGCATCGTCTACGTGCCGACGTACCTCAGCACGGTCCGCGGCTACAGCGAGGCCACCGCGCTGCAGCTCGGGACGGCGGCGGCCGTGGTCGTCGTCATCGCCTCTCCCGTCGCCGGCTGGCTCTCGGACAGGTTCGGCCGTCGACCGGTCCTGACGGTCCTGGCCGTCGCCTCCGCTCTACTTCCCGTCGGGATGTTCGCGGTGCTCGCCGGGGCGCCGGTCGCCGCGGTGCTCGCCGCCGCGATGCTGCTGGCGCTGCTGGGGGGCGGGCTCAGCGCCGTCGCAGCAGCCGCCATCCCCGAGCAGTTCCGCACCGCGAGCCGGCTGACGGGTCTCGCGCTGGGCGGCACCGTGGCGACGACCGTCTTCGGCGGGCTCGCTCCCTACGCGACCCAGCTGACCGTGACGACCACGACCTGGGCTGTCGCTCCCGGGCTGCTCATCGCGGTCGTGGCGCTGCTGACGGTCCCGGCCATCCGGACGTCGCCGGAGACCTCCGCGGTCGGGCTGCCGAGCCGCTGACCGAGGCGAGGCGCCGGGCACCCCGGGACGGGCGGATCAGAGCGGGCCGCTGAACCACCGCCCGGGAGTCAGTCCGTCCCCGCTGCGCCGCGGGGGTGGACCTCCTGCACGAAGCCGACGATCTTCCGGGCGAGCAGCTGCGGGGCGAAGACGTGGGCGTCGTGCGACTGGCCCTGGAGAGTGACCAGGCGCGAGCCGGGCAGGGTCTGGTGGACCTGGCGTGACACGGACACGAGCCACTCGGGGCTGTTCTCGCCGACCAGCATCAGCGCGGGGCCGTCGATGCCGCGGTAGCCGTCGAGTCCCGGCGGCACCGCGTCGATGGCCTTCAGCTCACGGCCCCAGGTCGGCGTCAGCGTCGCGAGCGGCGCCCAGGCCGGCGAGCTGCGGAACGCCTCGATCTGAGCCGCGTCGAACTCGACGAACGTCGCCATGCCGTACTCGAGGGCGCCGTCGAGGTCGCCGGCGTCGACGAGCTCCTGGTATCGGTCGACGAGGTCGCCGAACCGCGGTCCGTCCAGCGCCAGACCGGGCTCGTAAACGACGAGCCCGGCCACGGCGGTCGTGGCGGCCACGCGGAGGGCGAGGAGCCCGCCGAAGGAGTGCCCGAACACGACGGCGCCCGTCCCGGCGGCGTCGAGGACGGCCCGGACGTCCTCGAGCTCGCGCTCGAGCGCGTAGTCGTGGCCGTCCCCGCTCGTTCCGCGCCCGCGGCGGTCGAAGGAGTACACCGTCAGGTCGCGGGCCAGCTCGTCCCGGACCGCGCGCCAGTCGTCCGCCCCGGCGAGCGATCCGTGGACGACGACCAGGGGCGGGCCGTCGCCGCAGACGGTGACGCCGAGGCGGGTGCCGTCGGCTGAGGTGAGGGGGATGTCGCTCGACGCTGAACGGGTCACGGCTGGCTACTTTCTGCTGGCAGGGGGACGGGAGCCGGGTGCTGGTCTGGCGTGCGAAGGCTCGTCGGGGCGTTCCTCGAGCCGGTAGAGCTCGACCTCCATCCGGCCCCGGAGCTCGGTCACCGTCGTCCCGAAGGTCTCCGAGACCGTGGCGCCCTGCGGTCCGGTCCGGAAGGTCGCGACGTCGGTGTAGACGCGGCTCACGCAGCCGACGCCGGTGAGGGGGTAGGTGCAGGTCGGCACGATCTTGGCCGCACCCGTCCTGGTGAACAACGTCATCATCACGAACACGTCGCGGGCGCCGATGGCGAGGTCCATGGCGCCGCCCACCGCCGGAATGGCTCCCGGGGCGCCGGTGTGCCAGTTCGCGAGGTCGCCGTGCTGCGAGACCTGGTACGCGCCGAGCACGCAGACGTCGAGGTGCCCGCCGCGCATCATCGCGAACGAGTCGGCGTGGTGGAAGTAGGAGGTGCCCGGCAGCTCGACGACCGGCACCTTGCCGGCGTTGATGAGGTCGGGGTCGATCTCGTCGCCCACGGCGGCGCGGCCCATGTTGAGCATGCCGTTCTCCGTGTGCAGGACCACGCCCGAGCCGGCCGGGAGGTAGTCGGCCACGGTGGTCGGCTGGCCGATCCCGAGGTTCAGGTACGACCCGGGCGCGATGTCGGAGGCGATCGCCCGAGCCATCTCCTCCTTGCTCCGCGGTCCCCGGTCGGTGTGCTCGACGGTCGCGCCGCTGCTGGTCACGATGCCTCCTTCGCCGCGCTGAGGTCGACCACCCGGTCGACGAAGATGCTGGGGGTCACGACGGCCTCGGGATCGAGGGCGCCCGTCTCGACGACGTGGTGCACCTCCACGATGGTGGTTCTCGCCGCGGTCGCCATCACCGGTCCGAAGTTGCGAGCGGTCTTGCGGTAGACGAGGTTGCCCATCCGGTCCGACACGTGCGCGCCGACGAGCGCGACGTCACCCTTGATCGGGTACTCCAGCACGTAGGTCCGGCCGTCGATCACCCGCGTCTCCTTCCCCTCGGCCAACGGTGTGCCGACGCCCGTCGGGCAGAAGAAGGCGCCGATCCCGGCCCCGGCCGCGCGGAGCCGCTCGGCGAGGTTGCCCTGCGGCACCAGCTCCAGCTCGATCGCCCCCGCCCGGTAGAGGCCGTCGAACACCCAGGAGTCGCTCTGCCGCGGGAACGAGCAGATGACCTTGCGCACCTGCCCCGCGGCCAGGAGGGCGGCCAGGCCCGTGTCGCCGTTCCCGGCGTTGTTGTTGACCACGGTCAGGCCCTTGGCGCCCTGCCGGATGAGCGCGTCGACCAGGGTCACGGGCATCCCGGCCAGGCCGAAGCCTCCGATGAGCACGGTGGAGCCGTCGGCGACGTCGGCGACGGCCGCGTCCGGGTCGAGGTAGATCTCGGTCATCGCCATCGTCAGCGTCCGTCCGTGCTCAGGTTCTCGACGACGACGGCGAGGGCCTGGCCGACCCCGATGCAGATGGCCGCCACACCCCAGCGCTGCTTCTCCGTCACCAGCCGCTTGACGAGCGTGCCGAGGATCCGTCCTCCGGACGCGCCGAGCGGATGGCCGATGGCGATGGCCCCGCCGCGCGCGTTCACGATCTCGGGGTCGATGCCCCAGGCGTCGACGCAGGCCAGTGACTGGACGGCGAAGGCCTCGTTCAGCTCGACGGCCCCCACCTGTGTCCAGCCGACCCCGGCGCGCCGCAGGGCGGTGGCGGCCGCCTCGACGGGGGCGAAGCCGAAGAGCTGGGGCTCGAGCGCGTGCGCCCCACGACCCGCGATCCTCGCGAGCGGCGCCGAGCCGATGGAGGCGGCGGCCGCCTCGGAGCCCAGGAGCACCGCCGACGCGCCGTCGTTGAGGGACGACGCGTTGCCTGCGGTGATCGTGCCGTTGCTGCGGAAGACCGGCTTCAGACGGCTCAACGTCTCCGGGCTGCTGCCCGCTCGGACCGTCTCGTCACGAGCGAGCCCGGACCCCGGCACGCTCACCACCAGGTCGTCGTAGAAGCCGTCGGACCAGGCGGCGTCGGCGAGCTGGTGGCTGCGCGCGGCGAAGGCGTCCTGCCGCTCGCGGGAGATCGCGTACCGCTCTTGCAGCAGCTCGTTGGCCTCGCCCAGGCTGACGGTCCACTCCGCCGGCATCGACGGATTGACCAGTCTCCAGCCGAGCGTGGTGGAGACGGCCGTGACGTCGCCGACGGGATAGGCCTTCGACGGCTTCGGCAGGATCCAGGGAGCCCGGCTCATCGACTCGACCCCGCCGGTCAGCACCACCTCGGCGTCCCCGGTCTCGATGCTGCGCGAGCCGATCATCGCGGCGTCGAGGCTGGAGCCGCAGAGCCGGTTGACGGTCGTGGCCGGGAGGGCGACCGGCAGACCGGCCAGCAGCAGCGACATTCGCCCGACGTTGCGGTTCTCCTCGCCGGCGCCGTTGGCGTTGCCCCAGACGACCTCGTCCAGGCGGGTCGGGTCGAGGCCGGGGGCCTTGGCCAGCGTCCCCCGCATCACGGCCGCGGCGAGGTCGTCCGGCCGGACCTCGGCCAGCCCGCCCCCCAGCTTGCCGAAGGCGGTCCGGGCCGCGGCGTAGACGTAGGCGGACGACATCAGCCCTCCTCGGGAAGGTCGGCGGCGAGGTGGAGCGGCGGTGGCGCGGGGAGACGGCTCCTGCTCATCCGAAGACCACCCCAGCGTTCACGTGGATGACCTGGCCGGTGAGGGTGCCGACCTCGGGAGCGAGGAGGAAGGCGATCGCGGAGGCGATCTCCTGCGGCTTGGACAGCCTCCCGAGCAGCGACATGGCGGCGATGCGGTCGCGGTCGGCGTCGTCCAGCACCTCGGTCATCGGTGTCTCGGTGGCGCCCGGGGCGACCATGTTCACGCGGACCCTGTGCGGCGCGAGCTCGCGCGCGTACCCGCGGACCAGCCCGATCAGTGCCGCCTTCGACGTGGCGTAGGCGCCATTGCCCATCAGCCCGCCCCCCGTGAAGGCCGCGGCGCTGCCGAGGACGACGGCCGAGCCGCGCGACCCGGAACGGACGAGGTGGGGACCCGCGGCCGACAACGTGTTCTGCACGCCCATGACGTTGATCTCGAGGACGCGGCGGAACTCGCCGGCGTCGATCTCGAGCAGCGGGGACCGGCTGACGATGCCGGCGGCGGCGACGACCCCGGTGATGCCACCGGTGGCGGCGAACTGGTCGGCAGCTTGCCGCATGGCCGCGGCGTCGGTGACGTCGGCGTCGACCGCCAGGTGTCCGTCGCCCTCGAGGGACCCGGCCGCCGCAGCTGCGGCCGCCGGGTTGACGTCGACGACGGCCACGCGTGCGCCCCGGGCCGCGGCCTGCCGGGCACAGGTCAGCCCGATCCCGGAGGCGGCCCCGGTGATCAGGACCGCTTCGCGCTCCGGTTCTTTCGTCTCCACGATCGATGCTCCCGTCGTCGTACGGCTAGAGGATGGCCAGGGCGTTGGCCGGGCTGCCGACCCCGCCCAGCAGGTTCAGCGGCTGGGCGGTGACGAAGACGTCGTGACGTCCTCGACGTCGGCAGGCGACCGCGAGGTCGTCGAGCGCCCACAGCTCGCCGATCGCCAGCCCCAGCAGCGGGATGAGGATGCGGTGCAGCATCCCGCTGTGGCTGGACCTCGCCAGGGCGCCGGAGGTCTCGCGCTCCACGGTGAGCGGTGACCCACTCGCAGGCCAGGCCTCCAGGGCGATGTTGTCCGCCGCCACCAGGGCGACCTGGCGGTCCCAGAGCCACGCGGCGGTCTCCTCGCGCTGCGCGAGGCCCGGGGAGGACAGCTGGTCGCCCGGCTCCCGGGTCGTGCCGCGCGCGTGCTGGAGCCACCCCGTCCGGACGAGCAGGATGTCGCCGGGGCGGAGCTCGGTGCCTTGCCAGGCGAGCGCGTCGTCCAGGTCGGAGACCGGGACCTGCTCATTGCGGGTCTGGTCGATCGGGCGCCCGACGGACGAGCGGTAGGCGTCGACGTCGACTAGCACCCCTCGTCCGGCGACACCGCGCTGCGCGACGGCCTGGATGCCTAGGTCAGGCGTGCCGGCCACCAGCCGTCGGGGGTCGACGTCGTTGTAGAAGCCGCGGTCGGGGTGGCCGAAGTGCCGCAGGCCGTCGAGCTGGGTGGACGCCTGGAGGAAGAGGTTGTCCACCCGGTCGTCGCGGTGGAACTCGTTCAGCCCGAAGACGGTGTGCTCGATGGCCCCGCGGTGCGCGATGAGGGGCGGGTCGAACTCCGTGAGCGGGAGGTTGAGCGGCACCACTTCGCCCGTCACGATGCTGCTGCGCGCCTCGAGCACGCGTTCCGGGCTCAGGTGGTTGAGCGTGCCCAGTTGGTCGTCCGGCCCCCACAACCCCCACGCCGTGCCCTGCACGTCCCCGGGCCGCGCGAGCAGGTCCGCGTAGGGGGGCACGTGCGCGCGGGCAGAGACCGTGGAGGACATCGGGACCCGGTCAGGCCTGGTCGCCGTCGAGGACCTGGTGGACCTCGATCATGTTCCCCGCGGGGTCGATGAAGAAGATCTGGTACCAGCCCTTGACCGACCACACACCCCAGTCGTCGAACGGGATGCCGTGCTCGGTCAGACGGGCCATGATCGCCTGGATGTCGTCGGTGCGGAAGCAGAAGTGACCCTGCACCAGCGGGTTGACCGCGTGGCCCATCCGCGCGGCCAGGTAGGGCTGGCGCTGCGTGGCGTGGATCTGCAGCTCGTTCGGGTCGCCGGCGTCGAAGAACTTCGCGGCGGTGTCCCACTCGGCGTCCCCGTCGAGGTTCTCGTCGGGGTCCTCGGTGGTCGAGGTGGCGATCATGGGCGGCGACTCGAGCAGCCCGAGGCCGAGCGCGTTGCCGTAGAAGTCGGTCAGCAGGGACATGTCGTCCGAGGTGACGTTCAC
>Ga0325401_1002984_pt1 | contig 15282 bp, 14 predicted proteins | sample PopdelMetagenome_FD_205666 | JGI IMG/M metagenome (GOLD analysis project Ga0325401, IMG submission 205666) | Populus deltoides microbial communities from Bellville, Georgia, United States - Xylem-PdKOR-R2 | ecosystem: Host-associated > Plants > Phyllosphere > Stem > Wood/Secondary xylem | place...
ATGTACTACTGAACTGAATTTAAAAATTCAATACAAAAAGATTACCTATAACTTATTGCGAGCCACGGTTGCATGTGGCAGGAAAAACGCAGTCACAGCATCAACCAAAGTCCCAAAACCTAGGGCCAGGGATTTATTCGGGCCTCAAAATATGGAGAGAACCTAGAATTCCAAAGTGGGTTCATCTAGAACTCACAAGTTCTTGGGCTAGAGTGAGTTTTGGTCCATTAGTTTTAGCGAAAGATGGCCCATATTTTATGGTCCCTTTTTCTTTTCCGTTGCTTTAAAACTCGGTCAAGATTAGGCCTCATTTTGTCAAGAAATAAAAACCCCGAAGCCATCCCGTTTAATTCTCCTTCCTCAGTGTCAAATGTCAATATACATGCTTTCAGTTTATTAACTAGCCCTCGACTAGCTTCTCTATCCGTGAACTTTAGCCAGCGAGAATCGCTTGTGCTAGTAAAATCTGTGCAATTATCCATGATCCAGCACACCTTCCCTCCCTTTGACCTTTCTGTGTTATGTGCCATAGCTTCATCTCAAGACGGGATGGACTGGGTAGGGCAAGCATTGCCAGATGTGGTGGCTCTCTGTTACGTGACTCGTTTTAACTTTTTAACCTGGTCAATGTTTGGACGTGGAATTCAGTGTAATTCCCCCGTCTATTGGAAAGCTTGATTCCAAACCAGTAGAAAGACCGGTTCCTCGGCAGAACCTTACTTAAGACTAAAAAAGTTGCGTCTCTTTATGAAAAACAGAGATACGAAAAAGAAAAAGAAAGAAAAGATACAGCGTCACTGCTTGAAGAGGTCGTATGGCATTTTCTTATTGCTCCAAGAGGTTACTATGTCATTTTAGACGAGGAAACCAAAGGCGCTCCAATCCACGTCAGGAGCCCGACTCTACCCGTAAACAACACCCATAAAGATTCAGGAGCAAGTAATCGTGGCCCAGCCCTGACCAGCCTCTGTGCCCTAGTGCGTAGCTGTGGTCCGATCATGGGTCCAGCTCCAGTCTCTAAGCTCCCATGGGGTGGTGGTAGCTTGCTAGTTAGAATACAAGATGACATGATGAAGAACGGTTTTATTGATTGCCGCCGGGTCATTATAATCCGAGCAAATGTAGATAAACAAATTGAAGTAGTTGGACTATCAATTCTTGTCACATCTATTGCTACGTAGTGCACCCTTTTACACTGTTAATAACTCACCAAATGGCTTGGAAATAGCTAGTTTCATACACCCAGTTTACACTTTGCTGCTCTCAGCAGAGAGAATGCTTTAAAATAATAATAATAATAAAAAAAAAAACTCATAATCAAGAAACATTATTAGTGCTTTTCTCTCTCGCATACAATGATAGAAAGATCCCAATTCCTAATCCTTTCTCATTCTCCCACCCACCCTCCGCACAGATTAATACCTTGAGAATTAATTACAGGCTAGTTGCAAACTTTGGTTAATCAGTGCTTCTTATAGTGTGTTTCACAACAATGTGGCTGGCCGCTTGTTTGATAAAAAAAAAATATATATATATTTTTATATCGTTTTGATTATTGATATTAAAAATTAAATTAAAAAATTAAAAATTTTAATATATTTTTAAATAAAAATTACTTTAAAAAATAACCACTCTATAATATCAAACACCACTATCTTCATGCACCATTTATATACGAACCAGAAAATTAAGTGTTTTTTTTTTTTTAGCAACGCATTAGTTTAGCAATGCTTTAGATAGCTCCTCTCATAAGAACAGAGATCTGCAGGGTCACTGTTGCGTGCAAAAACTGCTGGTCACGATTAGTTTCCCACTATTAATTAAGCAAAAACAATATATTGAAACATAATTCGGTGAGGCCTCAATAATTTTACAGAAACTGGAAAAAGAAAAAGAATCTCCACTACAATGGCTCTGCACCTCAAAATAGATCATACTCCATGAAGATTATTAATCGTTTTCAACCAATTCGAAGAATTATAATATCCCTCCCCAACTCCCATGCTTATCTTCGAAGCCATGATTCCCCCTGCCATGCTATCCTTCGATATGTAGTCTCATCATTCAGAACATGCTTTATGCTATATATGTATAATATAGGTTGAATGTATGTATCTTAGTTATAGCCCACTCTCTCTTTCAACTCTTCTTTTCTTTATATTTGGATTCCTTGGTTGTTATGTTGCTACTAACACAAGCAATCAAGCTGAAGTTGGTCCCCTCGGCAAACATGTAAAAATACCATGTAACAATCGTTTGTCATCACGTAACTATCATCACCTCTACTCTACAAATATGGCTGAATGATTTTCGTATGTGAAACTGTGCGCGCATAAATATATATATATATAAAGTAGCCTTTCGTGCGCCCTTTTCATCTTATTCCCAGCTCGAGTAGAATTTCATAATGAGAATTATAGGTGATTTTATAATGATATCAAGCAGCATAGAACCTTCAACCCGGCCGTAGCTCTGGCTTCAAGATTCAGATTAAATTAACGAAATGTGAATTATGCAGTAATGTGCTATCTAACTAATTTGCTGTCCGAATCTGGCTGGAACTCCTATTGCTTTTAATAATATAATCTGTATTATTCAAGGTATGCATGCATACTGCACTGCTGCTTCCGCCTTTATTGACTCTTCATTGAATGGCGCCATTTCTGAAGCTTGTGGATGGCATCTTCAATTTTATCGGCTGTGTAAATTGAACTGGTCCTCTTAAACAATGAACTGGTTCAATCCTGGCCTGCACAAGGCAGCTCTTCGAAAAATAAAATAAAACAATTACCGCATAATTATCTCACCTGCCCTACAATATTTATGTGTAAAGAGAGTGCGGATATAGGTTAAGGGCATATCTGATAGAATATATTTTGTTATTTAATTATACACACGCCAAACCTATATTATAACAGTCAAAGCTTAAGATACATAAGTAAATAATGTTGTTCAGACATGAATATGTCATTAATCAGACAGTGCCCTACCATTGACAAATTCACATGATAAACATATTAATGCAGAATCAGGAATTAATTAAATTATAAACACAGGCGCCAAGATCAGGAAGGTGTCTTGCAACGTCCATGGAACATGCAACTGCAACATTTGGAATCAATCTGTTGAGTTAATCAAACGGGGATGCTCAGACCGGTTTCTTCGTTTGAAGGAATCCCGCATAATTGTTGATCTGTCACAGATTCGAATTTTTCTTCGATTTACTACGTGGATAATATTCAATATAAAAAACAAAGAAGAAAATTACAAAGGTAGAAAAGGAATCACAACTACACGTCACGTGACAAGCAAGTGGTTGTGGAGGGAAGCTTAGAGGACGGCGCTATATATAAATTTGTTTGTAGAGAAGACAGAGTCCAATCCATTAGCAACCAGACAAACAAAACCCAACGTCATTGAACCGCTGCACACAATTTTTTAATCTCTTAGCCCGATATCTCGGGTAATTTGTAATGTTTCGGCCTTCGTCGTCGTCTTTGATTAAATAAAAACGTTTATAATCGCCCCATACGCACGCGCTTTCTTCTCTTCTCTACTAAATTCGCTAGCTCCACTTGCCAACCCAAGACTCCGTCAAGCTCCCCCCCCCCCTTTCTTTCTCTCTCTCTTTTTTTGTTTTCTTTATTTCTCTAGTGTGTTTTTGATACATATTTCTACCCCAAGAATTACTTTCACAAGTTGTTGACTATCTTTTTAATGATGGACGGGTGGTGGAGATTGAACGGTGTGAAGCTTCGCATGAAGATTTTGATGCTGGTTCTGTTGTTACTGCCGCAAAGCTTGAGCTTTTGTTGGTCTCTAAACACGGAAGGTGACGAGTTATGCTACGTTTTATGTCCATATAGCTACGAGCTTTTGTTTGGCATGTCCTTACAGCTTTGTTAAAGTTGGTGTTCTTTTATATAGAAATGTGATTGTGTTTGAAAATGGTGCAGGTTTGGCTTTGTTGAGGTTTAGAGAGATGGTGGAGAGAGATCCACATGGAGCTTTATCGAATTGGATTGAGAAAGATGGAGATATTGATCCTTGTTCTTGGTTTGGTGTCGAATGCGCTGATGGCCAAGTTGTGATCTTGTAAGTAAGAAAAGTGTCAAATAATAAGTAATCAAGCATTCTGATCCTACAGGAGTATATCTTTATCCTTTTTGCTTGCAAGTTAATTAAATTTGTGATTTTGGATGGTCCATTTAGTTGAATCAAAGATCCAATGTGTTTAGAGATGGTAAATTCCACTTGTATATTACTGGAAATGTGAAATGCTCGTGAATAACGTTAACTTTATCCAAGCAGATTCTAAAGTCAGAAATGTTGGATCAAAATCCAGACTTGAGCTGTCATATTGAGTTTAATTGTTGGATGAACTTGAAGTGAAGGAATACATAGAGTCTGTATTGTTGTTAGTCATTGTACTTGTTGGTGCAGAATCGATCATGGTATAAAGCTTTCCCTTGAAGTGATCAGATGACAAACTATTAATGCAGTGTGTGATGTCTCCATGGACAGTTCATAATAATGCGGGCCTCCATGGAGCAATTCTAGCTTTTCTTTTTCTTCCTTTTGTGATTTTATCATGTCATCTATACTCTTCTTTTTCACCTTTTCGTACGCTACTCTTACCCCATTTATGCAGTAATTATCTGGTGTAATTATGAAGTTTATTATCATTTAGCATGTATCAAACATCCAGTCATTTCTCCTCTTAGTAGCAAAGTTTTTCTTTTCTTTTCTATTTCCTTAAAGTCAGAAATGTTCAACTTGTAGGCATTTGACAGATCTCTGTCTTGGAGGGACACTGGCACCTGAACTTGGGAGACTAGCTTACTTAAAATCATTGTAAGTTTAAAACTCAGCCTAGATTTGATCTTTGGAAACCATTTTATGGGTTTTTATCTAATTCGCATTTTCCATTCAGAAATTTACGCAACAATTCTTTCTACGGAAACATTCCTAGAGAGATTGGAGAGCTGGAGGAGCTGGAGGTGTTGGACTTGGGATATAATAACTTTAGTGGACCATTTCCTTCTACCTTTTTTGCAAATAATCTATCACTGACTACCCTGTAAGTTAATTCATCCTGGCCGATTATATTACTTAGTTTTTTCCTTCTTAAGCTTGAATGGTTTGACTAAATCATCTCTGATCCTTATTGCAGCTTGCTTGACAATAACAAGTTTCTAGATGGCATATCTCCTGAAGTAAATGACCTCAAGGTGCTTTCTGAAGTTCAGGCAGATGAAAATCAGTTAAGAGCTTCCTGTTGCTGCAGAGACATTACCTGGTAAGCAAGTGCTATTACTGTTACTCCTACAAGCTGATACTCGATGCAGCCGCTATAGAGATGTCAAGGCAGAAAAAGTAGGAGAGGAATTGGTGGCTTATGAGAGGGGAGGTGGTTATGATATTGGAATAATAACTAAAAGGAAAAGACGAAAAAGCTAAAGCAACTTATAGGAGAATGCAATGGCCATAAAATCAATTCCAAAGAAACTGACATCCTTGTTAATCACAATGTACAATCCAGCTTTTGATTTATTCTGCCATCTCCCAAATTTGCTAACGCAAACAGAGGACCTCCTCCGGCGTATGCAAGGCGAAACATGAAGCGACTTTTGTGTGCCTCAGTTTTTCCCTGATTTCAACTATTTTTTTCGTGGAATCTACTACTTGTTTAGTTTATACTAACAAGTGCTTTCAGTTTAGTTTACACTAACAAGTGCTTTCAGTTCTCAACTTAAATTAACTTCCCACCAGCTTCCTGACAACACTTATTTTATTTGTCAGGAACAATGTTCAATCTAGAAATATAGCTCACCGGATGCTGCTGCAGGTGGCAGATCCTCCAAATCCACCCATGGACAACAATCGTCGTAAAGCAAATCAAAGTGGTTCTGAAGCATCGCCTTCTCCATCTTTATTGTCACCATCCGGATCTCAACTATCACCATCAATGGCACCCTCAGACTCGCCGTCTTTATCACCGTCTCCATCATTCTCCCCATCACCATCCCCTTCGGAGTCTCCATCATTTTCTCCAGCAGAATCCCCCTCCAGTCTTCCTTTGCCTCCTTCACCCTCACCCATGATTGCACCAACTCCAGCTTCACCTGCTCCAGAAAATCGACCAAATGTCTTTATTGTACAACCACAATATGATTGGGTGTCAATGGTCCCTGCTCCAAGTCCAAGTCACTTGGAGCATTCGAAGTCAAAAAATCACACTGTTCTCATTGCTGGTGTTATTGCTGGCTCGATGTTTGCTTTGATTTCAGCCGTTGGCTTTTTTCTCTTTAGAAGAAGCAAGGTAGTCACTGTCAAACCTTGGGCCACAGGTTTAAGTGGGCAGCTACAAAAGGCATTTGTAACCGGTAAATCTTCTTTTTCGTATGGATCACATGCACTTGTGCGCACACACAAAACCCTGAAATTGCCAAGCACGGAAGCATAAAATTTGTGGATTAACATAGCTCCTTGACCACAGCTTTTGCATCTGCTGCTTCCACAAATGACATGTATATTCTGATTCAATCTTGTCTTTTCTGATTTTTGGTAATGTGTCTTTTCAGGTGTACCAAAACTCAAGAGACCAGAACTTGAGGTCGCTTGTGAAGATTTCAGTAACATTATTGGCCCCTTTTCAGATGGCACAGTGTACAAGGGGACACTATCGAGTGGGGTTGAAATAGCTGTGACATCTACTGCAGTAAAATCGCGTGAAGACTGGTCGAAAAACTTGGAAGCCCAATTCAGAAATAAGGTAATTGAAATTGAAATTTGTTAGCTTCATCCATTTGATATTGGGGCGCCCCCCCCCCCCCCCCTGATGCTAATTTTGCTAGCCTTTCAGATTGACACATTATCGAAAATGAACCACAAGAATTTTGTCAACCTTATTGGATTTTGTGAAGAAGATGAGCCTTTCACAAGAATAATGGTTTTTGAATATGCTCCAAATGGAACTCTGTTTGAACATCTGCACGGTAAGTACCTTACATTTTTATGCCTCTTCTGAATTCGTCAAGTGATCATATCTAAGATATAGTTACATTCTGCTGGATCATTAAATTAATATGGCATTTATAGGACGTGTGCTCATAGAAGATATCAGTGCCGGCTTTTGTTCAATCTGTGAACTAGCACTGAATTTTTATTTGCATAGAACTGAATATGCATCTCAAAAGATGATAGAAGGAAAAAAAGAAAGAAAGAAGAATTGGATTTTTCCTATTCATTTAGTACTCTCTCAGAACTGCAAATCATATTCATATCCTTGTAATTTGCAACAATCTACAAAGGAAGCCGTTCTACTTCACAGTTAGACTGCATACTTGATGGCTGCAGTACATTTGCATCATAGCACTTATAGGTCATTGAAGTTTCAGTAACTGACCTATAGTACTGTTTTATGGTATGGATGACAGTTGAATTCTTGATTTCTTGTAGTAAAAGAAGCCGAACACTTGGACTGGGGAATGAGACTACGAATAGCAATGGGCGTGGCATATTGCCTCGAATACATGCATCAACTAACTCCACCTGTAGCCCATAAAAACCTGCAATCATCGTCAATATATCTAACTGAAGACTATGCAGCCAAAATATCAGATTTCAGTTTCTGGAATGATGCAACAGCAGCAAAGACTGGATCACCATCCATGGAGCTTCTAGAATCACAATCATCAGATCCAGAGAGCAATATTTACAGTTTTGGGGTAATTTTGTATGAAATGATAACCGGTAGGATCCCATATGCAGTGGACAATCTTGCTGACTGGGCATCAGATTACCTGAGAGGAGAGCAACCATTAAAAGAAAAGGTGGATCCAACTCTAAAATCTTTCCAAGAGGACGAGCTTGAGAAATTGTCTGAAGTAATAAGAAATTGCATCCATCCTGATCCAAAGCACAGACCAACGATGAAAGAGATTGCAGCCGAGTTAAAAGAGATCACATCAGTGGGACCTGATGGAGCAACACCAAAATTATCACCCCTTTGGTGGGCAGAACTTGAAATTATGTCTACAGAAGGAAGTTGCGAGGTTAACTCAGTCTGAAATTCGGATTCAAGTGTTCTTTTCATGTCCTGTTTTCCCTGATTCTCTTGCTGGTTTCTCAGAAGCAGTGCTTTATAGGGTAGATAATACTTGTATCTAATTAACGTGAAGCATGATGTTTGTATATAACTGAGGAAGGGAGACCTCTTGTCTGTCCATTGCTTTGTTCTTTCTCCGATGCCAAAGTCGTCTGTATAAAATTCAAGTATCTGTAAGTATACTTGCAAAATAAAAAATAAAAAAACGTCAGTTGTTGAATATTACCAGTTGCAAATGCTATCAGGATGAAAAATTTGAGTCAAAGTCTACCACTGCTGTAACCTTCAAACACCTATCACCCTTGTTTATGACTTTGTATGCATTTATTGTTAGGGGGTGGTCCGGAGCATATAGAGAAATATCAGCCCCCGGATCTGTCACAGTAAAAAATCAACCCAATTCCTTAAAGTTACTGCATATGAGCTCACTCAGCCAAAATGCAAGTTAGGCATGGAAATATAGAAGAGAAGAGAATGAGCTGAAAACAAAAGAAGTAGAAACCAGAAAGTGGTCTGCTGGAGAAATGCAGAACTACAACAGTAGTTAACTCGAGAACATCACTTCTGCTATCTTTAGTTTAAAGAAAAGCATGATACAACAAAAGTGATTTAAATCCCTTCTCTGGCTTTTGTTCATGTACACGAATGAACTCAAGGAGGAGAAGGAAAATAATTCCTGTTTCTAATGAGAGACAAATTGTGAAACCTATAACATTCTAGAGTATCAATAGCATGAAGTTGCTGTACATGAACCCTTCCAGCATCAATCCCATACCACTAATTGATCATGTGGTCATGCCTGTACATAACTATCTGCGAGGGACATTGTCTAAATGCAGTTTGCAACACTCTTTTCTAGCTCTATCATCAATACCATTAAGATCTATATACTAATCAGTTCATTACAGCTTCTTGATGCAGACTGTAAATAACTATCTGCAAGGGACATTGTCTAAATGCAGTTTGCAACACTCTTTTCTAGCTCTATCATCAATACCATCGAGATGTATATACTAATGAGTTCATTACAGCTTCTTGATGCAGTCCTTCCTTCTCATAGCTGGGATGGTTTTGTCGCTGGATGCCTGATAGACCATGATTTCAAAAAAATGAAAAAGAAAAGCTCAAATGCTTCGTGTAGCTTGGTCTTGTGTTCTATTATACAGATCAAGTGTGTCTGAGTGGTTTGGGTCCAGGCAGAGAGCTGCCTCACAATCTTGAAGAGCAGAGGTTTTGTCTCCCATTGATTCATAAAATGCTGCTCGAAGATGGAGCATTTGCAACTCAGGCTTGAAAGCTATGGCCTTAGTAAGCTCTTCGAGAGCTTCAGCTTCCTTTTGGTCATCCATTAGCACTGAGAATAAGAGTAAGTTTTGATTTCGCAGTCAATAATTGTGTTCAAGCAAAGAGAAGAAAAATGAAGTCAATAGAATGGCATTGAAATAAGTGTGAAATTATGAGGAGTTGCATCGAAAGGGGGCAGAATTTTCAAAAAGGAGTGGTGCTGATTACCAGCTGCTCTGTATCTGTATGGGTATGTTCTTAGAGGATCCAGGAGTGTGGCCATATTAAGGTCGTCTTTTGCCTTCTCGCGGTCACAGTATTCTGATCGTTTCTCATATGCTGATGCACTGTAATGTGCCTTCTCTATTAGCTTGGTCATCTCATCAAATGCAGCTTTTTGTTGATTTTTTATATGATAGACACGCGCCAGACCTTGATGAGCTCTTGTATGCTTGATGTTAAGGGCAGTCTTGTAGCAGTCTGCAGCCTGATCCAGCTTACCACAATCCACATAAATACTTCCTAAATTATTCAATGCCTGCATATTATCAACACTCATATCAAACAAGTACATCGAGCACAGATGGGCATATGAGAAACATACTAGTATAGCCATTACTCACTTGTCCTTTCCTAAGACCATCTGAAGGGCATCTAAGAGCTTCCTCCAGAAGTTGGATGACAGTAGATGAAGATTCAGGATCCAGATTTGTATCAGCTAATGTATATGCCTTAAGGAAGAAAGCTTCAAATGACCTCTGGATCGAAATGGATTTCTCAGCCCTAGAGAGAGCTTCTTCACGATGATCGGTGTCATATAAAAGCCATCCTTCATATATCAGTCGTTCATGCACAGAACTGGAGTGATTTCTAGCCAACCGCAAACAGCGCATTGCGGCCTTCTGACAATTTAACCTAGTGTATTAAGTTATCCAGTAGTATATTTCATGTTAATGAATATAACAAGGTCAAACATCTACAAGACAAGTCCAAATTCATTATACTACATGTTCAGGAAAGATTCCTTCTTGTTCCAGAAGTGCATAAAAGGAAAGATGTGTAGACAATGAAACAAAAGAAACAAAAATGAACATGAGATTTAGAATCACTATATCAGATCAAGAAAAAATAGGATCGCTTCATTATTAACACATTATTCATGCAATGAATTGTATGAGTTTATTAGATAAAATGTACAGAAACATAATGTTTTCAAGCTGGATATGGGTTTATTATCTGATGGAAAGAAAAATGAGATTGCTACACAAAAACATGCAAGGGATGCAGGTTTCCAAAGATTGCAGAGGAGAATTTTAAACAAATAAAGTAATGCAAAATGGTATAAGCTTATTAGAAGTCAAACTTGATAATGATTAAACTGCATAATAGTGCAGCTGCTTGAGCTAAATAGAAAGTTGTTCCATCACAAAACTTACCGCAAAAGAAGCAAAGATTGTCGAAACCATAGTAGGCTCTTTGCGGGATCATTTACCAGCATCTGATGTATGACAGCCAGAGAGCCAATGTCATCAACAGAAGACCATCTTTCGTAAAGTTGCATCCAGCAGTCAGCCAGACTCCATTGCTGAACGTGATGGTTGAGAAGCTCAACCAAGTGATCTCCACTCACCTTCCCATGGAACATCATGTAATTAGGCTTCAAGGTTAATAATGCTCGAATATCCCTCAAAGCACTTTCATAATCTTCAAGAGCAATGACAAACCATGCCCGCAACTCAAGACAATCAGGTGAGAGCTTGAACCTGATAATTTTATCAATCTCTTGAATAGCTGCCCTAATCTGTTTCTCTTCCACCTTCATAACAGCTCTGAATTTGTATGGAAATGAAAGGGTTGGATCCAGTTCAGTTGCAGTATTCAAATCCATTATTTTCTCCCGTCCAACACCATACAGAGATCGCTCTTGGTACATCCACCCTACTGGTTTATATTCAAAAATAAGAGAGTTCATCAACCTAAATGCTGAATACTGTTGCCCTTGTTTGTACTTGGTCCTAGCAACACCTGCTAATGAATAAACATGACCTGCATCAACAGCTGCCTCAAAATAAAATTGGGCACCCTTGTATTCTTTTCTCTCAAGCATTACACAGCCTAGTTGATGCATAGCAAGTGCTTTCTGCCACTTTTCTGTAGCAAACTCTTCCAACCCCTCCAATAACATCACTGTTGTGCTCAGTGCCATATTCTCCTCCATAGCAACCTGGCTCAGGAAATAATAGAGGAAGAATGAAGCGTGCCCCAGCATGGCCAATCTCTCCCTTGCCTCCGGGATACAAAAAACACCCCTCACTTTGTGGTTATACAGAGAGTTTGGGAGCTCTCTTAGAAACACCTGTAAGCAAGAGGCTACGAGAAGATTTGCCCTTTCTTCCAAAGCATGATTAATAAGAATCAATGCATCCTCAATCCCACAGACCAACGAAGCCAAATGAGCATCACAAACACACTTCAACTCCTCACAACAAAACATGTTTGCAAAAGAAAGTAACTCCAAAACAATCGCAGGGCAAAACAAATCAACTCTCCTAGTCCTACTGTACACTTCCACTGCTCTCATCCCCTCCACTGATATCCCAGTCTTCGAAAAATCAATCTTATCTCTTCTTGACTCCACAAAGCTACCATATAGCATTGCCTTAAATGGGCCCGAAAGAGAAGCAATTTTGAATCTAACACAATGAACCAGCTCATCACCAATGCAAAATGAAACATCACCATCCTCCTCCAAACTCGAGCTCTCATTCCCCACCAACATTTGACTACTAAATGCCTCAAGATCATCTTGACCACATTGGCAACGATCATAAATCGAATTCGGATTGTATCCAGAAACCAAAGCAGCCTTAGGACATTCAAGGATGTACCCACTACAGTCCTTTGATGACACACCAATAAACTCATCTTCTCTCCTCTCAAACCTTAACCAAGCAGAAAGCACTGCCTTCGAGTGCACATCAAAAGCATATTGCCTCGCTGCGCAAAGGCACCTTCTAAGCAACTTAGGATCACCTAATCCACGCAAAATCGAATACTGCTCGATGCATAATATTGACTTATCCGTTAGTGAGCAAGTATTCAGGCGTCTATGAATTTCAGCTAAAGATTCCACATAGTCTATAGGTTTCAAGTAAGAGTCTATAGGGGGTTCAAGGAGCTCAGTTGTTGGGAGTCCATAAGGAAGTAAAGCTTGAGCTCCTGAGCCAGAGTTTGTAAATTTAGATTTTGAAAGTTTTCCTCTTGAACCGGAGTTGTTATCTTGGGGGCTTAAAGCATGGACTTGTGTGCTCTTGAATCTATCAAAGAGCTTAAAACTATGCATTTTTTTTCTTAACTCAAGATAATTATCTTGTGTATGACACTCTATATCTATCTATCTAGAACATGAGATTCAAAGAGAAAAAAACGAATCCAATGAGAAAGTAAATATTGTAAAGGTTATATCATTATTACCTCTAGACTGCAAAGTAGAAACAACTCCAATAGAGAAAAACCAGAGAGGGGAGACATAGACAGGCTGTTCGGCTAAAAATGATGTTTGGTTCGTGAGAAAATGAAGGAAAATTTTGGGATTCCGGACTTTGGACATATTGTTATCTTTTCTTTCATGGAACAGATTCTTGAGAGAGTTGTGTGCGTCCTTTTTTTTTACCGGTCTATCTCTCTGGATATACAGTTGCAGTGGGCCCCTTAATGTGGACTTCGACAGTTTTGGTGACCTGAAAGTTCTTGGTTGATTCGGTGGCTCACTCCAAAGTTAATGGGTTTAGGTTCAGCACTCAAAACCACTCCATTTTTGCTACAGTGTCAATAATAGATGGTCAACGCATGAGAGAGAGAGAGGGAGGGGAGGGGGGGGGGGGGAGGGAGGGAGGGAGAGAGGGAGGGAGGGTATTTTAGGTTAATTAAGCTGTCTTTTCTTCAACTAAAGATTGTTGATTTTAGTAGCAGCACCAAATTTGCATGCTAAGCAAAGGTTGGAGCTCTGGAGTAAATTTATGAATCAATAAAAGTAAAGGAGGCTTCTTGGGTGTCCTCGGCACCAAACAGACCCACATCTTTATCAAGTCTTCCGTTTCTTTCTATTTGAAGTAAATCAAGGACACCATCAATGTTGAGGTTTCATTTTGAAGTTTTCTTCTTCTTCTTCTTCCAAAGCAGATATTTTATTTGACCTTAGTTTTGTGTCATCATCTATCATTGTGTACTAATTCCCCGTTACAAGGTTATTTTAGAATATAATGTAATAAATAACTAATGATACAATCATATGAACAAATCAACTATGTTTTAGAAAAGAAAAAAAAGTTATGCAAACTTCACCTTCCATGAAAGATTATGGTATTTGATAACCATTTGATGAAAGAAAACAGAATTTATAGTGATAATAGCTAATTATTGATATTTTTTTTTTAATGTGGGTGTTCGGGTCAGATTATGCGCACCTCAACTAATCTCACAGGCTCTGAAATTAACGATTATGCAAACCTATAATGATCCTAAAGAAACTCGAATTCGTAATTATTAGGAGTAAATTCAAGATCTGACTAATTTAACTAACCTTCATAGTTAATTATTGATGATTATTTGGGAGATAAGAAGCATCACAGATATTAGCTTGGTGAAATGTCTTAATCCAACCTATATTTTTAGTTTCCAGCGTAGATAAACAAAAGGGAAGTGAATCCCAATTTAAAGATCTGCATAAATTAAGCCACAAGGTCTTCTAACATGACACATGCAGATGTCAAGTGAGAGGACCAAGCATTGTCTAAAAAGATTGAAAAAAGAGAACAGCGCACAGACCACATTATTGATGGTTAGGTGCAATAGATCTAAACCATCCCTTTCTTAAAGAAAAACCTGTTCTTGGATGCTTTTTCCTCCACTAGCAGTTCCCAATGACAAAATTATTGGAATCATGGGAGGACACCTCAAGAAAACAAGTCTATATATAACCCACAACTTGCAAACTCACAATAAAAATTCAAAATAATAATAATAATAACATGCGCAGCCTCAAACAGGTCTAGGCAGACAAGGGTTGTGCTCACGTGTTTTCAGACATCATGTGATAAATCCTGAAGCAAGCTCAGATGCATTCATTCTTACTGGACATCTTAGTCTTAACAGAGGAAGGACAAGCACAGCCCACTCTGGTCCTTCAAGGTTTAGATTTCGACCATTTTAACTCATGTGCAACCATTTGGCATTTTGGTCAACTCATCATCCACGTATATGTACACCTGCGGCAACATATAGCAGACATCTTATCCATGTGAGTTGTGTTACAGAGAAACAGCATGTGATCGCGGATTCAGCATGCCTGAAATTATGGTACAAGGGTTACGATTAGGATGAGCTCAATCTAAATTCTTATACAGTGTTTGGTTATTATTTTAGAATAAAAAGATAGATAATAAATATAGAAATGTATTTGATTAGAAAAATAAAAATATAAAAATAAATTTATTTATTATATAATTTTAGAGCGATTTTTTCGGCTTTCAAAATAGAAAATAATATGTTTCAAGAAATAATATTTTTTTAATCTCAAAATAATATTATTAGAAACTCTTAATTCTAAAATTGTTCAACTAGAACATGTAAGGATAAAAATAGTTATTATCATAGTTTTAAAACTTAACTCGGGAGTCGATCGGAGGCAAGACTCGAGTCATAAGTCAACAGTCTCTACTCGGGTTGACCCAAGTCAACATAAAAATAAAAGTAGTTACCATCACAGTTTTAAAAACTTAACTCAAGAGTCGACCCAGGACAAGACTCGAGTCACAAGTTAGGTTGAACGATGATTCAAATGAATGTAAGGATAAAAATGATTATCATAATTTTAAAATCTGACCTGG